>MDSV01032138.1_pt1 | contig 17881 bp, 21 predicted proteins | sample 810851 | NCBI WGS metagenome assembly MDSV01 (sample SAMN05326640, study PRJNA326480) | marine metagenome | isolation source: seawater | place: Atlantic Ocean: North East | collected 2012 | reverse complement strand
TTTCTCTCACTCATCTGATGGTTCCTCCGTTGACCACTCTGACTGATCCCATAGGGCTTCTGCTAAAATCTTACCGTAATCTTCTTTGCCAGTGTAATGATCAAAGAATTTAAGCTCGTTCCCGAATTTGGTATGTAGCAGATGGTGGTGTCTAAAGCAAAGCGGTATTGCATTCCTATCATTTGATTTCATTCCCATGCCTCTTCCTCCAGACCAAGGCTTGAGTAAATGATGGGCCTGTATCGCTCCATTGCATTCATGGCATTGGACTGCGCAGCCTAGACTACGCACCCAAGCCAAATGTTTCTTATTTTTAAAACGGGACTTCTGCGTCCCCAGCGTCCTTAATTTTGACATTCATGTATTTTGTCCCTTTGTCACTGACGTTCTCCCAAAGGCTAGCTCTTATACTGCCATCTAGGGTAACTTTTCCAGAGAAATCAGGGCTGGTTTCTCCTTTCTTATCTTCGGGGGTGTTGAAATATATCAAACCACAGGATTGCATCAACTCATATTGAGCCGTTCCATCTGGTTTTATGCTCTTCACTAAAGCGGCATGAATCTCTTTTCCTTTACGTTTAATTTTGCCGCGACCAAGACATTCATTTCCTGATGTCCAGAGCGTACCTTCGTTTTCTTTTATTTCGTATTTGCTATTACTCATCTTTTTTCACTCCATCTGTTCATAACTGCATTAGTTAGCTTGTATCTGTAACCCTTCCTTTGAGGGATTCTTTCCTTAACAACGACCTCGCCGGAAGGCAGATTATACTTTGACCGCATATAATCTTTCCGTATATTCCTGATGGCCGCACTGATTGTAGGCTCCCCGTAAAACTTACCCGTATTTTCCTTAATTACTCTTTGCAAATCCCAGAAAGTCCACCACTGAAAGTTAGACATACACTTCATCACATAATCATCTAATCTATCCATGATCAAACTCCCTGATAAGCTGCCCATCAACAGGCTCCCCATTGTGTAGTTGATGCTCCTCATAAGAGTCAATTAGTTCACCGTAATCCCTAGATATTTTGCTATAGATCGCTTCATCAATCCGTTCCAATAGCCAATCTTTAGTTTCCTTGTAGGTAAAAGGCTTCTTAATTTTTAAGCACTCCTCATCGGGCATATATACATCTTCAACCTCAAAACGGTCTGCATACGCTCTAGCCATCTTGAGTCTTGCGTTTCTATCAACGTCTACAGTTATATTAATTTTCATGGCTAAACCCCCTTTCCATAAGCTGCCATCAGCTTTGTAAATCCTTCTAAAGCTGTTTTCATGTGCTTACCTTCAGAATCCTTACATACCTGAATGGCCTCTTGTATTGTCTCTTTGCTGCTATCAAAGATCGCAACACAGTTCAGGTTTTTTGGCTGTCCTATGAATTCGCGACATCCCTCAAGAAGGTCTGGAACTGAATCATAGGAAGCAATAATGGTATTCCCAGAGGTTAAATTGTAGGACTTTTCCTTAACAGCGGGAGCTTTGTCAGCCATTTTCTTCTGGCGTGTTTCTATCTCTGCGCTCAACCCATCATCATCCTTTCCGTGAGAGATGTTGAGGGCCATAGCAAGAGAATACCGCTTGGCATAGGTGTTGGCTCCGGCTGATCCGTGAGGGGTTGCAGCAGAGCGTATAGGCACTATTCCATAGGATTCTTCCTTCCCGTAGCCGCAGATAATGGTTTCTATCCCAACATCATTGCCTTCAAGAACATGGCCTACTTGTTTGAATCTTAACCCTAGCGGGAGTAGAACGTATCTAGTAACAGCTATGAGCTGCTCAAACTTAATGTAGTCACTGCTAAAATGCGGGTTTTTCCCAGAGCCTTCAATCAAATTAGGCATAAGCGATTGTGCGGTTAGCATAGCCTTATCAAAATCTAGCTCTTTGGCTATGTCTTTTGCTGCAAGGTCAACAGCTTCCTTAATTGATGTTAGCTTTTCTATAAACTCTTTATTTTTCGTTGTCATCGTTTAGTCTCCATAGCCGCTTGGCGGCTTCTTTTTCTCCAGATGACCAACGCCAATCATCAAAATCTGGCATTAGCAATCCGGCTATCTCTTGAATGTCAGACGAGAAACTTAATAATCTCGCCATGTTGTTAGCTGTTTTCACAGCCATATTCCAATGACTCTTGTGATCTGGAACGCTCATGGTGACTACTTGCTGAGTAGTCTTGGTATTATGAACGTAATCCACAATAGGTATGGAATCCTTTGCTTGAGCATAGATGGACAACTGCCTAGCGGTAGCTGACGGTACTCTGCTCGGTAATCTGTTTACTGTTTTGATATCGCGCACAACGCCTTCGTAGGATAAATCTATATATCCCACTATAGGCACTGAGAGGCCGATATCTACAACGATCTTCTCTTGGGTGTGTGTTGGTGTGCCTAACTGCCTAAAGTGCGGGAGAGCGACCCCTAGATAGCCAGAAACGGCTAACTGTTCTCTATAAACCTTTTTATCATCATATTCGCCATTCTCGCTTGCTTCTGCATACAATCTTTCAAACTCCATAAGAGCAATTTTCTGTAGAGCTTCATCATTTGTATCTGGCTCCTCAAGTGCTTTACAGATAGCCCTATCAACAGCAATGCCTCGCCACATAGCGGGAGAGCCTGATCTATCTTGGTAGCCGGAAACTCTGAGTATCCACTTGGATGGTGAAGCAATGAATTCGTTGATTTGAGATGCGGAAATATGGTTAAGATTGTGCTGCTTAAATGGGTCATTCATAGGGTTGCCCGTCCTGTGTTAATGTGCGAACTATAGCACGATATGGGTTTATTTGCTAACAATTTATGATATGATGGCGTTATGAAACTTTCCGCATGGCTAAAACAAAACGATCTGACGCAGAAAGATTTTTGTGAAAGAGCGCAAAAAAATTTCATAGATGGAACTTTCTCTGGACACGCTTTGTCTAAGTGGTGTGCCGGAAAAAGAATACCAAGACCCAAAGAAATGGCTCAGATATTACTGCTCACAGGTGGAGATGTGCAGCCTAACGATTTCTACGGGTTGTAAATGTGAAATAAATTGCCCATAATGGGCTGATGAGTATAGAAGCCCTCAACTGGTGTAAAGATCAAGAATGCCCCACACCAACAAGTAAGCTCATCTTGTTTGTTCTCGCCAACTACGCAGACCAAAATTTCTCTTGTTTTCCTTCTGAGGCACACCTAGCAAAAATTTGTGGAGTGTCAGATAGGAGCGTCCGCAGGAGTCTTTCTCAGCTAGCAAAGATGAACCTTCTTGATATTCATTTGAGGAAAGGCACAAGCAATAGGTATGTCTTGAGGGTGGACACCAGCGTCCAGAGTAGGGTGGACACCAGTGGCCGCACTGGTAGGCCACGAGCGTCCGCCTATACTAAACCTAAACATAAAAGAAAAGTTAAAAGGAGATCGTTGAATGAGCTTGCGGGATAAATTACTAGAGAAATACAGGATTGATTTGAATGATCTGAAAGATGGTCAACAGAAAACAAAGTGTCCTGAATGCCAACCAAAACATAAACCATCAGATAATCCTCTTTCGGTTGAAGTTAATGCTGATTCAGTTCTTTTGAAGTGTCATCATTGTGGGCTTGAAGGGGCAGTATTTGCGGATGATACAAAAAGAGCTCATCCCAGCCCAAGACCAAAGAAAACGCCAGAGCCAATATCTTATTTAGCAAAGCCGAGTAAGTTTCTTGATGATTACTTCAAGGAACGGGGTATCAGCAGAGGTACTTATGAGGCGTTTAATATCTACACGGATGATAATTACTGGATAAGCTTTCCGTACAATGGGCATAACAACAAATGCGATAATGTAAAACACCGCACCAAAGAAAAAGAGTTTCGCCAAACAGCCGGAGGCAAAAAATCCTTATACAACTATGAGCGAGTGCAAGATGCGAACAGGGTTATCTTTGTTGAGGGCGAGATGGATGCTTTGGCTGTGTATGAGGCGGGGATAGAGGAGGTTACTACTCTGCCGGATGGCGCTCCGCCTAATGTAACTTACAAAGAGAATGATAGGCGTTTTGGTTGTTTGGCTACTCATCCATTGAGAGCTTCGCAGATTATACTGTTTTGTGATGATGACGATGCTGGCACTAACCTAAGAAAAGAATTAGTCCACAGGTACGGCAAGGAGAAGTGCTGGTATGTCCGACCTCCGCATGGCTGCAAAGATGCCAATGATGTATTACTCAAGCATGGACCAAACAAACTAAAAGACCTTATTGACAATCCTATACCGTATCCAGTAGATGGTTTATATACAGCAAGCAGATATGCAACGGACGTTATTGATTTGTATCATGGCAAATATGACCGACCAATTAGTATTGGGTTTCCTTCACTTGATAAAATTTACAAGGTGATGAAGGGAACCTTTCATGTGTGGACGGGTATTCCCAATCATGGCAAATCTACTTTTCTTGACCAGTGCTTGATTGAGTTGAGCAAAAACCAGAATTGGAAGTTTGCGGTATTCAGTCCAGAGCATAGCAGCAAGATGCACATTCGCAGAATCGCCAGTATGTATATTGGAAAACCGTTTGAATCTGGATACAACAACCGCATGACCGAGGATGAACTCAAGGAAGCGGTGAACTGGATACACCAGCATTTCTTCTTTATTGAGACGAAAGAGCATACTCCCAATATTCAAAAGATACATGAAATAGCCAAAGGAGCGATTCAGAAGTTTGGTTGTAACGGGTTGGTTATTGATCCCTACAACGAGGTAGATGCAAGCAGAGCCGGAAGCCGCAGGGAAGACGAGCATATCAGAGACTTCATAAGCTTGAACAAACGCTTCGCTAAGATGCATGACATCACTATATGGGTTGTGGCACATCCAACCAAAATGCCAAAGTCAGAGGATGGGCAATACAATCCTCCGACTGCTTACGATATAAGCGGGGCGGCTCATTGGCACAATCAAGCGGATGCGGTTGTTACGGTGCATAGAGACTTTGATAACGACACCATACAGGTGATTACTCGCAAGATAAGAGAGCAAGGGCTATACGGCATGATCGGAGATGCAAGCTTTTGCTTTGACCATGCGACAAGGCGTTTCGTTGAGCCAGAACGCCCAGCGGTATTGAGTTCTGCAAACTGGCAAGATGGGAACTAAGTTTACTGGCGAGGATGCGGTTGCTTATTTGCTGAAATCCTACGGATGGAAGTTCGGCAGAGAATACCGCTTTCATCCAACAAGAAGATGGCGTTTTGATTTCGTAATAGTTCCGATAGATAAACAAATAGCCATTGAGGTTGAAGGAGGCATCTGGAGTAACGGAAGGCATACCAGAGGCAAGGGTTATATAGGGGATATGGAAAAATACAACGAGGCGGCTCTGAGAGGATGGAAAGTATTACGATATCCGGCAACAGACATAACCACAAGATTAATAGCAGACCTAGAGAGGCTAAAGAAATGACAGAAGTCACTATACCGCAGCACGTTGATGTAATGGATAAGGCTTTGCTTGATTGGGAAATAAAAATAGCAGAGCTTGAGATAGCGCAGCTTGATTATCTACAGACGGAGAGCAAGCATAAGGCTTGGGAAGCATCAACTAGGTTGTCATTCATTCAGTTTGAAAAGATGAGTGCAACGATGGCTGAATCCAAAACCAGAGCATCAACCGGATGGCTGCAAAAAATTATAGAGGTCAATAAAAAGGCTGTTGAGTTTGAAAAAGCAAAACGCCTCGCTAGAGTAGCAGAGGCGCGTTGGGAGACGGAAAGGTCTAAGCAAGTATCGCTTCGGAATGTTAAATAACTTTGCTCTGAGGCGTGTACACAGTCTCCAAAGTGTATGATCGCTTAACGGCCTGAACGAGTAGGTTATTGTCAAGCTCAAAGTCCTCAAAGCCATCCCGTATTGTGCTGAGATAGTGCTGCGTTGGTGCGTAGACAGTTTCTTGGCTTTGCATTATGTACACCATAACTGGCAAGCCGTTGTGTATCACGACATGCTCTCTACGGTATAGATGAGGAAAGCCCTCGTACACATCCAGATGCTCCAAGTCCTTTTGTGTAATGTTCCACAAACCCAAAGCAACCTCATCACCCTTTGAGCGCTCAATATCAGCGACACCCCTAAAGGTGAGTCGGTAATCTGGTAGAAGCATCATCCCAACTGGCTCGGCTGTCTCGCAGCGAATACGCATCTGAGCTTTGTTCAAATTGGAACCGTAGGCTCCGTATAAAAATGGTAGATATTGCATTTCTCATTCTCCTCTAGTTTAGTTCTTCAATTCGGTTTTCAAGGTAGTTTTTTACCTGTGTTTCTACGCCCTCAAACCAAGATGTGTCTGAGGGTTGGTTGCTTGGAAGGTCTAAGCCGAAAGCTTGTAAAAATTCAGCATACTTGAAGCTCTCTGGAGCTGTACCATCCGAGCTGTAGTAAAACCCCTCTAGTTCTGCTGGTGTAAACAAGCGAGTTTTACCAACTATTGTTATGTTGTAGTGGTTGCCTTTCCACTTCATTGATCCTTGAAGTGTAGTTGTAACCTTACGAGCAATATCAAAAGGCACTGATCTTCGGCCTCTGAAAGAAAACCCGTTTTCGTTGGTGTTCGCTAGCTCAATGCTTTTGGTTACAAAATCCATCAAGAATTTTACCCAGTTTGAAATTTTGGTGTACTCGGTAGTTCCGCTATGCTGGCGAAATTCAATGCTGCCTCTCTGAGCAATGTTAGTAAGGTTAACCTTGTAATATTTGCCGTTATAGCCTAGCGCATTTCCTAGAGCGCTCTTGGATTCTTTGTTCAAAACTTGGCTGCTTCGGCTCTTAATGGAATTGCACCATTGAGCTTGGCCTCTTCTGCTGCGAGGCATGGCTAGATCAATGCTTTCTTCGTAATTGGCATAGCGAGTAAAAACCTTAGAACACTCGTTGACGGTCATGTTTCTGGCATCTAAGTGAACGTGTAAACCGCAACTTCTGTTTACCGTTAAATTTGGAATACTGTTAAGAACTTCACAAACTCTTTTTAGCTCAGCAAAACCTTCTAAACCTTGAAGAATTGGGCTTACCAATTCGCCAGTGTAACCGCTGGAATGGCTAACAGAGACGTCACTTGTAACTTTCCAGAAGGTTCTGGTTTGGTGGTTGTAGCTCTCAACTTCTGCTGTAATACCAGCCGTGTTTAGCCTCTCAGCAACATGGCTCATAGAAGCGCCAACAAACTCAATTTCAATTCCAAATTTTCTGTTTCGGTTTTGCATTTTTTTTCCCTCTGTGGGTTAACGTTTAATGTTTCAATGGTTGTTATTATAACTACCTCATTGCCCAATGCAAGCTTTTTTTCACCCAAAATGTAATAAAAATACAAAAAACATGATAATATTCCAAAAAATTTAGGAATTTCAGATGAAAATAGAGCAACGAGACATAAAAATGCTGCCTATCAAAGATATTGTTCCCTACGATAGAAACCCAAGACAGCACCCTCAAAGCCAGATAGAAGAACTTAAAAACAGCATCAGACAATGGGGTTGGACTATTCCTGTTCTCATTGATGAGCTTAATGTGGTTATCGCGGGACACGGCAGATTGTTTGCTGCGAAGGAGCTTGGGATAGAAAAAGTACCTTGTCTTGTAGCTGGGGATTGGAGCGAGGAGCAAAAGAAGGCTTATGTAATAGCTGATAACAAGCTTGCTGAAAACAGTAGTTGGGATCAGGGGTTGTATGTAAGCGAACTTAAATCTTTGGATGATGTTGGCTTTGATCTAACTTTGGCAGGGCTTGATTCTGATTTTGTAGATAATTTTAGCTTTAGCCCAAACCTAACTCCGATGAGTTCTTTTGATGATGTAACAAGCGACCAAATACAAAAGGCATCAGACAGCGTTTCTGACATATCGCCAAAGGTTGAAAAGATAGTGAATCTGACTTGCCCTCACTGTGGAGAAGATTTTGAATTTACAGGAATATGACTGGTGGGGCATCTGCGAGAAACTGGAAACAAAAAGATGGTCTTTTGCTAAAACAATGGCCGGAATACCTCATTACTACACGCTGAGAGCAGAATGGGGCGATGAACAAGACTTTGAAAACGTAGTGCATATTATAAGAAAGCGGGGCATTGTGGAGCAATGGAGACACTACAATCATAGCTATGCGTACCTGTCAGGCTTTAAATACTGGTCTATGAATGGAAAGCTAGATGAAACGCTTTTAATAAACAGGGCTAGATATACGCACAATACGCCATACGACAAAATTGCTGATAATTACGACAGCTTCTTTTACAAAAAGAAATTTCTTGAAGAAAACAAATCATTGTTTAGGTTGCTAGATATCAAAGGAAAGGTCCTAGATATTGGGTGCGGAACAGGACTTTTACCTGAGTGGGTTAGCCTAAATCCATCAAATTATGTAGGCATTGACCCATCAAAAGGAATGCTAGATAAGTTTGCGTGGAAGCATCCTGAGTTTGCGGCAAGCCTGAAGGTCTGTAAGTTTGAGAATTTTTGGACATCTGGATTTGATACCATTGTTGCTCTGTATGGGGTTGGATCATATATAACCGAACCATCCAGAGTCTTGAATATGCTAAACGAAGGCGGCAAAGCCTATCTGATGTACTACTCTCCAGAATACGAGCCAGTTACAAGCAAAATAGAAGGCATTAATGATTGTAAAATGGTCTCTTATCCTCAGAGAGAGGCATCTGAACAGATACCCTTTTCTAATTACGTTATAGATATTTGGGAAAAATGATTTCTGTTTCTTGCACAGTTATGCACGCATCGTTTGACCGCAAGCGCCGATACCATGTGAATTCACTAATATCTTCTTTGGGCGAGGCTGAGATAAGAGAATCCTGGTCTGACTTCCAGATTATGGGTGATATGCATGGTCGCGGCTGCTGGTGGAATGCTAGAAGATGTTGGGATCACGCTCTTAGAGTGGATTCTACTCATCATTTACTGCTGCAAGATGACGTAACGGTATGCAAGGGTTTTGTAAAAGGATTGCCTAGAGTTATTGAGGCTTATCCAGAGGATGTCATTAGCTTGTTTGCAATGCCGAGAAAGGGATTCTCAAAAATGGACTGTAGGTGGGGAGAATCAGAAGGAACTTGGGGTTGCGGGGTGGTGATGCCAAAAAGCTTAATATTAGAATTTTTGGAGTGGGAGGAGAAAAACGTCAGACCAGAATTTAAGCATGATGATAGTAGAATCTCTCTGTGGTGTGTTAAGACAAAAAGAACAGTTAAGGTTCCTTTTCCTAACTTGGTAGATCACTTAACCATGAAAAGCACTCTTGGAAATAGCTGGTCAAAACCCAGAGTAAGCGACAATTTTTTGACGTCTGATATTGAAAGCATAGATTGGCTTGATACAGAAAACACAATGAAATCTATAAATTCTTACACTCAATATAATAAGTTCTTGATAAATAAGTGAAAATTTACCTAGATAAAAATGTTTGTGAAGCCGCGAAAGAGCGTATCGCTTATATTCTGGATGAGTTTCCTAACTTCGGGGTCTGGTTTAGTGGGGGTAAGGATTCCACGGTTACTCTGAATATGGTGTTAGATGTAGCTGAACAAATGAACAGGCTTCCTGTCCCCGTTTGTTTTGTAGACCAAGAGGCGGAATGGGATGCTGTTGTTCGTTATACAAGAGATGTAATGAGCGACCCGAGAGTAAAGCCGTACTGGTTACAGGTTCCAATCAGGTTATTCAATGCGACTTCAATGGAGGACCCGTGGCTGAACTGCTGGGAAGAGGGGCATGAATGGATGCGAGAGAAAGAAGATATATCAATCAAGGAGAACACTTACGGAACTGATAGATTTGGCAAGATGTTCCCAGCCTTTCTTGAAAAAGAATATCCGAATCAGAGAGTGGCTTACTTTAGTGGAGTTAGAGCAGAAGAAAGCCCAAACAGAGCATCAGGGCTTACTGTTGGTCAGACATATAAGCACATAACTTGGGGTAAGGTTCAAAACAAAAAGCATGATCAATACACGTTCTATCCTCTCTATGATTGGGGTTGGCGGGATATATGGAAGGCTATCCATGATAATCAGTGGCAATACTGCACGATTTACAACGAGTTTTTCCGTTACGGCATTTCTCCTTACAAGATGAGAGTATCAAACTTACATCACGAAACGGCTGTAGACCAACTGTACTATCTACAGGAAATGGAGGGAGATACTTGGGATAAGCTAACAAGTAGACTCAAAGGCATAAATCAGACTAGGCATATAGCCAAGCGACAAATGTTTTCAGTCAACAAGCTTCCTTATATGTTCGGTGATTGGAAAGAATATAGAGATTACTTGGTTGATAAGCTCATCCAAACAGAAGAACGACAGGCAATGTTTCGCAAAAAGTTTCAATGGATGGACAAAAAGTTTGAGGATATGGCTCTATCTGATGATCGCCACAAAAACGAAATAACCTGTTTGTTGGCTAACGATTACCACTTTACCAAGCTAGATAACTTCTTGAGCCGACCTGAAACTGTAAACTTTTTAAAGCATAAGAGAGGTAAACAGATAAATTGGGGTTTGCCTGAAATGTATCTTAAATATATTAAGCTAGAACAGAGAGGGATCAATGGATCAGAGCAACCATCCGGTTAGTAGTGTTAAGTGGGTTCCTGTTGAGCAAGTAGAGCCTAACGACTACAACCCTAATTCTGTGGCATCAAAAGAAATGAAGCTCCTCCATACATCCATAAAACACGATGGCTACACTCAGCCAGTAGTTACCATATGGGATAATAAGAAAGAAAAGTACATTATTGTGGATGGGTTCCATCGTTACTTTATTTGCAAAACAAACGAGGATATAGCTGAAACAACGGGCGGTTGTGTGCCGATTGTGGTTATACAGAAAGACATCAATGAGCGCATGGCATCTACGGTTCGCCATAACAGAGCAAGGGGTAGTCATAGCATATCTGGCATGAGCAATATGGTATTTAATATGCTAGATAATGGATGGGAAGATGCTGCAATATGCAATCACCTTGGTATGGAGCCAGAAGAGTTGTTAAGATTGAAGCACATAACGGGCTTTTCCAAGCTATTTGAGGATGCAGAATACGCTAAAGCTTGGGAGAGCAGACATCAAATTAAGCTGAGAAAGCAGCAAGAATCAGCAAAAAGTGGCAACGGTAATGACGAAAAAAATCACTGATGAGTTAGAAAGTTTAATTAGAGATGAGTTTGTTCATGGCTATGTGGATGCAAATGGAACTCGTAAATACCCCACGATAGAAGCTCTTGCAAAGCGGCATGATGTTGCAGAGAGAACTCTGTATACGAAAAGTAAGAATGCTAACTGGCAAAAGCAGAAGAATCAGTATCAATCTGAATTACAGGACAAGCTGGACGAAGAAAGAATGGATAGATTGGTGCAAGACTCAAAGCGGCTTGATGATACTTGTATGCAGCTAGCGATGGGAATGCTTAACGTGGTTGGAAGAAAAATACAGAAGCATATGGATGAGGAAAGGGCAAATCCAGAATATGAGGGCTTGCCAGCGCACGTTATGAGCCATTTATCAACGACTACAGCTAATGCACAGAAGATAGGTAAATTAGCTCTGGGCGAAGCACAAGAGATTTCAAAGGTAGCAGCGGATGTCAGCAACCCCGATGCCTTCAGAGCAGTTATGGAGCAACTTGATGAGCTTGCGTCAGCAAGGTCACAAAGCGACAGCGAATCTGTACACTGAATGGCTAAACAAGGCTAGACCAAAACAACTTACACCAACCGGAGATTGGCACATCTGGCTAATTCTAGCCGGAAGAGGTTGGGGCAAAACCTTCACGGGAGCTAGTGACGCTCTCTTGTACGCACTCAGAAACCCTGAATCACAAGTAGCTATAGTTACTCCCACTTTTGGAGATTTACGCAGAGTAGCGTTTAACGGGCCTTCTGGAATGCTAAAAATGTTGCCGGAGGGCGCTCTTCTTAGCGGGAGAGGGCAGGGATATAATGCATCCGCCTCAGAGATACGACTCTACAACGGTTCTATTATTATGGGCTTTAGTGCAACAGAGCCGGATAGGTTGCGTGGTCCTCAGTTTCATAGAGCTTGGTGTGATGAGCTTGCTGCATGGAGGTATCCAGAAACATTTGACCAGCTTATGTTTGGTCTAAGATTGGGTGATTCTCCTAGATGTGTAATTACGACAACACCAAAACCTACTCCAATAATAAGAAATCTTATGCAGAGAGATGATTGTTGCATCACTACTGGCTCTACTTTTGAGAATCAAGAAAACCTAGCTAACAGCACTCTTGAGATGCTTAAAAACAAGTACGAAGGCACGACGCTAGGGCGACAAGAGCTTTACGCGGAAGTTATAGACGCTATGGAAGGTGCGCTCTGGACTCCTTCCTTGATTGATTCAAAGCGGGTAAAAATAACAAATGTTACGGAAAAAATAACAAATATTATTATTGCGGTTGATCCAGCAGTTACAGCAGGGGATAGCTCAGATGAAACAGGTATTGTTGTGGTGGGAAAGGATGCAAATAACGAGTATTATGTCATTGATGACAAGTCGGGCAAGTATAAGCCGGATCAATGGGGTCAATTAGCTATTGATCTATTTTATCAGTGGGAGGCTGATAAGATCGTTGCCGAGGTAAACAATGGCGGCGATTTAGTAGAGAGGTTAATTAGAACCCTTGATACAGGGGCAAGATTTAAGTCAGTTCACGCAACAAGAGGGAAGATGGTTAGAGCAGAACCAGTAGCGGCTCTATACGAACAAGGAAGAGTTCATCATTGCGGCGTGTTTGCTGATCTTGAAACGCAAATGTGTACTTACACAGGCGAGAGACCTAAGCCTTCCCCAGATAGACTAGATGCTCTTGTATGGGGTTTGTCTGAACTGAACAAATCTCGCGGTGATATTGCTTGGAGAATAAGCTAATGGCTCTACTTGATAATATTAGAAATATATTTACACCCGCACAAAAACCAATCCTGACGAAAGAGCAGGGTCCAATGGTCGGTTATTTCGGGGTTAATAGCTCCGCATCTAAGATGTTTAAGTATGATGACCTTGCGGTTGAAGGATACTTAAAGAACGCCATTGTCTTCCGTTGCGTAAGCGAGATATCAAAGGGAGCATCAGCAGTTCCTTTTATGCTTAAAAGCGGAGATGACATTATAGAGAGCCATCCAGCTATGGCTTTGCTGAACAGACCCAACCCTCTACAAAGTTACTCAGAGTTTTTTAACAGCTTATACGGCTATCTATTACTAAGTGGCAACTCTTATGTCATGCGGATTACAGGCATTGGTGGCGCTCCAAAAGAGCTTCATCTGTTAAGGCCGGATAGAATTGAAATTAAAGGCAGAACTGGCGCTGTATTTCCAGAAAGATATGAATACAGTATAAACGGCAAAGTGCAGTCTGTTTATGACGTAGACCAAGAGAATGGGTTTAGTGATCTTAAACAAGTAAAGCTGTGGCATCCTATGGATGACTATTACGGCTGTTCTCCACTAACTGCCGCAGCAACAGAAGTGGATCAGCATAACTCTGCAACAAGACATAACATAAACCTCCTAGAAAACGGTGCTAGGCCAAGCGGAGCCGTTATATTCAAGCCTAAAGACGATCAAGGCTACCAAATGCAGCTTTCCGAATCACAACGGCAGCAGCTTCTCACAGACCTCAATCAACGCTTTCAAGGTAGCAAAAACGCAGGGAGACCCCTTCTTCTTGAGGGCGACTTTGATTGGAGAGAGATGGGGCTTTCGCCTAGAGATATGGACTTTCTAAATATGAAGCATATGTCTGCCACTGATATAGCTTTGTGTTTTGGTGTGCCTAGTCAACTTGTGGGCGTTCCAGATAGCCAAACGTACAGCAATGTCGCAGAGGCTAGGCTTGCCTTGTATGAGGAAACGATTATTCCTTATCTGAAGAAGGTTGAATCAGATATGAATGAATGGCTCATGCCTCAGTACGATGACAATATTGAGTTTTGCTATGACATTGACTCAATACCAGCTTTAAGCGAAAGGCGAAGAATCATTTACGAGAATGTAATATCAGCCGTTGACAAGGGAATTATGACTCGTAATGAAGCAAGAGAGCTTGTTGGTTTAAGTCCTATGGATGGGGCTGATGATCTTCTTGTTCCGGCTAACCTTTTTGCGTTGAATGATGGCGCAACTCCAGAGGCGGTTGACCCTGAAGCTGAAGAGGAGGTTGATCTTTATGATACCAACCCTATTGATGCAAAGAAGGTTACAGACTTTCCTGAGAAGGGAGACAACAAGAAAATAAGCCTGAGAAACAGCAACTATCCACAGTTTAGTTTTCAGTTTGCCAAAGCCCTCTATGATGATAAATCCTCTGTAGGCCGCAAGATATGGGGAGCAGGGGGAAACATTAGAGGCAATGGAGCCTTTCAGAACTGGATAAAAGCAAGAGATGGCTCCACTAGCCCAGCTATCCTTGATTGGATTAAAGAGCGCGAGGCTTGGTGTGCTAGGCATACTGTGGTTGATGGCAACCAGTTTGTAGGCGGCAAGACTACGCCAAACGCATCCAACATTGCTGGGGTTGTGGCTCTCATTAAGTGGGGCGCTGTAAACCCGAAGCTTGGTCAACAAGGAATGAAAGATGTAGTTCTTGAAGTAGTCAAAAAGCTAGAAGGCCGTCAAAAATTTGACGAACCCCCAGAAGAAGCCTACAGCATGGATTATGAAGATGTAGACGAGAAGGCTGTCAGCGCAAAAGTAAAAGAAGGATTGAAGGGAAAAGTAGAAAAGCATAATGAAAAGCATGGAGATAAGCCTACAAAGAGAGCAACCCTCAGAATGCTTACAGCAGTCTTTGAGAGGGGCGTAGGCGCTTATAGAACCAATCCTCAAAGCGTAAGGCCAAGTGTATCCAGTGCTGACCAGTGGGCTTATGCGCGGGTTAATAGCTTCTTGTTTGCGCTAAGATCAGGACGCTTTCAAGGCGGAAGGCATGATACAGACTTGTTTCCAAAGGGCCATCCATTGAGTAGCAAGAAATGACAAACCCTATTCAGGTTCACTATTACAAATGCAAAGTTGTTAGAGTTATTGATGGTGATACGGTAGATGTAGATATAGATTTAGGCTTTTCGGTAGATTTAAAGAAAAAAAGGCTGAGATTAGCGGGTATTGATACGCCAGAGAGCAGAACTCGCAACAAAGCTGAGAAGGTTATGGGTCTGGCTGCAAAGGAAAGAGTCAAGGAGCTTTGCGGTGATGAGGTTTACATACAATCACTGGATGCAGGGGACAAGTACGGAAGGATTCTTGCAATACCTATAACCAAAGAAGGCACTAACATTTGCGCCACATTAATCAACGAGGGTCATGCGGTTGAATACTGGGGCGGCAAAAAGAAAAAAGTTTGGGCGTAAACAAATACGCCAATTCAGACAGGGCAGGGTAAACGCCCGAAAGTATCTTGCTCAAGAGAACAGGATGCGTTCCGCACGTTCTCGCAGACTTCAAAAAAAGCTAGAAACAGCATTCCGTAGAGACCTCCGAATTATAGTGAGTGAGGTGAAGGCAGGGGTTCGTCCGGCTTTCGGTCAATCAGTACGAAGGAAGGAGAACGAAATAAGGGCGGCTGTCAGGGCAGAAACTAAAAAGCTGTTTAATAATATCGTTGATAATAATGATCGTAAATACAAACCTGTATTCACAAAGGCAGCGGTTGATCTTGGGTTTGGTTTTGATAGATCGTTTGCTATAGATACATGGAATGATGTGTATTTCTCAGCCAGAGAGCCGATATTGGCTAACATATCGCAATCCATGACAATAAAAATATTCAATGACATCAATACCTTGCAGGAAGAGGGCTTGGGTATTGATCCTATCGCTAGAGAAATTACCAGAAAATACAACAACATAAGCCGAAAAAGAGCAGCGCTTATCGCCAGAACAGAAGTCCACAACGCATCAGGTTTTGGTCAGCACAATTACCATCAAGGACTAAGTAGTGATCTTGGTATAAACATGACTAAGCAGTGGGTGGCTACTCTTGATGCTAGGACTAGAAGCGCTCACGCATCAATGAATGGCGTTCAGGTAAGCATGGATGAGCCGTTTAAAATGCCTAACGGAACAGAGATGCAATATGTGGGCGATCCAAGCGGAGGGGCTGCAAACATCATCAACTGTCGGTGCGCTATAGTTTATGTAGATGCTGATGATTCTGTTGAAGATGTAAAAACGGATGGAAAAATGGATTTTGCTGGAAAGGGCGAAACATTAGCTCTCAATGAAACAATCGCTGATTATGAATTTGTAATGACAAATCAAGTTACAACCAAACAGCTTGCCTTACAGAAGATACTGCCAATACCTAAGTTTACAACTGCTTTCAAGAAGATGCCTTCAGGAAAAATGGTAAGCAGGGGATACTATCAACCGAATCAACAAAGGGTAACGACCACAGCTAGGGACAATGACGGGCTTACTCTTACTCATGAGTACGGGCATCATGTAGATTATTCGCTTTTGAAAAAGTCCGGCATGGATGGAATAGACCCATTACCGTCTACATATGCCTTTGCTTGGTCAACAAGAAGTAACAAGTTTATAGATGCTTACGAGAAGGACAGGAAAGCAAACGGCTTTGTGGGTAGAAAGATGCCTGAAAATATAAGAAAATACCGAAACAAATTATACAACGAGAAAGAAACCCCAACAGGCAGAGTTAAACGAGATTTGAAAGGTTGGGATGCTGGTTATTTTAGCGATATTGTTGACGCTATGAGTAGCGGAAAGGCTTATAGTGAATTTGGTATGTTTGGGCATGGGAAAGGATACTATACGGGGCGCGGAGGTAAAGATTCAAGGCTAAAAGAAACTTTCGCCAATCTTTACGCGTTAAGATCAACAAAGAGGTGGAAGGACGTAGAAGCAAACTTCCCAAATTTAGCAGAAGTATTTGATGAAACTGTAGACAGAGCTTTAGATGCAAATTAAAGAACCAGAAGATCTTTTTAAAGAATATAAAGATATGTTTGGAGAAGAACCTCCAGAAGAGGACTTTATGAGAACTGATATGGAGGAGCGTCTTTCGTTGATAGAAGAGGCCATTGACAGTGGTGTACCCATGACTCCATCAGAACCACTTGACCCAAATATAGATTACTAAGGTTGTCAAAGATTTATAGCAAGTATAAACTTGTAAACCCATCAGCGTAGACAACGCGAAATAGTTGGTTAGCCGACCACATAAATAAAGCTGTTTAGAGGATTCCATTATGACTGATGGTTCAAGCCAAGCAGATCGGATAAATGAAGCTCTACAAGCGCTTGATGAAAGCCTTGATGATGACTTAGGAGCTGCGGAAGCGGCTATAAAGAAAGAGCAGATTCGCAGGGATGTGTTTACTACCGAAGAAGAAGCTCAAGAAAGGGCTGAAGAAATAGGCTGTACTGGCACTCACTCACACGATGAGGAAGGGAAAGAGGTTTTCATGCCTTGCGCTACCCATGAAGAATACATAGAGCGCACAGGTGTAGATGTGGCTGAAGAAGGCGAATCCAAAGAGGAATACATAGACTTCCGGTCTGAAATAAAAGCGTATGAAGATGATGATGACGAAGAACAAAAGGGAACCTTTGAGGGCTACGGCTCAATCTTCAACAATAAAGACCTCGGCAACGATGTAGTTGTTCAGGGCGCTTTTAGCAAATCACTTAGGCGAACAGGGGCAAAAGGCGTAAAGCTTCTGTATCAGCACAAATCAGATATGCCCATTGGGGTATTTGAATCTATCAAGGAAGATGAGCAGGGGCTAAAGGTTAAAGGAAGGCTGGCTCTTGGGACACAGGCAGGGAGAGAAGCCTACGAATTAATGAAG
>MDSV01029003.1_pt1 | contig 17881 bp, 4 predicted proteins | sample 810851 | NCBI WGS metagenome assembly MDSV01 (sample SAMN05326640, study PRJNA326480) | marine metagenome | isolation source: seawater | place: Atlantic Ocean: North East | collected 2012 | reverse complement strand
TAAAGCGTAAGCAACGAGAATGCTACCATCGACTTCTAATTTCTCGGAAGGGCTTGTGACACCTATTCCGACATTACCTGCTCCTGTTATTCTCATTGCTTCTGCTAGGCTTCCTCCTGTTGCTTGTGTAGCAAATGTTAGGAAACCTGCATCGTTGGCACTATCCCTACCTGTTAGAATCCTACTAACAGAATCATTTGCATTCTTTACAAGTATCTCCGATATTGTGTTAGTGCCTGATGTGACATGACCATCAAGAACGATTTGTGCCATATCATTAGAACTGCTTGAGCCAACATCCATCGTTAATACGCCTGTGGCATAGGTGAGAGTATTCTCAACGGAAAACTTAGCAGAAGGACTCGTAGTGCCTATTCCGACATTACCATCGCCCTCTATGCTCATTCGGATGTTGTTTCCGTTGGTCTTGAAAACAATGGGGTCTGTATCTTGTGTTCTGAGTTGAAGACCGTCTGTCGAGTGGTCGCCAATTATCTTATCTCCGCCATCGAAGGTGAGAGACCTATTGTCTCCATTAACAGTGACATCGCCACCATCAACAATCAGACCCTTCTTTACCTTGAAATCTTTCTCCGCCATCTTTTCACCATAATTTCACTATCCATCATGTCTTGATTAGTTGTGTTGCAGTCACGGCGAACGAGCCAGTGAAGTTGCCCCCAGTGCTGTTCGTGAACTGCAAGGCTATATGCGTATCTGTCCCAGTGCCACCGGGGTCTGTCCTTACTATGCTTAGTCCACCTAGCGCAGTGCCGCTGCTCATGTATGCGTAGGTGGTCATCATCGTATCCGCATCGAAGTTGCTGGTGCTATCCACACGAGGGCCACTTGCCCCCTTGTATGATACGAGCACCTCGAATGCATCAGTGTCCCCACCAGCAGCATCATTGACGACGTGCCCTACGAACTTGACAGTCCTGTAAGTGGCAAATGCGAATGATGCTATGGTTAACCCAGTGCCATTGACGAATGTCTGACCAGTGTTCGTCGAGGTGTCGAGCACTGCCACCGAGTCTACGCTCAGGTTGCTGGCAGTCAGGTTTGTGAATGTACCAGCGGCAGCAGTAGAGCCTCCTATGACGGAGTTGTCTATCGCACCGCCGCTTATCGTCAGGTCATTCGCGACATAGGTATCAGCGATTGCAGTTCCTTGCCATACACCAGTCCCTATCGTGCCGACAGTCGCCAGTCCTGATGCACTCGTCACGCTACTGGCGATTGTCGTTGCACTGAGTATCGAGACGTCGTTTATCTTGTATGATTTCCCGCTAGCCAAGTTTAGATTGACGTTAGCCTCCCAACCTGCGGGTGTGTCTTGATACGTGAAACTTGGATTAGTAGCACCCGTACATTCAATTTCTATACCTGAGCCTTCTGCATTAGCCAAAGAGTCATTGCCCTTAGAGATGGTAATCAAGTCGTCTTCCACTGTCAGTTGGGTTGTGGATATGGTAGTGGTAGTACCGTTGACTGTTAAATCACCAGCAATAGTGACTGTGGAGGACGCTGCTGCCACACCGCCCGTGATGGTCAGTATGTTCTCGATTGCTCCGCTCGTAGTGGTGGCCACCCCGAACTGCATCGAACCTGATTCGCTACCACTGGTGACGTCGACCGCTCTCACCTTCATGTAGCCGAAGGCTTGGTTGTTCCCAGCGCCGTCATTGCCGTACCACTGTATGAAACCGAGGTCGTCGTTGTTCTTACCCGCCTCACTGCCGTCCCTCTCCGTCACGAATCTAAGAGTCTGACCGTTCACATTCGAACCAGCACCGGGTGCTGCCGTGTTCTTCAGCACAAGACCGATATCACTGCTGGACGCTCCAGTCTGAGTGAGTTGCCCAGTGGCTGAGTTGAATGCGAGGTTAGTCCCTGTCTTCGGCGCTAGGCTTCCGCTCGCTGCCGTTGCGAATAGCGGGAAGCATGTGGTGTCTGATGACTCATCTGCCACTGTGACCGTGGCTGCATTCCCGGTGATGTTCAATGGAGGGGTGTATGTGAAGACGCCCGTGCCGCTGTTGTAGCCTAGGCTACCGTCCCCTGATGCTGTACCCTCGCTGCCCACGGACAGGTCGGTGAGCGCTATGCCTCCGCCGGAGGCTGCTGCCCAAGACAGGACGCCGCTGCCATCTGTCGTGAGGACTTCGTTTGCTGACCCATCATTTACAGGTAGAGTGAGGGTGTAGTTGGTAGTACCCCCATCTAGGTTTGCTGGCGCTTGAATCGCTATGTATGCGTTCTCACCGTCGCCAGTCTCGAAGAATCTGATTGCACCCTCGCCAGTTATCTGAATCTTGGTCTTGGGAGCGGTTGCAGAGGAGTTGCCCTCTATGATGTTGAGAGTACCTGATAGTGCAGAACCACCGATGTGTGTGCCGAGTTGTATGTAGTGGTTGCCGCCCTCGTCCATGACGTAGAGGGGTTGAGCATCTCCTGCCCTTTGGTCGTTCAGAGGTGAGTTGGTAGTTCCCTTCGTGCTTTGGTCGTATCCCGTCTTGCTACCTGAGAACCCTATCACGAACCTTTTCGTATCGTCTTGTGTAGTGCCTATCCCCCATGTGCTCGCATCTGTAGATGTGCCGGGATTGGATGCTTGGTTGTCGAATATGATACCCTTCGAACCTGTCGAATTGTGGAGGTCACCACCTGCTTGGACGCTGCTGTTCTGCAAGACGAGGGCTACCAAGTCCTTCGGGTGGGTCAGGTCGGTCATCCCACCCTCATCGACGCCTATGTGCAGTCGAACCTCCGTATAATCAGCATCAGCACCGCCGCTACCGCCTCCCGTGTTGCTGTGCAACGCCGCGTTAGCGCCACCGTTGACCTGCAATGCGATGTTGTTGTCAGCCAGTGCAGTTCCACCGATTGTGACGTTATCGGTTCTACCGATGTTTATCTTGTCGGTAGTGCCCGAACCCACCTGATTAGCATCTACGTTGAGAACGTACAGGGTATCGACGTGCTTTATGCTCTTGTCGTTCATGTCAAGAGCCGCTTGAGCGTCTATCTCACCAGTCCCCGCTGGGTCGAGAGTCAGGTGTATGTTGCCCTGACTCCCATCTGTGGATATCGTAGAACCGTTGATTGTTATACCAGCGGTCGTATTTGATGTGGTGAATGTGGGTGCTGTCGTCACGCCGGTGAATGTGGCAGTGGGGTTAGCGCCAGCGGTCAGGGCTTGTAGGGTCAATGCCTCCACATGGGCGTTGGAGGAACTCCCTGTGCTTGATGCGGGAGGTGCTAGTTCGAACTTGACGTATCCTCCAGCGCCTTGGCCTGTCCCTGCTCCGCCTTGTATGACTACGCGAGCGCCATTCGCATCAGAGCCAGTAGCGTCACCGGGCAGTAGACTGAGGTACTTTCCAGCGGGAGTGGCGATTACTCCGTGATTGCTACTGTCTCCTATCGTGACTGTGCCTACTAGAGTGCTGGTGCTGGATGCACTGAGCGTCGTGAATGAACCTGCGGCGGGTGTGTTTCCACCGACTATACCGTCTATCGGCCCTACGAATGCAGTGGACGTTATCGATGTAGCAGCGGAGACCGTGCCTAGGTTGTGTATGTTGGTGCTGGCGAAGGTGGTGTCCTTGCTGAATGTTATCAGACCTGAATCGGCTTCGTCACTACCGTCAGTGGTTGTGAACTTCATGTACGAGTTCGAACCCTCGGTGATGTTGAGCGCGTCTGCTAGATTGTCTGCGAGGGTTATCTTGGATTTGGTTGTGTTAGCGGCGCTGAAGTCTATGTTGAGACCAGTCCCGGCTGCATCTACGCTGATGCTGTCAGCATCTATGTCACCTGCGTTGGTTATGTTCCCTTCACTCAGATTGAGGCTCGTGAATGTAGCAGATGTCCCTGTGATAGCGACACCATCGATAGTGCCACCGTCTATATCGACCTTCGAGATATTAACCTCACCAGTGCCTTTCGGTACGAGGTCGATGTTGATGTCGGTATTGCTTCCGGTGGCTGTTATGTCGTTGCCTCTGAGTTCGAGACCCTCTGAAGTCAACGAGGTGCTACCGTGAGTGCTGAACTCCTTTGCGAAGACGACTGCATTGGTAGCACCATCTGTATTGCTTGCGTTGAGGACTAGGAGATTACCGTCACCGACTATCAGCCCGTCCTGCGTGCGGAAGTCTACTTTTGCCATCTAATCACCTCCATCATGCCGTCATCCCCTGCCAAGATAACTTGATTGCGTATTGGTCTCCGTTCTCTGAGGATGGGGTAGTCACGTCCAAGCGGACGTTGCTCCCACTTATACTTGCATCGAAGGTGCAGAAGTTAACGGTATTGTCGGTTCGAACGCTACCATACGCCACTCCCTTCGCCGTCGTACCATTGTGGGTGACTATCACCTCGTGGGACTCGTACCTATCGGGATTGCCGTCAGTGCCGTTGTTCACCAACTCAACAAGAACCTTCGCAGTCCTGAACTGACCCTTATCGAATAGCGTTATGTTGTGAGCACTGCTGGCGCTGGCGCTGCTGATGGAAGAAGTCACGTAGTCGAACCCCACGCTCTTCATCTGCAAGGTCGCCAGCGGCGTGCCCTGCTTGACTCCCACTCTGTCGTTCGTGACATCGACCTTCAGCACATCCGTGTCTATTGCCACCGTGCTGCTGCCTGTGATGGTGGTGGCTGTGAGTGCGCCGCTGTTCAGCGATGTGAAGTGACCGTTGTTCCACTTCCTCACGCTTGTGCCTACGGTCTTCGTGACGCCGTTCTTCGGCACTATGTTCTCGCTGAATGCCCAACCTAGGACGCTGGCCGTGTTGTCGTAGAGTATGTCCTTGTCCCCGTCGGACGAGTCGACGATGATTCCAGCACCATTGGCAGCACTGTCCCCACCCGCTCCCTTGGCGAGTTCTATCGTCAAGTCCTCGACCTCTATCGTGCCCACGTTCAGGGTCGTGCTGTCACCGCTGACGGTCAGGTCGCCAGTCACAGTCAGGTCTTGGTTGACAGTTAGCGTACCAGCAGGGCCTATGCTGGTCACGGTGTTCAGGTTCGTCGGTAGGTCACCGCTCGCTATCGTGCCGAACACCACCTTGTTGGGTGTGCTGTTAACCTTGAGGAACTGACCAGCGTGGCCAGTGAAGTCAGCCTCATCGACATCAGTCAGTTCCAGCAGCGTGGTAGCGCCGAACGAGTCCGACCCGAATGCTATCTTGTTCGCACCTAGGTAGAGTCTGCTGTCATCGCTATCCACCCACAGCGTCTCTGCTGCGGTAGTGCCGGGGTTGGTTGCCACTTTCGTGAAGTCTACCCCAGTCGGATTCTCCAGCAGGTTGTTCATAGAAACCTTGCCGCTTATCGTAAGCACGTTTGTGGAGTTGTTGAAACTGAGGTTGGAGGATGCGGCGAAGTTGCTGCCGTTCTTGAACTGTATCTCGCCATTCGCGCTACCGGCTACGACTGCGTTGACGTTTCCCGATACGAAGGACTGCTGCCATCCGTTGTTCGCGTCCGCACCACCTGCGCTTCCCGACCAAGTGAATATGATGCTCTGACCCGCCGCTATCGAGTACGAGTTAGCACCGCTAGCCCCGTCGTTCGTGCCGTTGAACGTTATTGCGGACGAGTCGCTGCTGTAATTGTAGACGTTTATCGTGTGGCTGAGCGGGAAGTCCCCCACTGGGTTCAACTGTCGTGTGCCTCCAGCAGCGTGTAGGAGGAAGTGAGTACCACCGTCCTTCTTGAAGGTCAGATTGCCATTCATGTTCTCGTTGAGTATGGTGGCATTAGGGCCGAGCCTCCAAGAGTACCTAGCAGCACCTTGCTCGCCGCTGAAGAACAGCACGCTCTCATCCGACTCGTTCTTGCTCATCCACAGAGCACCGAACTTCGATGAGGTGAGCGAGCCGTTCTCGTTGCTGCTCCCATGCATGCCATCGATTAGAGTGTGTTTGTTGATTCTGTTCGTGTAGACCGCCACGTCGTCCTTGGTCATCGGACTCATGTATATCGGGGCGTTCGGGCGGATGAACGTCCTCATGTCGTAGACGTCTGTGACGTTGAGGTTCAGGTCGTTGTCCGTGCCACCTGATGCGTCTCTGTTGACCTTCAGAACTGCGAGCACGGTGCTCTGCTTGCTAGCCAAAGCAGCCTTGGAGTCCTCTAGGAACGCTTCGGGAGTGACTGGGAATCCGCTCGTGACTGGAGTTCCCATCTCCACTTGGATGTGCTTGACAGCACTGCCGCTGGTATCGAAGCCGCTTGAGGTGCTAGCGTGGTTTCCACCCTCTGTGGAGACGTACACGACTAGGAGCGCTGTGTGTGAGGCATTCGTCAGTGCAGTGCCGCCGCCGTTTATGGTATCCGAGTTCAGTTTCAGAACGTGGTCTAGCGGGTCATCGTGCCCTGCGTCGTATCCGCCACCGAAGTCGACTAAGAGACCGTCTATGGTGGCGTATCCCCCTTTGATTGTGAGTACGTTGACGCTGTGTGATATCGCACCCGGTAGGTCTGCTGGTGTGTTTCTCCTTCCCGATGTGCTTGTTGCGCTGTCCTCGTACAGCATGATTCCATTGCCGTGAATTGCCTCGTACAGATTGGTCAACGATGGCGATAGGAGGAAGTCACCATCAGTCAGGCCCTTGGTGTTCGTGTATAGCGGATTGTCTGACATTCTATTGCACCTCTATGACCAATTGTATCTTCACTTCGTTGTTCGCACTCTTCTGTATCGGCCTGAAAACGTGTCTAGTAATCGGCGTGAACCCATTCGTACCACGTAGTTGCACAAAGACTTCCTTCAAAGTTTCATCGTAGGAATCGGCTGTTGTGAGCGTTCCTTCGACCAATAGTGTAGCGTTGTCGAGTATTTTGACCGTTGGGGATATGGTGACCGCAGGACGACCGGCAGAGCCATCCGAGGATGTGGCAGGAGTACCGTCGAAACCTATCACCATCTCGTTGATGTTGTTGGCCACCGTCTCTATCATCAGTCTCTTCAAATGGTCGTTCGCTGGCATTACAAATCACCTCTCATGGTTATCGATGTCCCCTTGTTCAGTCCTAACACCTTGTAGTTCCCACCTACCCTGCCCCTATTTCCGTTTCGCCCTATTAGGAAACCGTTGGCTGCCACTCTAGTAAGAGTGACCATGGGTACTACCGTGATGTTGAATGTGTTGAAGAAGGAGAAGTTCTCCTCGGTTATCTGCTGGGTCGTATCCGGGTTCTTCACCGCTGCCTCTGTGATACCCGCTTCGAATATGCCCTGCAATATGCCGTCTATACCGCTCTTGATGCTGACGAAGGTAAAGTCCGAAGTGCCCTTCGACATGACGTGGTTGGCCTCGACTATGACTCTCTTTTCGCCATCGTACATCACCACGTCTCCGGGTCTCAGGTCGAATGAGTTGGGATGCCCTTGGGTCACTACCCTACCGAGCATGGCGCTGTTGGCCTTGAGCATCTTCCTAGCGACCCTCCTCGCTTGTTGCATGGAGGTGATTGACGCATCGAAGACCGGGGTTATGTTCTCTATGACGTCATTGTCGAACCTGCCCTGTTGTCTCGACCTATCGTCCATCGTCACTATCAGTTCCTCGTTGAGGGCGACTGCCCTGCCTCTGACCGATACTCTGTTCTGACTGTCCTCAAGGGGTATGGTGTCCTTGTTGCCCAGTCTGTTGTCGGCATCGAGCACTCTCAATGATGAGAAGTACGACATCGGCACGTGCAGCAGAGAGCCGAACCTGTTGAAGACGGGGATGGCATTGTCATGCTTCGACAGATACCTGAGCGAGGTGATTAGGTTCACACCGTTGAAGTTGGCTGCTAGGAAAACGTTGCTGTGCTGCCTCCTCTGAGAACTGTTGACCGTATTGAGTGGGTTGCCTATCGATACGGATGTGATAGAGCCTGTTATGCTGTCTCCCAGTCTCATGGCCAAGTCAGTGGTGCGGAATCCGACATCGACTGTCTGTCCCAGTCTGACTGCATTGTCATCGAAGCCTATCGTTCTCAATCGTCTCCCCTTCATGTTTCTGAGTTCCACACGCAAGCCTTCTTGAGTCGCTGTTGTCGTCTTACCGATGAGTCTCTTGCTCTCATCTAATGCTCCGTACAGCAACGGGGTCGTTGCATTCTTGCCCTTGCTGCCGTATATGGCACTCTTCAGGCTGTGTCCATCTGTCTCGCGATGCGTGAGGTAGACCGTTGATTCGCTCTCCACTACGGAGTAAGCCTTCTCGGTAGCGAGGTCGTAGTTCTCCGCATTGGAGTTCTCTATCGTGACCTTGCTCCCCTCGCTGCTGCTCTCCACCTTGGCATAGTGCAGTGCGTTGTCCACGAACACGGGTGCTCTCAACTTCGTGGCCATGGTGTCTAACGAGGAGTCGAAGTGACCCTGCGTCGGGGTTATCCTCACCATCACGCACCATCTCCACTGTGGTCTGAAACGCTGAACTGCACGTCTCCCTTGTGCCCCTTGCCGTGTAGCGCTTGGCTGAACCTAGCCTTGACCGTGTAGTCCATGCGTAGCGCTTTCTCGTCCGTGTCCTGCACCTGTCTCCTTCTTGGAGCGTCTGAACGATGGTGCTGGAGCGTGTTGTCCGATACTATCGCTGTCGTTATGGTGGATAGAAGGCTACTGCTGTCGTACCCAGTCACCTCCGTACCGGGCAATGTAGGGCCTTTGCTGTCGGGGATTTGCAGTGCAGAGTCCCACTTCGCAAATATCGGTATGTATGGGCCATTGGTATCAGGCACGCTTCGTCCAGTGGGCAGGTTGTCTATCGTGGTTCTGCCTCCCGGAGTCTCGTAGGTGAATATCCCGTACTTGCCTCCCGATGTCGCTCTCAAGTAGTTCTGAGCGTACTGTGGTGATGATGAGTGCAATGAGTCGTGCGGTCTGAACACCTCGATGTGCTTAGTGTCTAGTAGACGTATTGGTCTGAGCAGGAAGCGTACCAACGAGTCGCTCTCGTTGTTCTTCACCGTGTTGCTCGTGAAGGTCGCATCTTGGTAAGGGTTGCTTGTGTTGGCACTACCAGTCAAGTTGGAAAGCCCCCAGCCAGTGTCGTCGAAGACACCAGCGTAGTTGAGTGCCTCAAGCATGTAAGAGCCTCCGTACGGCCTGAAGATGTTGGTGTGCGAGTACTTGTGAACGCTGTTGATTGTAGAGCCTCCGGCTTGTCTTGCGAAGGATGTTGCCGTGTAATGAGCATCGCTCAGTGTGGACGCTCCCGACAGCAGATTGGATGCTCCTAGCAGCGTGACCCTCTGACCCACGTTCCTGTCCGTGTGTAGGCTGTGTGCCTCGGTGTTGATGACTATGTGGCTCTGCTCCTTGTCTTCGCTTATCTCCGCATCGAGACCTATTCTAGGGCTGGTACGCGATATGGCCGACTTGTGAGGTGTGTCGCCTACTACCTTCTCCACTCTATCACTCACGACTGCATCCAGTTTGAGGAGTCCCTTGTCGTCTATGCCCATTCTAGCGCTTATGCCGCGTTTCACCTCGTCCTTTTGCAGAGTGTCGTCTCTTGGTCTAAGCAGCCCGTCACCGAAGAGAGGCTCTGCCGTGTTGTGGCTCAGTACGATGCCCGTCTTGTGTATTGGCTCTGAGAGTGCTGTGAGCACATCCTCGTTCATCATGGTGGGGTATCTGATTCCCCTGCCGTTGCCCATGTCCCCCACTCTGAGGGCATGCGTCGGTGCGAACACGTCCACGAGGTCGTTGTCAGTGCCATTGAGGTTCTCGTCATTGTCAGTGCCACCGAAGCGTGGTATGGTGTACCCAGCGGTCACGCTGACGTTTCCGTTCGAGAAGTTCACTAGCCCCTTCAGGTTGAAGATGGGCTTGGCATCGTTCCATATCCTGCGATACGGGCTTCTATTGTTTCTTCTGTCATACTCGTACGCATCACCTGCGTCCCATGCTGGGCGTATGCCGAATCCACGCACTGGAGCACGTCTCACGTCCTCCCCACGCTCGTTGCCCCACCAGTCCACCAAGTAGTGCTGAGAAGCCACAGAGAGGCTTGTAATGCCTAATCCATTGACATCTCCCCACCAGTCTCTTCTGACTGCACTGGGGTTGCGTATCGTCCGTACGGGCGCACCGAACGGCCTAGTCATCCTACGACCATCGCTGTACCTGACTTGCATCTCCTGCTTGTCGTGCCCTAGCATGCCAGCGAAGTTAGTCTGTCTCTCCATCACACCGACGTACGTGACGGGGAACGTGCTGCTACTCGTTCCATTGCCACCCCACTCCCAGTCCGTGGACTCCATCTGCACTAGTGGCCCACTGTCCGCATCCGTGGTGTTCTTACCCTCTATGTTAGCCGTGTTCTCGTAGACCATACGGGCTGGAGACAGACCGTACCGTGGTCTGTTAGTGGCTTGCAGTACACCGAAACGGTGACCGTACGCTCTTCTCTCGGTAGCACCTGCGGTAGTTGTGGTGATTCCAGCGGAGATGGCATAACTACCATCGTCGTCGCTATCTACGAACTTGTGCTGCGTGGCAGATGAGAAGTTGGCTCTCTGTGATGTGTCGTGTGCGTTCCATGTAGTGCCTACCATGGAGTAGTACCCCAAGTCGCTGGCCTGTGCACCACCACGGCTACCGCATGACCAGTATCCTGCAAGCATGACGTTAGAGCCACCTGCGTCGTGAGTGCTATCACCAACCACTGCTGTACCGTCCTTTAATGTGATACTAGGTGTCTTGATTAGGAAATCGAATGGGCCGTTGCTTATTGCATATGAGAAATCGTGGTAGTGTATGGTCTCGAAGTGCTCAGGTAGGCTGTTGTATGGCTTCTTGTCTACCGCATTGCCTCCGAATGCAGTTCTGCTATCTGAGAAGTATGTGTTAGGTCTACCTAGATTATGATGCCACATGCATAGGAATGCATCAGGTACGTATCCTGAGTTGGTATCGTCGTTACCTGATATGACATCATCGAGTATATTTGCGAATATGCTCTTTCTCTTATCTGTAATTATAGTACCAGTAGGTATATTGTTGAATGCACTGGACATTCTAAGAACCGCTCCATCGAATAGGTTTGTCCAAAATGCATCACTACCTCCAGCGACTGTTAGGTAATCGCCCTTGTTTATGTCAAAACTGCTCCCACTGCGACTTAGAAGCGGTTTAGAGTACTTATTGCCGTTTTTAGCAGTATATTCAATTACCTCAGAATAGTAATTTTTCAGCGGGAATAGATTAGCGTTGTCTACTTGTATCCTACCTGCGCTAGAATCGAAACTAATTACGGTACTTTTAGGTATTATACTGGTAGTTTGCATATTACCTGAGTATATATCTATATATGCAGAAGTATATCCGTTAATTGTCAACTGTTTTCCTATACTTCCAAATGTATTTTTACATATATGGTAATAATCGTGAGGTGTATATTGAGACATTTTCAAAAATGCATTGGAATTACCTGATGGGTCTTCCTTATGCAGTATGCTCCACCAAGGTATATTCAAGGTATATCCGGGGGTAGCAGCACTCATCATTACCGAGTATGGGAATCCCCTGCGTGTAAATGAGGGGCTTTCCGTCAATTGCACCCCTAATGGGTTGTATGACATCAATGTGGGTATATTTGTGAATTGGCTACCGGGGTCGGGATTTATGTCTAGCATTACCTCATTGACGAATACCTCGCATCCCCTGACATCAGCACCCACTTCCTTTGCTAATACTAGTGTCAAACCGCCCTTCGTGGCATCTTCCTTTATCGCAATGACTGTGTTTATCTGTTGACTGGTTAGTTTGCCACTGTTGTGATACCCTACTAGTTGGTTGTCGAACACGTTGGGTTGTATCACTATCTGATATGCACCTACCTCAACTGGGTCAGGGAAGTGTCTACCTAGTGTGTAGTTCCCTGCTGCCTCAAGCACCACACTGTGTCCACCTAGTTTGTTTATGTCACCCGCATTCGTACCACTGGAAGCCAGCACACCATACCCATCGTATCTGATGCCAGTCTCGAACATCAGTGAGAACGCGCCTCCGTGTATGTCGCTTGGGCCGCTTGGTGCAGCGTTTATCGCACTGAAGTTTATCTCAGGCTCTAGTGGGTTGATGTTGTCTACGAGGTTGGTTATGTTCGCCTTCTTGTTGGTCTGAGTCTTCAGGTCGTCGAAGAATGCGGTGTCCCTGAATCCTGTCTGTATCCCGTAGTCGAGAAGGTGTCTCTTGTATAGCGACTGATACGCTGGATGCGCCCAGTGTCCCGGTAGCATGGGCATGGTGGGTGTGACGAAGTGATGCCCCATCCTTGGGAATGGCATCGGTGTTAGTTTGGGTCTGCTGTATGCGTTGTACGCAACTGAGTCCCCATTGAAGTAGAGCGTCTCCGCCATGTCGGGGGAGTTGCCGCTGACCTCCGCGTGGTCACGCATCCTCCTTGCAGCGAAGAATCGTGTGCTACCAGCAGGTACGTAGTACGATGGCACTACCTTGACCGTGGCGTTAGGCTCGTACTCGCCGCTAGTGTCGTTCAACGTGAAGTACTTCGATAGGAAGTCGGCTAGTTCGGTGTCGCCTGTCACACCCTTGAACCAATTCTGCTCCGCACCGGATGTGCCTGTGCTGGTGTATGACATCACCACACCTTCCTCGGTGATGGTGTCGTACACTCTGATGAAGCGTCTGTTGTCGCTGACCTCCTTCGTACCGAAGCCTGAGTAGTTGAGTATGTCATCGCCAGCAGAGACGGTGATGTTGTTATCGAACACGGGGTTGTTCTTCACAGACGAGTTCATCTTGAGGTTACCATTGGTGGCGTCCCATGACGATACGTTCCCGGAGTAGTTTCTCACACCGAGCGCATGCGTGTACACGGTTGGGTATCGATGAGTGTGGCTGTGCCCCATCTTGGTCACATGGAAGAACAGAGTCCTGTCATGCAACTCGTACGACGTGTCGAGAGGAGCGTTGTTGTTCCATGCGCCTACTTGCGAATCGAATGTCACTGGGTCTATCCTCTCCCAGTTGTGGTCTTCGTAAGTGGGCGACATCCTAGGGCCAACCACTGTGTTGTCGAACAGGTGACCGGTGTCCGATGACCCTAGGTCGGGGTGGTGCATGCCTCCGCTTCCTATAGTCTCGTTCTGATACGCTTGCAGTGGGTCGAAGCCGGAACGTACGACTATGTTGCCGGGTATGCTGTCGGGATTCGGGAGCATCACCTTGAGGTTGGGTGTGTTGCCGCTGTTGGCCACTGCCGGTGCTCTGCCTTTGATGCTCCTGTTGGTCGTTGGCCTGAAGCCGCGTATGACAGTCCCCAATGGGCTACCGCCCTCTATCTTGTGAATCTCGCCAGCGTCATCGATGACCCTGATTGACCTGAACTGCACCTCCTCGTTTGGTATCATCAGGACGTTATTGACCGTGTACGGGTTCTTCTTCACCAACTCAGGGTGCGATAGTTCCTGTGCTTGCAGCACTGGTAGCATAGCGCCGTTCGTGGTCTCGAAGGTGAATCTGACGTTGCCTAGGAGTTTCTCTCCCGTGGTGTACGCTGTGCCGCTGGATATCCTAGTAGTCCAAGGTACAGCCCCAAGTCCCCTCGCATTGGATGTTGGTAGTGACAGATTGCCTCCGTCCATCCTCTTCCACACTATGTTCTCCACGGAGAAGTTGCGTACTGCCGAGTCCTCGTACATTTGGAATGCATTGACGTCACCCAACCAGTACGGCGTAGGGTGCGATGCGCTGTGTGCTGTGCTGTACTTGTGCGCTGCTGTGTTCCTCTCAGCGTCGTCGCTCTCAAGCAGAGCAGAGCCGACTGAGTGGTCTAGGTCGAAGAGTAGGTCTCCTATCTTGTTGAGGCCGGGTACTGCGTTCTTGAGTTTCCTGTCCTTCTCGCTACCACTGCTACCTGTGACTGCTGTGTGGAAGTAAGAGCCTGTGCCTGTCGTGTGGGTGAATGTGGTATCTGCCCAGTTAGTATTCGAAAGCGTACCGTTAGGTAATGTAGTGTTGTCTAATATGAGTGCCTCTACGTTAGGGCCAGCATTCGCCGGTGCGATGAACCTGTCTTCACCGTGTATCCTCTCATCCCACCTAGTCGTACCTGCGTGTTGGATGGGGTTGCTGGACTGTCCGTGTACGTGTAGCCAGTCCCCAGTACCCTCAATGCCATCGTTGTCCCTCTTGCATATCAGGGTGGACTCAGCGTCGTACGACACCACTACGAATGCATGTGAGTACAGACCCTGCGGTCGAGTGAGTTCCTCCGGCAGCGTACCAGCGTAGTTCGATGGGTCTGCCCACTGGTTGGCGTTGCCTGTCTCATCTGTGTCGTTGAAGTTGTATGTATAGGAAGGCCATCCGGCTTTACTGGGGGCTGTGTGGTTATACTGTGAGTAGAAGTTGGCTTTCTTCATGTGAGTGCCTAGAGCATCTCCTATGCCGTCTATGCTGGGTGTGCTCTCAGGGCTGCCGAACATCGATGTGACTACTGGTACGTGGCTATGCAGTCCCACTACCGTACCAGCAGTGCCGTACGGGGAGAAAGCCAGCATCGGGTGGTAAGCGCCCAGCCCTGCTGCATAGCCGCTGGATGAGGTGGTGCTTGCGTTCTTGGTGACGCTGGTGGTTATCTTGAGGCTGTTCATGTATGAGTATCTCTCCCCATGCCATCCTACTGCGCCTATCGGACGTGTCCTGTCTATTGCATCTGCTATTCCTGAGAAGTGCACTTGGCACATGTGGTCTCTGCTTGTGGCGTTCTCGTTGTTGAACCTCATAGTGCCGGCCTTCGTCCACACGTAGATGTCGTACGAGGAGTCTATCGTAGGGAACGAGGCTGCTGTGAACGTTGAGGAGTTCTCCGCTTTGCTTACTCCCTTGACCCTGTTGGGTGACATGTAGAACTTGACCTTCCAGTTGCTGCTATCCTTGAGCACCTCCCTAGAGTGGTATGGCGTCCATGCATAGTCCTCAGAGCCTCCATCGTCCTTGTAGAGCCTGAGCCATCCCGATGCGGGTATCTGCTCTAGGTATGCCTGTGTGAATGTAGTGCCGTTCCCATCTGCCGTGCCTGACAGTATGTTGTACCCGGCAGTGGACGATACGTCGTATGTACCCACAGCGCCGATGTCTACCCATGCGTATCTGTCTTGGCGCATCGCATTGCCCATGGATGGCATGTGAGTGCCTCCCATGGCCTTGAGCGCACCAGCACCGGGGAAGGCGTTGATGGCTGCTCCCACGACGGTAGCGAGTTCCTCACCGTTCTGACATCGCGTGCCGTCCACCACTATGTACTCCATCTTGGCATCTGTGACGGAAACCGTATCTGCTTGATTGCCTCCCTGTCCTCCGAGGTCTATACCTGCGAGGTAGTCGATTATCCTGCCAGTCATGACTCCTGAAGCCCTGAATGCAGTGGGGTGCACTTGGTTTGCGGCTTCCCAGTGGGGTTGCACTCCTAGGTTGCTGCCTCCGGCGTTTGCTGCACCCTTGATTCTTGTACCCTTGTTGGGATGTGGTGGGTTGAATGTGATTTGGTTGTCCATCCAGTGTCCTCCGGGATGGAAGCCCCCATCCATGTGGAACACGGTGTCTGCGGCCATCGCTATGCCGAAGCCTATGGTTGGGGTGTGGGAGCGTGGGAACATGAGCGATAAGTCGGATGCGCTCGTTGGGGTATCGTCGTTGAACTGCTGTCCGTAGTGCCTACCGTGCGCTGCCCTCTGCGCTAGTTTGCCCTTGTTGGCATAACCAGCGGGACTCTCCCAGTTGACCGCCGTCCTCCAGTGGAATCCAGCCCTAGCATTGTAGAGCGTATTGTTAGGCGGGGTGAAGTCGAGCGCTGTGTCCATCGGTGGTGGTGGGGATGCCCAGTGGTTGCCGACTGCAACGACTCTGCCCGGATAGGGTTCTATCGTGTTGCTGCCGTTCCCTGTGCTGCCGTGTGAGTAATTTATCAATCCAGCAGTTGTGGTCTCCTTCATGAATGGGAATGCCTGTCCCGGCCCGAATATCAGGTACGTCGTCTTGCTATCGATGTCCACACCGTCAACGTGGTCTTCGTATCGAGCGGTCTGATGTGCGAACCTGAGAACGAGCGGTACTGCCTTGGCCTTGATGAGGTTGTGAGTCAAGTTGTTGTTGCCAGCGGGATTGCTGTACATCGTCGCACCCTTGTCCAAGTCGGGCGACAGCACGTTGTCCTTGTTGAACGCCGGTGGTGTGATGCTCCCCCTGTGTTGGTTGCACAGTGCTGTACCGGGGAAGAAGGCGAACATCGCATTCGCATCTAGTATGGCGTGGCTCGTGGATATCTCGTTGGCGTTCTGCAAGCCAGCGACACCCATCGGCCCATTTGCGTACGGGTGGGTGTAGAACGAGGAGTAGTCGTTTTGCGTACCGTCATTTACGTCCATCACTACACCGCTAAAGCCTCCACCGAAGAACAGAGGTACGCTGTGGTCGTCTCCGCTCTTGCCTCCCCTGAAGTACACTATCGGCTCTGACATGACGCTGCCGAGAGACCTGAGACCTGCGAACTCCCTAGCCCTCTTCGGGTCTGCGAACAGTGAGAATATAGCATCGTTCGCAGGTTGTGTGGTTGGCCAGTTCTGCTGGGACTTGCTGTCGTATTCTAGGTAGACTGCTCCAGCGCCTATGAAAGTCACCATGGCTGATATGTCCTCTCTGAAGAATATCTTCTTCTTCTCACCTACTGATTGAGCACTTGCTCCCCTTGGTATAAGCATACCATCCCTAGAAGTTGTGGTGACGGCAATCGACCTGTTGTTCCAATCGTTTGTTTGGTTAGAAGCAGACGTGTCGAATTGTCCCATCGGGTTGTCTATCTTCGGTAGAATGTGGTCTCCGTAGGAACGGGTGAATCTCATACCCTTCAGGTTCTCCATCCAAGTTCGGGTATCGACTGGGTTGTTCTGAGAGTCGACTAGGATAGGTGTGGCAGTGTTGGCCCTAGGCCCTCTCCCAATCGTCCTTATCTCCAGTAGGTTGTAGGGTATGTACCCGCAGTCCATCGACTTACCAGCGTCTATGTCCGCATCGGTGACTGAGAAGGAGTTGAGTCCGAAGAACCAGTCAGGTCTCGTTCCCTCCCCAGTAGGCTCGTGCGCTCCCTCCAACTCGCCGAACTCCAAGTGAGCGGCCTTGATTCCCAAGTCCCTCTGCAAGGTGGCGGTATAGTCATCGCTCAGTGGCTTCACGTTGCTGTTGGGATTAAATGCCCTTATCCTGATTGAATCGGGCTTGATGCCCCATTCCGAGAAGGTTCTACCATCAGTGGCGTACATGTTGGTGCAGTCGAAGGAGAGGCCCTCTTCCGAGTTGATTTCATCGCTCGTCGCGTTGATTGCCGCCGCTGTCGCAGCCGCTATGACCTCATCTGTGAGCACGCAAGTCCAGTTGATGACCGGGGACATCAGGTACGTCCCACTCGCGATTGTAGGTGTGACTCCGTAGAATACGTTCCCGACTCTCTTGCTGTAAGAGTAGACCTTGCCCACGTCTCCCGTGTGCACGCTTGCTTGAAACACTCCGTTCTCCTTCGGGAAGCCTAGGTACGAGAGTTGGTTGTTCTTGTCGCCAGCATTGTTGAAACTGGTTATCGGGCTTTCCACCGCAGTGACTGTGAGTGCGGAGTTGGTGGAGTCGTATGTCGTGGTCATGCTCGTGACGATGCTCGGTGCTGGCACGCCTCGCCATTCGTTGCCGAACCATCCGTGCGTAGTGCCGGCAGTCATAGTGCTTCTGCCTGTTGCATCTCCCGACCCATGCATGTGAGCGCCTATGGTGAACCCACCATCTGCCACCGACCTGTCATCGAAGAATATGCACACCTCGTCCTCTATCGTGTTGGGTAGGACTGTGTTCTCATT
>MDSV01088763.1_pt1 | contig 17883 bp, 16 predicted proteins | sample 810851 | NCBI WGS metagenome assembly MDSV01 (sample SAMN05326640, study PRJNA326480) | marine metagenome | isolation source: seawater | place: Atlantic Ocean: North East | collected 2012 | reverse complement strand
TCGAACTCCTCGCCCTTCGAATTTAAGAAAAGCATACGCCGCACCACTCGGTCGCCTGAGAGGGTGTGCTGGATCTCCATTTGCGCAGCCTGCTTGACCATCCTCAAGGGATGAGGATCGCCCTCCAAGATCGAAGATACCGTAATCTTGGCAGTTTTAGCCTTTTTAAGAAAGGACTCCAGCTTTGCCCCTGGATTCACAAGGCTGAACTCCCTCGACAAGCGAAAGCCATAACTGGCACTCATCGTGATGCCAAAGTCTGCCAGAAAGTCTTTGGGCACTGGCCCCTCAATACTGAAGCCCAAGTTTCCATAAGTATCGACCTCCGTGAGTTCAAACTGCACCGCCTGTTCAGGCACTTCCTCTTCGCCCTTATGGCCATCCCCACCAACATCGCGGTAGCCAAGTTGCTTACGCAGTTCTTGCGCATAGTCGTCGGGCATGTCGACGCCACTCACGCTTTGTCCTTGGACGGAAAGGAACATGGCCGCTGCCGCGGCGACTATATGCTTGCAGCTACCGTAGTTCTCACAATCTGGACATTCGCATTCGTGGACGAGGCGACCGTCACTCACCTTGAGTATAACCTCGTAGGCATTATGCCCCTGCCCTTCGACAAGAGCCGTCATTTGTTTCGCATTGCCATCCCACTCTAGGCTCTCGACAGCGAACTGCCGATAGCTGGCCAAGCCGCTGTCAAGGAACTTGCGATCTCCAATATAATAGAGCTCACCGATATCGAGTTTTTCGAAACCCTCCAGCCCTTCTAGTTGTCCTTTAGCAGTCCTTGTCATAGCAATCCTCGACTCAATACCCGAATTTGATTTCTTTACGAGCGTAAAATCGAAGAAACTTCCCGAACAGCCAATTAATTGGCCTAAAGAAGAACCTCAAAAAGAGCTTGTTCGACTTCTTGAACATTTAAAGTCGCCATATCACCGTCTGTTCGGCGAATCACCCGTTGCAGCCGTGAGTCTGATGGGAAAGGACCAAATCTAGCTGGATCCGTGGGACCAAAGAGAGCAACCAAGGGACGCGCCAGTGCCGCCGCTAGGTGCATCGGCCCACTGTCATTACTCAAGACGCAGGCAGCAGTATTAAGCAATTCTGGCAACTGATCTACCTGAGTCTCGCCCGTTAAATTATAAAAATTATTCGAATCCATCGCTCGGGAGGCTTTAAACGGCTCGTGACCACACCAAATAACCTGTAAATCATGCTCAGAGTCCAGCAGTCTGCGAGTCAGAGCTTCGTAACCCGACCAATTCTTCTCAGTTCGGCGACTTTCGGGAAATATGACAACACGCCTAAAGCCATCGCAAGGCGGCATTGTCAGGGGTTTTGTTGATGCATTAAAATTGATCGAGCAAGGCAAGGTGGGTTCTAGGCCTAGCACCTCCAGAAACTCGGATAGAATTTTCACCGCATGAATCGGCGACCCGTTTGGAAAAGCTGAGGTTACTTCCCGGTATGCCAGGCCAGCACCTTCGCGAGCATCCGAACGACCAATCTTTCTAAAGGCCTTCGCACAGAAGGTCAATATGCCCGAACGAGCCAAACCTTGCATATCAAGCACAGCATCGTATCTGGTTTGCCTAATTTTTCCAATCAATCCGATAAAAGAGCCTAGGCCACTCTTACGCTCGAAAATAAGAGTATGGTCGATTGCCGAAGCCGAGTCAATGAGCGGGGCAAATTCACTGCGCACAACCCAATCGATTATGACGCCAGGTAACTGCGCCTTAATCGATTCAGCCACAAATATACCATGTATAATGTCGCCCATTGAGGAAGGTTTTATAATAAGCAAACGCTTCATCACGGGGCGCCCCCTTGCATTCGTTTACGAAAGGCTTCTTCCAATTGAGGATCGGACGCCCAGTTCTTCAAAAACCGCTGCATGTCGCTTCTGCGACCGGCCAGATAGGCTCGGTTCGACAGACCAATCGAAAGTGAATCAAGGTCGAATAAGTGAACCTCACCAGCCGAACTGACTATCCAGTTGGTCGCCTTAAGATCGCCATGCACAGCACGGAGCCTAGCTAACGAATCCCATACACGACCCACCTCCATGACTAGAGATTTCATCAGTAAATCCTCCCCACGAAAACGTGCCACATATTCAGATAGTAATTCGCCATCGATACGCTCCATTAACAAATAACCCATATTTCGAGGGAAGTTTCCCATCTCCAAAAACGCGACAGGCTTTGCCGTCGGAATAAACGCAAGATTCAAAACACAAGCATTTGACCAACTCTTACGAGTTCTCGATGGGAAGAGTGAGCGGCGTAGCTGCGTCAAAAACGGCTTAGGGTTATAGCGCTTAAGGACATAACTCTTCTTGCCATATTCTAATACTTGAACCGTGCATGTATTACCCGATTTAAGTCGCTCCCCTAGTTCCATTATTGACTCAGGGTTTCGAAAGAAATCTTCAATCAACGCACTGTCCGCATTCCGTAGAGACATCCCCTTTCGACCATCTTCCCTATATTCAATAAATTCTGTGCAACTGCGTTGGGATTTTTTATAGTAGCGACGAGCACGAGTCTGCTGAACATCTAGTATCGCTGACTCGATAACGGAGGCTGCTGGGTCGAGCTTCAGCGAAGAACGAAAGAGCGCCTCCGCAAAAGGAGGTAATGTAACACATATCGCGGCAATATCCGAGCACCGATCGGAAATGCTCAAAGAACTCTCAAAGAAGCGGTAAGTGCCCGCATCTAGCAGATATAAAGATTCCCCCACCACGGCCCAGTTGTCGACATGTTGATCCATCTGCCGAGCTCCATTACCATGCAATTTATCCACTAAGCCTGCCAAAGTGACCATGAGAGCCTTAGATTTTTCGAGCGTAGCCGCCTCCAGGTAATTACCGAGCGTAGTTGCGCCTTCGAGATATTGCATGACGACGTAGATAATGCCCTCATCATCACGACACACTGCATATGGGGACGGAACGGGAAGACCTGCTCTTTGTAAATTAGTGAGCCCCTGCCATTCGCGTCTCCAATCACGCTTCTGTTTAGCATGTGGTAAAAAACACTTAGCCACCACTTCGAGTTCAACTCCAATCAAGCGTCCTCGGCAGACAATGCGCCGCCTTGGAAGAGTTCGCAGCGTCTGCCCGAATTCGAACATAAGCTCTCCCTCGAGTAGTTCGATAGATGCTTCAATTACTTCCAGTTTTTTAGGATTATCGCCCATCGTCACTCACTTGGTAAATATTTGATAATCGCTTGGAGGCAACGATCGACGGCCACTTCCTCAATCGGCATACCACCCGTTACGGGACAATTTTCAGGCTGAAGGATGACATGCGAAGTTGAAAAGATTGGGCCAGTACGAACAGGATTTGTGGGGCCAAACACTGCGACGACAGACGTGCCAAGCAAATTGGCGAGGTGCATGCCGCCAGTATCATTACAACTAACGACTGCGCAGCTACTTAGCCCGTCACAGAACTCGGAGAGCTTAGTCTGACCAGCTAGATTACTGACTTGTTCCGGAGTGAAACCAAGGCAAACGGCATCGGTGATCTCTCGGTCAGCAGGCGTGCCGTAGAGGACGATCTCGACCTCAGGCTTTGCAGCAATGAGTTGCTCGATCAAGCGACGCCAATGGGCGACTGGCCAGCGCTTTTCGGGTGAATTTTCAGTCCCGCAAATAAGGCCGATTCGATTCGACTTACGATTTATGTGGGTAAGCTGAACAGGCTCATAATCGAGCGCTTCCTCCAACCCATATCGGCGAGCCATCATTTCCCAAATTGCAGTTTGATGCACTTGCACTTCGTCAATTTCGGCAGGAAGTAAATAGGGATCAGTCAGTAGCGGACGACGTTTACCCGGTCGGATCATACCGAAGCGTTGCTGGCAACGGGTGAGGAAAGCCTCAAAGTCGCCGCGAGGGGAGTTAGTGAAGAGCAGATAAGTATCTGGATAGGATTCACGTAGCGCGTAAAAGGCTTTAAAGTAACAAATCCCCTGTTCTGGCAGTGGTATAAAGTGGTCGGCCACATCGAGACGGTCGACCAGAGGCTTAAAAGCAGCTTTCCCAATGAGTGTAAACTCAAAGTCGGGGCGCCCGGCACGAATCGCACGAAGTATAGGTAGCGCCATGACAATATCACCGAGCCAGTTTGGCAAGCGCACCCAAAAGCGAGTCTTACGCGGGGTCATATCGTAGTTGTGAACACGATTAGATAGCGCAAGCTGGTTGCGCTTCTTTGGCATACGGAATCGCTTATTAGCTGATGAGAAATGATCCCAGCGATCATGTAACCAGAGCCAGTCGGCAGCCGTATTCTGATCTCGGCGCAAGTAACTTTCCAATGCATCGTGGGCATGAATCGTCAATTCTGAGGGAGACTTTCCGCGCGGGATCTCATGTAAAGTTAGCTTCGCTCTCCAAAAGCTCTTGCGCTCTGTCATCATCAAATAGGCATCTGCCTTAAAGCGATTTACCATTAATCCAGGTAAGTCCGTCGCCGACACGATCCGATCCATAAAAGTGATCGTCGTCCCCTTCTTTGAGGCGCCTTGATCAAAGAGCAAGCCAACGGCTTCGCCACGCCTTAATGCTGCCATCGCGTCGTTATAGCCAGACTGTCGAGAGAGTAGCTTGGCACCAAAACGCTCGCGCTCCGCCATAACCCATTCATTAATTGAGGGCTGGTTTAGTGGACGAAAAATAACATGCAGCGTAGGCATCTTCGGGAAATACATGGGTAATAGTGTACCAGCCTCCGCCATCGTCATATGCGGCATCAAGACAATAAAAGGATGACCATACTTCGTTTGCCCAGGCTCATACTGCTTGATCGTGTCGATGGATTGCTGCGTGATTTCTAAAGCAGCCTCCAAACGCTTTTTGCGAAAAAAGGAAGCGACTGGCCGGAAGAGCCCCATCTCAAAAAGACGCGCGCTCGACTCACGAAATACTTGCCGCCGCCAAGCCTCTGATTTTTCGGGAAAGGCATGGTGCAAGGTACGCAATGTCGCACGACGTCGACCAGGCATACATACTGCCATGAGAAAACCTAAAATATGACAAATACAGGCAACAATCGATGTCGGTAGAATAGCCAGTAAGCGGCAAAAGACTATGAGTAAGAAAAGCAAGGTGACATTGAAGGCCAAAAAACAAGGACTCCGCAAGGCATCTTTAGTGGCTTTCACTTTAAACGCTCTCACTGGGATTAGCCTTGTTTTGGGGAAGATTTCTAGCAAACCTTTGCAAAATTATGCAGGCAAGCCATGTAGATTTAAATAAACCCGTCGAAGCACTCCGCAAAGAATGGACTTTTTTGGCACCTTACGACCTACCCACTGAAGAGATTAAGGTTCGCTCTGCCGTCTTTGTGCGCGAAGTATCCATAGGTCAGCAATCGACCGAAGCCTATATTAAGATCTACGCTAGCAAGAAGCACCCCTTCGAACGCCTCTTTCGGCGAAGTCGGAGCCAGAGCGAGGTTAGAAATCTTCTTTTCTTTGGCTCGATCGGCATCCCTACCCCGCAAATCCTTGCTTGGGGTGAAAAACGAAATTCAATCGGGCGGGTCGTCCAGGACTTCATCATTACAGAGGCAGTCAAAGACTCTCTCCAGCTAGATGCCTTCATCCAGGCAGTTTATCCCAGTCAAAAGGATCCAACACATCGCCTTCCACGAATCGAGATCGCTAGGCAACTCGGCGGTTGGACAAGAAAGATGCATGATTCCAATTTCATCCACGAAGATCTAAAGTGGCGTAATATTCTAGCACGCCCGCAGCAAGGCGGCGCGGACCTCTACTGGATCGACTGCCCTAAAGGCTCCTTTAAGAAATCAGGGGCGTTAATGGATCGAAAAAAACTCAAAGACTGTGCAACACTTGATAAGCTGGCACGTATTCAATGCTCGAAAGAAGAGAGGACAGAATTCATATTGGCATATTTGGGAAACGACTCCACGCCTCTAAAAGTTCAAAGATTATGCACAGATATCGAGGACTACCGTCGCCAACACTTCGACGCTAAGGACGATAAACAAAGAGAAGATGCTAAAGAAAATAACTAAAGCAGAGCTAAATTACCTGACCGAAGGGGGCACCATTCTAGAAACGGAGGGACCACTATTTAAAGTAATGCTGCTTCCAAATAGGCGAATCGTTAAGCTCTTCCGCCGCAAACGGCTAATCTCTTCGCAAATTTGGCTAAAGCACGCATCTCGTTTCGAAAAAAATGCAAGAGAATTGAAACGACTAGGCTTTATCACCATAGAAGTTGAGTCTGTTTTTAATGTTCCGGAAGTCGGACGACAAGGCGTGCTCTACAATCTACTCGAAGGCGATACGCTCCGCGATTGGTTGCCTCGACAGGATGACGACGTCTGTCAGGCGAAATTTGAGAAGTTTGGGGCATTTATAGCCGACATGCACCGTAAAGGTATTCTCTTTCGTTCACTTCACTTAGGAAACGTGCTAGTATTACCCGATGGCGAGTTCGGTATCATCGACATAGCGGACATGAGTTTCCGCACAAAAGGTTGCCTCACTTTAGGACAACGCATTCGAAACTTTCACCATATGAATCGTGATAATCGAGATCGACGCTATTTGGCTGATGAAGCTGGTTTAAAGCTCATAGAGCGCTATCTCGAAGTGGCTGACTTATCGGACAAAGCCAACCTACAACTCACGAGCGCATTTAAAAAGATCTTTGCGCCCTACAAAGACATCAAGTATGTTTAAACTGAAACAACAGTGGGTCAGTCCCGAATTAAAACCGATCTTAGAAAGTGCAGGACTGCTCGACATCGAGTCTGTAAGCCAACGAGAATTCGATTGGTTTGAAGCCCCTAATCGTCGGCGCGGCGGATGGAGTGGAGTCTCGCGTATCGTGCTCAATCCCGATGCTCCGGAGACAGAGAAGAAGGCTGTTTTCCTAAAAATCCAGCAGAACCACTTTTACATAGCACCAAACTCCTATTTCCTAAAGCGTCTCACTTTTGAGCGAGAATTTGAAGCAATGCAGGCGATCCGTCCCTATTGTGATGCAATCCCACAAATCGCTATGTTTGCGAAATGGCAGGAAAATGGTAACCAGGGTTCCATCCTAGTCACTGAAGCACTGGACGACTGGATTCCGTTACGTCCTTGGCTAATGGGAAGGCTCGATCAATCCGCACCTCACAAACCGACCTTACACCGAGCTTTTGATGCGATTGCAAAGGTTGCCCGCGAGATCAACCAAGCGGGCTGGATTCACATGTGTTTTTCGGCTAAGCATATCTTCCTGAAAGAGCAATTAGATAGCACCTTCGCTGTGCGTGTAGTCGATCTGGAGAAGACTCGTAAGCGTGTTGGCCTCGACCGGCGCACGCTCAAAGACTGCTCACATTTCATGAGGCACACGCCAAATCTGACTGATTCCGATAAAATTCATTTCCTGAAAGCCTACTTTAAAACAGACAGCTTCAACCCTACTCAAAAAGCGCTCATTAGTAAGATGCGCGGTGCACCTATTATTTGAAAACTTGCGCTCTGCTTTGAAGAGACTTAACACAACAATATGAATATCCTAGGACTTGGAGGTGCCGTCGGGCACGACCCCGCAAGCGTGCTTTTTGTAAATGGTGAACTCGTTGCTGCGGTCGAAGAAGAACGTTTCATCCGCGACAAGCACGCGAAGGGAAAGGCTGGGCACGAAGCGACTAAATTTTGCCTTAGACAAGCTGGTCTAGGACCTAAGGATATCGACATCGTTGCCTACCCTTTCGCGCCAATCCCGCTCTCCCGCGCCGACCGCTGGCACTATGCGAAGCGCTATTGGTATGCGCCCGACCGCGCTCTCACCGCCCTCTTCAATGGCAACCGCCGCTTCAAGCGCAATAAGAAGCAAGCCCTTGCAATGCTAGATGACCTCGGCTTCGACATGACGAAAACCAAGTTCCAGCCCGTTGAACACCACCTAGCACACGCCAGTAGTGCCTACCACCTGAGCGGCTTTACGGAAAAGACCGCAATTCTTGGTATCGATGGCAAAGGCGAATACGCCACCACTTTCTTTGGTTATGCCGAAAACGGGGTAATTCATAAGATCAAGGAGTTCTACGACCCCGACTCGCTTGGTGGCGTCTATGGAGCGCTAACTGAGTTTCTAGGCTTCGAGATGCTTGATGGAGAATTTAAGGTCATGGGAATGGCACCCTACGGCGACCCTAGGAAGCACGATTTCTCCCGCCTGATCGAATACGGGAACGGAGATTTCAAGGTCAACACCAAGCTAGTCAACGTGATCGGCCATCGCCGATACAAAGAAAATGGCAAAGGCTACTACTTCAGCCCAGCACTAATCGACTGGCTCGGTGCTAAGCGCCAAGGTGATGAAATCGACGATCCTTACATCGACTACGCAGCCTCCATGCAGCAACTTCTCGAAGATGTCGCTCTGCATTTGGTCGAGTACTATTTGAAAGACATTCTTGAAGAAACAGGGAAGCTCACCTTCGCAGGGGGCGTCGCGCTGAACGTGAAGCTCAACCAGCGCTTGATGGCACTCCCCTACGTCAAAGAGCTGTTTGTCCAACCGGCAGCCAGCGACTCCGGAACGGCTATTGGCGCGGCTTCCTACGCCGCGCATGAAGCCGGCGAAACCATCAAGCCACAAAAGCACGCCTACCTTGGACCAGAATACACGACGGAAGAGTGTATTGAGGCCTGTAAGGCTCACGCTGAAAAGCCTACTTGGGAAATCCTGGAGGATCCTTCCATTACGGGCGCGCAAATTCTCGCAGCGGGCAACCCCCTCTCTTGGTTCCAAGGCCGTCTAGAGTTCGGTCCGCGTGCCCTCGGCAACCGAAGTATTCTAGGCGATCCTAGCTACCCTGGCGTCGCCGATCGCATCAATGAGCAGATAAAATACCGAGAGCGCTGGCGCCCCTTCTGCCCCAGTATGCTCGACAGCGTAGCGGAGGATATGCTTCAGTCTAAGCACCCGGCACCTTACATGACCTTCACTTTCGATATGGCTGAGCACTGGAAACCACGAGTACCCGAAGTCGTACACGAAGACGGTACTGCACGTGCCCAGATCGTGACTGAGGATACCAACAAGCCCTACTATGAGTTGATAAAAGAACTTGAGCGCCTCAGAGGCCACGGCGTCTGCCTCAACACATCGCTCAACCGCCGCGGCGAACCAATGGTCTGCTCACCCACCGACGCATTGAACATGCTCTACGGTTCAGACTTACAATTCCTCATCATGGAACACGTCCTAGTCAAAAAGCCAGACGCGCCAAAATATTAAGACGCTCCCAGCATTCATAAATCAAAGTATGAACCCAATCTCACTATGTAAGCGACATGCTAAAATACTTCGCGCCCGACTAAAAATTAAGCGTAGCCTCAACAGCAACGCCCCGACTGTATTCATCTATCAAATGGGGAAGGTCGCTTCTTCTTCAATTTACGAAGCGCTCAAGGAGCGAAGAGATTGCCATGCCTTTCATGCACATCTACTAGGCGAAAAAAACCTAATAGCTCGGAAACGTCGCATATGTGACAGCTTCTGGTCACCCGACAAACGATATCGTATTTCTAATGCATTTTCGTCCCAGATCATACAACCTCGCTTTCCAGTAAAAATAATCACACTTGTCCGTGACCCCTTCGAAAGAAATATATCAGCATTCTTCGAGAATGCTGATAGCGTTCGGGCAACAGAAAAAAATGAGGAACAATTCATACCAGAGCTTATAAAAGAATACCTAGAAAAAGCAAAACACACGCAACCAGAAGACTGGTATAAGAATGAATTTCACGACGCCCTGGGTATAGATATTTTTCAATACCCTTTTGATTCCGAAACGGGATGGTCCACGATCGAGCATGGATCATACAATGTGCTCATCCTTAAAACGACACTCTCAGACAAAGAAAAAGCCAAACAGATCTCAAGCTTCCTAGGGATCGAACGACTTGAAATCCCGCGCACAAACCGGACCGGAGAGAAAACATTACATACAACATATCAGCGGTTCAAGGAGTCGATCATCTTCCCCGAAAAAATCGGGCTCGCAATGCTCCAGAGTCAGTTCACGCAACACTTCTTCACACGGGCAGAGATCGACACCATGAGACTCCGGTGGCTACAATCGACAATTAAATAGCAGCCGCGATCTACCGCAAAAGGTAAAAACTCATTGCGCCATCCATAAGCATGACAACTCCCATATTTATCCTCTCACTTCCACGATCAGGATCTACTCTCCTGCAACGCATGCTCCTATCCTCCGGTGAATGCGCAACACTAGGGGAAGCAAGCCTCTTGTTGCGCTTCCTTGGAAACGGACATGATGTTGCACGCTATGCCACTTATCGTGAAAACAACCTCGAAGTTTCCATGCAAGACATGCGAGCGAAATGGAGCGGATTCGATGACACATACCGAAAAGGCGTACACAACCTGATGCTCGACATCTACACAAACCTATCCGATGGAAAACCGTTTTTTGTCGATAAAACGCCCCGCTATACACTCATCGCTGAAGAAATCTACAAGACCTTTCCAAACGCGAAATTTATTATACTCTGGCGTCACCCATTAGCTGTTGCTGCATCCGTAAGCACGACTTTCTACAAAGGCAGATGGAGATTTGACGACTTTATCGTAGATCTTACGAAAGGCATTGATCGCCTGCATGCGTTTCACAAGAAATACGAGAAAAATATCTGCTCCATACGCTACGAAGACCTAGTCAGCTCTCCAAACGACGCACTGAAAAAGATTGGCGACTACCTGGGCTTGACTGGCCTAAGCGCAGTTAGCGATCAAGTGTTACCAAAGGATGCAGGCGGCAACCTAGGGGACCCTTTAGGCGTCGAAAAATACCAGAAAATATCCACAGATAGCCGCGACAATTGGATCAATAGTTACAGCAACTGGTATCGTCAAAATTGGGCAAGGGAATACTTTAAGAACCCACGTTCAAAATGGCTGGAAAAACTCACCTACATCTTGCCTGAACCGATCAAAAAGAAATCCATGCCGTACAAACTCTTCCATGGAATCAATGACCTTCGCTACAGTATGGGACGCTCGCATAGCCACAAAAAGAGAGTTATGAAAGCGTTCAAGAAAGACCATATCTATCCTTACTCATTAAAGTCCTCATCAAACTTACCCACCGCTGACTTCAACTGTAGATACAAACTCGAGAACTAGCCATGCTCATAAGTCATCGATACAAATTTATATTTACAAAGACAGCCAAAACAGCAGGCACATCAGTTGAATCTTATTTCGAACGCTTTTGTATGGGTGATGCCGAGTGGAACCAACAGCATGAACGTGAAATGTACGAATCCGAACACGGAGTCATAGGATTCAGAGGTAAGATAAAGGGAGAACGCCCCAAATGGTATCATCACATGCCAGCACGTCGCATTAAAGAGCAAGTCGGCGATGATATTTGGAACTCCTATTTTAAGTTTTCAATCGTCAGAAACCCTTGGGATAAGGCAGTATCCGCATATTCTCACTTCGGCAAAAATTACATATGTAAATCGCACATAGGACTGTTTTCTAAAATCTTACATCCAAACTGGTCGCATGAGCAAAGACGCTTCTTAAGCTACCTTAGACACGGTAATCTCCCAAAGGACCGAAATAAATACCTCATTAATGGTAATCTGTGTGTCGATTACGTCTTACATTTCGAAGAGCTCCACGAGGGCGTAAAAGCGGTTTGCGAAAAAGTTGGTATCCCTTGGGATGAATCTCGGCTTCCTAAATATAAAGCGAATATACGAAAAAAATCCATCAAGCCTGAACAGCTCTACACGAAGCCTGCATGTAGGTTTATTAAATCCTTTTATGCTGATGAAATACAGCGTTTTGGCTATGAGTATCCCTTCAAGTAATACCCCAACTGCCAGCATGCATAAAAAGCACATTCAAAGCCTGAGTGTGATAATACCCACGCGAAATTCGATGGGCATGCTCCCAAAGCACGTAGAAGCACTCAATGAGTGGATCGATCTCGCCGATGAAATCATCGTAGTCGATAGTGAGTCTAGCGATGGAACTGTAAACTTCTTGAAAGATAACCTTCGGCACTCTTCGATTCGATTTTTCAACCACCCTGTTGGTCTTTACGAATCCTGGAATTTTGCAATCCAACAGATCAAAACGGAATACACCTACATCGCGACAGTCGGAGACCGCATTCCCCTAAAAAGTATAAAGCGCCTTCATACCGAAGCACTACAAACAGATGCTGACTTAATTATTAGCCCCCCTACCCTATACTCAACTAAGGGTGAGGCCTCGGATGCAAACTGGCCAATCAACCAGTACCTGAACCAGAGCAACACACCTCACAATCATCGTATTACCCCCGACGAGGTCATGCTATGGAATGTCATCAGCCTACCTGGCACACTCATGGGAAGCTCAGCGAGTAACATTTATAGAACCTCTGCTCTCGTGAACTGCCCCTTCCCTACTAATTGTGGGCATGCGGGCGACTCAGCTTGGGCACTTAAAAACTCAGCCCACTTAAGTTGGCATATCATCCCGGACCTCGATTCCGAATTCCTTAAACATGGGAGTGGCAAAAAAACCCGCGACACGTCGCACCGGAAGCGTAAAGAACTCTACGAGCTCGCCCATAGTACATTGGAAAATACATCTATAACCGAGACTAATTCAGATCTCCAAAAAATCTTACATGCACTCATAGATGCGCTTAAAGAAAAAGAATGTGCGGTTGTAAGTTTTAACAAATTCCGCAGTGAACGCTCCCTATGGCACTTACACCCAAAGGGCTGGATACTACGACATCGGAAGAACAAGGGTGCAGCAAAAATCGCATCACTTAAAGGGCGGGCAATCAAAGCTTTCTACTTCAAGGATACATGAAGCAAACCGTACCAACTAAGTTTTATTCTCCCACGGAAATGTACTGCCATCCACAACCTCAACACCAAGGAACCCCGCTAAATTGCAGAAGCTATCATCTTCGGCAACGTTAAGTACTAACAAGCGATCTGAACGCTGGCGAAAATAATCTACAACACTGGAGTTATGCTGTTCATAACATGCCTTGTAAATAGGTTCATCATATTCCTGACCCTCAGAGACACCATAGATAAATCGGTGACATTCCCATAAATACCCTGGATAATGATAAGAGTGATTCTTTAAATCTTCCGAATTTGGCAATCCTTGAGTCTGACAAATCTTAGAGTGAAAGCGCCCCAAAGATTCATACCACTGATCAACAGAATCCCGAACTGTTAAAATAAACTTAGCGTTTGGAAAATACTGATCCAAGGCAAGGAAAGTATGTGGGCAACTAAATGGAATATCCTGAAAGGCATTATACCGACGGCAAAAACGCATCAATTTTCTAAAATCACGCTTAGCCCACTCCTCCAGCATCAATTCTGCTGCTGCCTGAGGAGCAACATCATAGCCCAATTCTTCTAGTGCGCACTTAACCGACGTAGTACCAGTTTTATTCATCCCCACACAAAACACTTTAGGGGAATGTCGATTTAACGAACGAACTTTGCGCTTCAACTTTCTCAATCTAAACATTTTTTCTCACTCCACGGTATCCTCATACTGCCTCATCAGCTTCAAGACCGTCCGGGCTCTTGACTTTGAAAATCGAGCTGGAATTCCAACGTTAATAGACCATTCCTTCAAATCATCTAAAACCAACGAATGAGCCCCCGCAACAGCCCCGATTCCCAACCTGCAATTAGGCAGAACCGTGCAACCAACACCTAACTGCGCATATGACTCAAGCGTGACTTTACCTCGAATATAACCAGGCTTAAATTGATCTGGGAAAAATGGGTGTATTAAAGATTCTCCAGAAAAATCATCCGACTCAGAGTAGATCGTGCATCTAGATGACATTCCGCTGAAATCACCTAGTTCAACACCAGCCCCCCCATAAATGGCTGAAAACGCGCCGATATGGACATAATCACCGATACAGACACGTCCCTTCGCTGATATCACACAAAAATCATCAATTCTGACATGATTACCAATTTCTAAATTTTCAGGAAAATAGATTGAAGCCTTGTCACTAATCTGAACATCACTACCAAAACCCTTAAGTCCAAAAGCCTGCAACTCATTTTCAGTCAAATATGCCATTTCAATATCGTTTTAGTTGACGCACAACACGCTCAACCCCCACATCGTCAATTGATGCAGCAAGTGGCAAGCAAAGGATTCGAGATGCAACATTTTCAGACAATGCAAGCTCACGCGACTGCATTTTAAATGACTTTGTGAGTCGATTTAAACTGGGGTAAAAATAACGACTCGGATAAATTCCGTTCGCCTCAAATCTAACGATCGCATCCAACAATTCACTCTCGGATTGAAACAAAACTGGGTAATACGCGTAATTCCTGGAAGCGCCCTTACGGTAAACAATTGATGATAATTGATAGTTGATAGCGGATGACTGGTGACTTGGCAAGGCTTTGTCATACGCATCACAGATGACCTTCCGCTTTTCCAATATCTCGTCGATGTGGTTCAAATTACAGAGCCCCATTGCTGCGTGGAATTCGCTGAGTTTGGCATTCATCCCAACTCCGTGAAATTCGTCTTGCCCCTTATGCCCGAAGCGTCGCATCCATTCCATCTTTTCGGATACTGCAGCATCCTTAGAAACGATGAAGCCACCCTCAACGGTATGAAATAGTTTCGTGGCATGGAGGCTAACCATGGAGGCATCCCCATAGCCCAACACACTTTTCCCGTTGAAAGTCACTCCAAAGGCATGCGCTGCATCGAAAATCAGCGCCAATCCGTGCTTGTTGGTAATTGCTTCAAGAGCTTCGCAATCGCACGGATTACCGAACACATGAGTGGCAAGGATCGCCTCGGTCTGAGACGTGATCGTAGCTTCCACTGCTTTCGGATCAATTGTCAGCGTATCTGGCTCAATATCCGCAAATTTAACCGTGCAGCCTTCCCAGATCGGGCAGGCAGTCGTGGCCACATAGGAGAAAGGCGTCGTAATCACCTCGCCTTTAATGCCGAGTGCTTTCAGTGCAATCTGCAAGCCCAGCGAACCATTCGCCACGCAATGGACTGGCATCGTGAGTCCGTGGTAGGCCTGAAGCTTTTGCTCCAACTCCTGAACGAGCGGCCCCTGATTGGTGAGCCAATTGCGCTCCCAAATCCCTTTCATGTAATCAACGTATTCCTCAAAGGGCGGGAGGAAAGGTTCTGTGACGTTTATGCGTTTCACGAGTTTAATGGCAGATCAAAGATAACTGATTGCTAATGGTTCATACGGTTTTCTGAATATACGCTGAAACAAAATAATGAAAATTGGATACTACTGTTCAGCGACACGTTTTAGATAGTCACCGTAGCTGGATTTTGCATATTTATCTGCCAAAATAAGAAGCTGGTCCTGTGTTATAAATTTGGAATAATACGCCACCTCTTCGATACAACCGATTCTTGTATCCTGACGCTCCTCGATGACACGCACGAAGGTGGACGCTTCATTAAGCGATGTGAAGGTACCTGTATCGAGCCAGGCAATACCACGATTAAACACGCCGACCTTGAGTTTCTTTCGCTCTAAATAAACCTGATTAACCGTAGTAATCTCATATTCACCACGCACTGAAGGCTCAATACTCTCGGCGATCTCAACCACATCATTGTCGTAAAAATATAGCCCAGGTACTGCATAATTAGACTTCGGTTCGGCGGGCTTTTCTTCGATTGATATAGCCTGTCTCTCATCATCAAACTCCACCACTCCGTAGCGCTCGGGGTCATGCACCGGAGCAGCAAAAATCACTGCCCCATCCGGGTCCGTATGACAGCGCACCAGTTCACCAAAGCCAGAGCCATAGAAAATATTATCTCCTAGCACCAGCGCCACCTTGTCGTCGCCAATGAATTCTTTGCCTAACACAAAGGCTTGAGCGAGTCCATTGGGTTTTTCCTGCGCGATATATTCAAAGCAACAACCTAGCTCAGAGCCATCTCCCAATAACCGCTTGAAAGCGGCCTCATCATCGTGAGTGGTGATAATCAGAATCTCGTTGATGCCTGCCAACATCAGCACCGACAGCGGATAATATATCATCGGTTTATCATATACTGGCATTAATTGCTTTGAGACAGCCAAAGTGATTGGATGCAGTCTCGAGCCTGCGCCACCTGCTAGTATAATTCCCTTCATATATATCCTCTCGACTTAATTATTTACACCCGCACTAAGACTTTAGCCTATATTTACCCCTAAAAAGTCGAAAGCGCAAACGCAAATACGCATACCATCCACCACTTCTAAAGATTGCATGCTTTTTAAGAAACCGCTTTGGCAAATTGGGATCTAAATCAACGCATGGAAGCGAATCGGCTAGTTTGACTTCAAACCGACCAGTCTGACCACAATGCTCTCCAGTGCCGTCATGCCCTATATTTCGGACCAGCGAAACGGCGGGGGATACACAAGTCATCCTTCGACTCATAAGCTGAAAATTAGCTAAGATATCGTAAGCCCACACGCCTCGTTTTGCCACATGGCGTAATTTTGGTATAATATCTAGCCCTACCTCATCCCGAGCAAACTTGACCATCGAACGATCCTTATAGAACTTTTCGTAAGCATCCAACTCCAGATGCCCTTCAACATATGCGTCTCTGTCATACCAAAAAGCAGATCCCCACGCACTATAGCGTGAAATTAAAAGACTATACTCTCCCTTAGGTTTTATTGGAGAAAAAGGAGGACGATAACCACAAATTGCAAAAATATTAGGATCCGACTCATAGCGGATTAAAGCATCTTTCATATATTGGAGGAAATGCGTTGATGTGATACAATCCTCCTCAAGAAAAACGAGAGTACCATACTTAGCTAATAACTCGCGCATCAAACGCCAATTGCCCTTACGATCATTCACATCTCGAAATCGTAGTTCAACCGATTTGAATCCGTTCACTGTTTTCAAGTAATCACGGACCGCACAAACAGCCTCCTCATCGCCATCGACCGGACCATCTGAAGAGATGTAGAGCACCGTTTCATTTGCCAGCGTATTAGCCTTTAATGCCTCAATCGTTTGCTTGACGTGATTTAACCGCTTGTAAGTAGTCAACAAAACAACAAGCACGTCTGAATAATCTAGCTTCATCAAATTTCTCCTAAAACGCCTTTGGCGCTAACATTGGATAACCAAAATATTTAAAATCTAACTTAAAGCGCTTATTTATAAATGCTACCGTTCGCCTCTCATAGTAATCTAGAGATTTAAAGTCCTCTCGACACATAGCATGCGGATTACAAGTAGCCTTAGGAGCCACCAATACATTTCCAGATACGTTTGAATCCAAATCAATAGCATACTTCGTGCACATCTCCTTGTAATCGTCCTCAAATCGCTCAACAAAACCAATAAAGTGCATACGCAAGCGCCCCCAGTGATGAGTGTATTCATGGATAGGTTTATAACTATCAGGATTTTGCTCAATATAACGATTAAATTCACCACCTGCTGCATCCATTTTCAATTTTAAATTTTCCCGAATACGCTGAGTGCGCTTCAGGCTAGCATCGCTCCCATCCAACCCGCGCGAGACCGAATACCTCTGTTCAGGGATAGGCTTCTGGCTCAACCGAAGCTGCCACTTGAACCATGAATATACCCGATCATACGGGTTACGCACAAAACAAGCTCGTTGGTAGTTTTTACGTTTCTTGAAAGCACTCAACTGCTGAGCCACACGAAAGGTGATATGCTTCGATAAATAACGCTTCATCACCGGATCATAATATGGACTACTACCCACTTCGGCACAAGAATGAATAGACTTTAAGCGACTTTGTAGCGT
>MDSV01131762.1_pt1 | contig 17884 bp, 15 predicted proteins | sample 810851 | NCBI WGS metagenome assembly MDSV01 (sample SAMN05326640, study PRJNA326480) | marine metagenome | isolation source: seawater | place: Atlantic Ocean: North East | collected 2012 | reverse complement strand
GTAGTTTCTTTCCAAAGTCTAGAAGATAGAATTGTGAAAGATTTTTTTAACCACAATAGTGGTAAACGATGGCGTTCCTCCCGCCACTATCCGGAGTTACCTGATAAAATGGCAACTCAACTTAAATTAATCACCAAAAAACCAATATTGCCTTCGACTTCTGAGATTTTAAAAAATCCCAGATCTAGATCAGCAAAACTCCGGGTAGCTCAAAAAATTTAGATGAAATATGCAAAATCAATTGTTGCTTTTTTACTATTAAATTTAGTTATGGTTTTTTTAATGATTTTTATTGCAAATAAAACTAGAGAAATAGAAAAAAATAATAGTAATTTAAAAGTTCAAATATCAAAAATTACAAAAGATATTAAAATAAATAAAATTGAATTTATCACTCATCAAAATACTAATTATCTAAAAAATTTATACTCTATGTATTTATTTGAAAAAAATGACAATTATATTCCTAAAATTATTACTATAGAACAGCTTTTAAAAAAAAATCAAAATATAAAATTAGTAAAAACAAATAATTAAAGTAATTAATGGTAAAAAAATTTAAACTTTTTGATAGTGACTCATTAAAACTATTACACCGAAGAGTTTTTTTTTCTATTACAATTTTTATATTTGTTTACTCTGTTTCTATTTACCGAATTTCTTCAGTTATGCTGTTTCCTGAAATTGATAATGAAAGACAAAATGTTTCACAAAAAAAAATAAGAGGTGAAATCTATGATAGAAATGGAAATATTCTTGCAACATCAATTGAAAGTATATCAATTTCTTTAAATCCCAATAAAATAAAAAACAAAGAAGGTTTAGTAAATAAGTTGGGAGTAATTCTAAATTTAGATAAAAATAAATTGCAGCAAAAGTTATTTTCAAATTCAAATTTTATATGGATTAAAAGAAATATAACTCCAAAAGAATATCAAGAAATAATAAATTTAGGTGAAATAAATATCAAAAGTCATAAAGAAAAGAAAAGAATATATCCATTTAAAAATGTATCATCTCACATTGTTGGGCATGTAGATATTGATCAAAAAGGTCAAAATGGAATTGAGAGATATTTTGAGGATGCTTTGTCACTTTCTAAAAATATTTTTATAAGTTTAGATATAAATTTACAACAAATTGTTAGAGACAAATTAATGGAAACAATTGATTTATATAATGCTGAATCTGGATTAGCTATAGTAATGCAAATAGATAATGGAGAAATTTTATCTTCAGTTAGTTTACCAGATTATAATCCGCAAAATAAATCATCATTTAATGACAATAATTTAATAAACAGAGTATTTCAGTCTAATTTTGAGATGGGTTCAACCTTTAAACCTATTACAGCCACCATGGGTTTTGATTTAGGAATAATAAAGTCAGAGATGAAATTTGATGTAACAAAAAAATATTTAAATATAGGTGATCATGATAAATACAAAGATGATGGAATTTATGATATTGAAAAAATAATTGTTGAGTCCTCAAATATAGGAACAGCACAGATTGCAACAATGATTGGTAAAGATAATCAAAAAAAATTTTTCAATAAAATAGGATTTAATAAACGTATTAATCTAGAAAATAAAGAATCAGCAAGTCCACTTGGAAATAAAAACAATTGGGGCCCAATAGAAACAGCTACAATTGGGTTTGGGCATGGGTTTTCGATAACTCCACTTCATTTAGTTAAGGCATATGCAACTTTATCAAATAATGGCACTGAAGTTTTTCCTACTCTTCAATTAAATAAAAAATTCCAAACTAAAAAAATATTAAAAAATGAATATTCATCAAATTTTTTTTTGAATTTACTTAGATCGGTTGTTACTAAAACTGAATATACAGGACCAAGGGTCAAAGTTGAGGGTTATAAAGTTGGGGGTAAAACTGGAACATCAGAATTGCTTAATCCAGCAGGAGGTTATTATAAAGATAGAAATTTAACTTCCTTTATTGGTATTTTTCCCATTAATGATCCAAAATATGTAATTTATACTGCTATTGAATATCCAAAAAAAGAGCTAGGCACTAGACAAAAAATGACTGGTGCGAGGGTAAATGCTCCATTAGTAAAAGACATAATAATAAATATTATAAAACTTTTCAATATTCCAAAAAGTAATAAGGAGGAAATTCTAAAAGCAGACACAAATATCTTCTATAAAACATTTAATGCTTCTATCTAATTTATCTAAAATTGTTAAAATTATAAAAATATACAATTTTAAAAAAAATAAATCATTTTTTTCAATTACTTCTAATTCTAAATTTACAAATAATAAAACGATATTTATTTATGATAAAAATTCAAAATCAAAAGTTAGTTATATTAAAGAAGCTGTAAATAACAACACCCCTGCACTTATTACTAATCAATATTTTAAGCAAATAAAAATACCACAATTTGTAGTATCAGATGTAAATGTAGAAACTGAAGCATTATTGAAAAAAATTTATAAGAATCTACCTGATCAAAGTATTGCAATAACTGGCACTAATGGAAAAACATCTGTAGTTTGGTATATATCTAAAATTTTAACTTTACTTAATTATAGTAATTCATCTTTAGGTACTTTGGGGCATTATCGAAATGGAAAAAAATTAAATGAAGTTGAATTGACCACACCATTTTATGAAGATATATACAAATACGGAAATTCAAATATCAAAAATAAAAATATATTTATATTTGAAGCATCTAGTCATGCTTTAGAACAAAATAGATTAAGAAGCTATCCTGTTAATATTGCAGCGATTACAAATATATCTAAAGATCATCTTGATTTTCATAAAAATTTTTCAAATTATAAAAAAGCAAAAATAAAACTATTTACAAAACACCTTTCGATGAATGGATTAGCAATAATTAATTCTAGAATCAAAAATTCACTAAATATAGGAAAAAAATTAATAAATAAAAATTGTAAAGTAATTTATTTTGGTAAAAATTATATTTTTTTTAAGAAATTTAAAAAAGGTTTTCAGTTAAATATTAATAAAAAAAAATTTATTTTAAAAAGATTAAAATTAAATACAGATATAGAATTAGAAAACTTAGAATGTGCAATAGCATGTTGCATAGCTTTAAAAATAAATGAAAAATTAATTATAAATGTGCTACCTAGTATTACCAATGCACCTGGTAGGTTACAAAAATTAAATTATATTAAAAAAAAGTCTAAAATAATAATAGATTATGCTCATACTCCAGAAGCATTAAAAAGAATTCTGAAATCATTTGAAATAAATAAAATTAAACCAAGTATAGTGTTTGGTTGTGGTGGAAATAGAGATGTCACTAAAAGGAAAGAAATGGGAATTATTGCAAACAAATATGCAAAAAAAGTTTATATTACAGATGATAATCCTCGCAATGAAAATCCATCAAAAATAAGAAAAAATATTTTAATTCATTGCCCGTCTGGAATTGAAGTACCTAATAGAAAAATGGCTATCAAAAAAGCTATAAAAGATATTATATCAAATGAAATATTGATTATAGCTGGTAAAGGTCATGAAAAATTTCAAATAAAAAAAAATAAAAAAGAAAAATTTGATGATTTAAAAATAGCAAAAGAAATAATTTTAAATGATAAATAAAATAAAATTTGAAGAATACATTTTCTCTAGTAAAGAAAAAATTAAAATTTCAAGTAAAGATATTAGAAAAGGAGATATTTTTTTAGCCCTTAAAGGAAAAAACTTCCATGGTAATGAATTTATAAATTTAGCTATAAAAAAAGGCGCCAAATATTGTCTGACTGATAATAAAAATTATAGCTCAAATGAAAAAGTTATTTTAGTAAATAATATATTTTCATATTTAAATAAATTAGCAATTAAAAAAAGAGCACTCTATAAGGGTAAAGTAATTGGTATTACAGGAAGTGCAGGCAAAACAACATTAAAAGAATCTTTGGCTTATTTTTTGAGTAAAGAAGATATAATTTCATATTCTAAAAAAAGTTATAATAATGAATTAGGTATTTTAGTATCTTTATTAAATTTAAACTTAAATTCATCATACTCAATTTTTGAAATTGGGACTAATAATTTTGGTGAGATTAGGTATCTTACTAATATTGTTAAACCCTCAGAAATATTCATTACCAATATTCAATCAACACATCTTGAGAACTTTAAATCAAAAAATAATATAGCAAGAGAGAAATCTGATATCTTTATCTCAAAATATAATGATAAAAGAAAAAAATTATATATTAATACTAATAATCAATCTGAAAAAATAATTTTAAATTTGGCTAAAAAAGAAAATAATTTAAAAATTATTAATATCAATAAAAGTCAAAAAAAATATTTTATAAAAAATATAATTAAAAAGAAAAATTTTTATAATGTCGAATTTAGTATAAATAAAAAACTCTCTAAAATTAAAATTAAGTCTCTAATTATGTTTAGATTAATTAATCTTCTTTTTTGTTATACTTTTTTTGATCAGAATTATCTTAAAATAGAAACGATAACAACAGCTCAGAAATTCTTAAAACCAGTAGATGGTCGAGGATTAACTCATAATATATTAATTAAACAAAAAAAAATAAAAATTATAGATGAATCATATAATTCAAATCCTGATACAATGAAACAAAGTATAGATTATTTCAATAACATAAATATGTTAAGCAACAAAAAAATTTTAATATTAGGGGATATGAATGAATTGGGAAAAAATTCCAATAAATTGCATCTTAGTTTATTAAATTATATAGAAAAATTTAATTTTAAATTTGTTATTTTATGTGGCGAATTCTTTAGAACATCTATAAAAAAATTAGATAAATCAAAAAATGAATTTATTTATATCAAAAGTAAGAAACATATTATGAAATTTTTAAATAATAATATTCATAATAATGACATGATTTTGATTAAATGTTCGAATTCAACAGAAATTAATAGTTTTGCCAAACATTTATTAAAAAGAAGGTAATTTAGTTTGATTAAATATTTAGCTTTAGAGTATCAGTCTGTATTTAGCTTCCTAAATATTTTTAGTTATATAACTTTTAGATCTGGCGCATCTATTCTTACGGGTTTATTTTTTTCACTCATATTTGGTAATTATTTAATAAATAAACTTATTAATATTCAACCTTCCGGCCAACCAATAAGAGACGATGGTCCAGAATCACACATACTAGCAAAAAAAGGAACACCGACAATGGGAGGTTTACTAATAATATTAAGTGTTCTTGTTTCTACTTTATTATGGGGAGATTTAGAAAATAATTATATTTGGATATCTATTTTAACAATTCTGATTTTTGGATTAATTGGGTTTGCTGATGATTATAAGAAAATAAAATCTAATTCTAGCAACGGTATATCATCTCAAATTAGAATTATTTTTCAAATAATATTTGGTTTAATAATAACTTATTTAATTGTCCGAAATATGGATTCAACAATTAGCAATTCAATGACTTTTCCATTCTTTAAAAACTTAATTATTGATTTTGGTGTTTTGTATTTTTTTATATCTACTTTCATAATAATCGGGTCAGCAAATGCTGTTAATCTCACTGACGGTTTAGATGGACTGGCCATTGTTCCCGTAATGATTGTTGCGATGGCTTTTGCTTTTGTAACATATATTTCTGGAAACATTATGTTCTCAAATTATTTGCTTATTCAATATATTCCAGGAACTGGAGAGTTGTCAGTATTTTGTGGATCTTTAATAGGAGCAGCATTAGGTTTTTTATGGTTTAATGCACCGCCTGCTAAAGTGTTTATGGGAGACACAGGATCGCTTGCACTTGGGGGTTCTTTGGGATCAATCGCTATAATGTGTAAACATGAGATTCTTCTTGCCATAATTGGTGGCCTATTTGTTTTAGAAACTCTTTCAGTTGTTATCCAGGTATTAATATATAAAATTACAGGGAGAAGAGTTTTTTTAATGGCTCCATTGCACCATCATTTTGAAAAAAAAGGTTGGGCAGAGTCAACTATTGTAATTCGTTTCTGGATTATAACGATAGTATTGGCTTTAATTGGATTAGCAACTTTAAGAATAAGATAAAATGTTTTTAGTTTATGGGTTACAAAAGTCAGGCACATCAATAATAAAATTTCTTAAAAAAAAACAACAAGATTTTAAAATTTGGGATGACAATGAAATTGTAAGAAATAACTTAGAATATGAAATTCATAATAAAATTTTTCATAATCCAACAATTTATAATTTAGATAAATTCAAAAAAATATTTGTTTCTCCAGGAATTTCTCTAAGACAAAAAAAATTTCAATTTAAAAATAAATTATCAAAACTTAATAGAGATTTAAATTTATATATTTCTAATACACATAATAAAAAAATAATTGCAATCACTGGGACGAATGGAAAATCAACTACAACAAAATTAATAGGTGATATTTTAAAAAAATATAAAATTAAAACTTTTGTAGGTGGTAATATAGGTGAGCCTTTATGTAATTCATTAATTTCAAACCAAAATTTCAAATATCATGTTATTGAATTAAGTTCTTTTCAATTAGAAACAGTAAAAAATTTGAATACAAAGATATCGATCATTACTAATTTGGCTAGCGATCACTTAGATAGATATAATAATATTGATGATTATATTAGTCAAAAGAAAAATATAATTACAAAAACTGGAACAAATTTATTTTCTATAGATGATAAATATTCAAAAAAAATTTTTTTACAAAAAGGAATTAAAAATAAAATTAGTTTCTCGATACTTGATAAATCGGCCGATGTTTATATGGGGGATACTTATATTTTAGATAATTACTTTAAAAAAAGTAAAAAACTAGTAATTGAAAATATTTCTAAAGATTTTGAAGGACACTTCAATAATCAAAATATACTTATTGCATATATCTGTTGTAAATTATTAAAATTACCTGAAAATATTTTTATTAATGTTGTTAAAAATTTTAGAGGTCTTCCTTATAGATCAAGTGTTATATTTAAAAATAAAAATTTAAAAATTATCAACAATAGTAAGTCAACTAATATAAGTTCAACGATAAATTCAATTAAAAATTATAATAATATTTATCTAATTATGGGTGGTATTGCTAAGGAAAAAAATTTTGATATTCTATCAATTTATAAAGAAAAAATATCTTGTGTTTACCTTTATGGTAAATCAGCTCTATTTATTGAAAAAAAATTACGGAAATCATTAACTGTAAAAAAATTTATAAATCTTAAATTATTAATTAAACAAGTCTTTAAAGATATAAAAAAAAATAATTTTCAATGTAATGTACTATTTGCACCATCTTGTACTTCATATGATCAATTTAAAAATTTTGAAGAAAGAGGTAGTGAATTTACAAAATTAATAAAAACTAATTTAAAAAATTTATGAATTATTTAATAAACTGGTGGGTATCAGTTGATAGAATAAATTTAATCTTAATATTATTATTAGGTTTTACAGGTTTGATTTTATCTTTTTCAATAGATGAGTATTTTTCTATAAACAGACATACATTTTTTTTTATAATTTCATGTTTTTTGGTTTTTTTTATAGCAGATTTAAATAATAAAAATATAAGGAGAATATCCTTCTTTTCTTTTATTATTTTATTTATCTTAATTATATTAATTCTTTTTTTAGACTATGAAGTTAAAGGAGCAAAAAGATGGATACAGATCTTCAATTTTACTATTCAACCATCAGAAATAATTAAACCAATTTTTGTTATATTAACAGCATGGTGTATAAGTAGGTCCATAGAAGATAAAAAATTCTATCTACCTTTTCTTTTTTTATTTTTCTTTCTTCTTTTAGGATTAATACTTATGCAACCAGATTTAGGTATGACAGTTTTAGTATCATCAACATTTTTTTGTCAGTTATTTGTAGCAGGATTATCTATCTTTCTAGTTTTATTAGCTTTTACATTCATAATTGGAATAGCTATATTTTCATATTTTATATTTGATCATGTTCAATCAAGAATTAATTCTTTTTTTGGCGGAACAGGAGGTTCTGATACCTATCAAATTGATTTAAGTTTAAAAGCTTTTAAAAATGGAGGACTTTTTGGCAAAGGTCCTGGACAAGGTATATTAAAAGAGAGAATACCTGACGCAAATACTGATTTTATTTTTGCAGTAGCAGGAGAAGAACTTGGCTTTATTTTTTGTTTAGTGATTATTATTATTATTTTATTAATAATAGTGAGAACTTTATTAAATGTTCTTAAATTAGAAAATCCTTATAAAATAATAGCTATAAGCGGTTTAATTTGCTCTTTTGGTTTACAGTGTTTGATAAATATTTTTAGCTCACTGGGTTTGATACCAACTAAGGGAATGACCCTACCATTTGTAAGTTATGGTGGATCCTCAATGGTATCAATAGCGTTACTTTTTGGATTTCTATTATCTTTAACAAATAAAAAAAATGAAAATTGATGAGTAAAAGAATACTATTAATAACAGGAGGCACAGGAGGCCATGTAATACCAGCAGTAAATTTTGCAAATTACTTATTGGAAAAAAAAATAGATTGTAAAATTATTTTGGATAAAAGAGGTAAAGAGTATGTAAATAATTTTAGCGGTAAAATATATACGATAAATAGTTCAAATTTTAATGGTAATTTATTATTAAAACTAAAGGGTGCTATAAATTTTCTAATTGGCTTTATACAATCTATTTTTATAATTTTCCTTTTCAAACCTAATATAGTTATATCATTCGGAAGTTATGCCTCATTTTTTCCAATACTATCTTGTATTATATTAAAAAATTTTTTTAGAATTAAAATATTTATACATGAACAAAATTCAATTTTAGGTAGAACAAATAAATTATTTTTAAAATTTGCAAAAAAATTATTTTTAAATTTTGATATCAAATCTAAAATTAATACTAGATTTAAAAAAATAACATTTGTAGTTGGGTCTCCTCAAAAAAAGTTAGCGAAATTAAGGCCGCAAATAAATTATAATTTAAATCACAAATTTACAGTTTTTATATTTGGAGGTAGTCAAGGTTCAGAATATGTATCTAAATTTGCTTTTAATCTTATAAAAATTATAATAAATGAAAATGTAATAGATGCTAATTTTATTATACAATGCCCAACTAATTTGGTAAAAAAAATCCCTTATGATTTAAAAGAACATGGCAATAAAATAATCATCAAAGAATATTTTGATAATATAGAAGAAATCTTAAAATTTACTTCTGTAGCTATTTCCAGAGCAGGTGCAGGATCGATTTGTGATCTAATTAATTATAAAATTCCTTCAATATTGATTCCATTACCTTCCTCAAAGGATAATCACCAATTTTATAATGCATCGATAATGTGTAATAATGGAACCGCAATAATGATTGATCAAAAAAGAAATGAATTAAATAAAGCAAAAAAGTATATTTATGAAATTTACAATGATAATAATAATTTAAAATTAATAAATGAAAAATTTAATAATATTAAAATTAATAATTCTAATGAACTAATTTATAATTTAATTAACAATGAAAAATAAAATTAGAATACATTTTATAGGGATATCTGGAATTGGTATGTCAGGAATTGCTGAACTTATGCAAGATAAGGGGTATTTAATTCAAGGAAGTGATATTAATTTAAATGAAAATACAAAAAGATTAAAAAAAAAGGGCATAAAATTTTTTTTAGGTCACAATAAAAATAATATAAGTTTAGTTGACGCTGTCGTTTTTTCTTCAGCAATTAAAAAAAATAATCCTGAATTTAAAGCAGCAATTGATAACAAGATACCCCTGCTTTCTAGAGCAGATATGCTCGGTGAATTAATGAAAAACAAAAAATCTATTGCTATTGCTGGTTCTCATGGAAAAACAACTACTACAAGTTTGATAGGAAATATATTAAGTCATGCAAAACTAGATCCAACTATAGTAAACGGAGGCATAATAAATTCACTTTCTAAAAATAATCGCTACGGTAAAGGTCAATGGATGGTTGTAGAAGCTGACGAAAGCGATGGATCATTTCTTAAATTACCTCATGAAATATCAATAATCACAAATTTAGATATTGAGCATTTAGATTATTATAAATCTAAAGAGAATTTAATTAAAAATTTTGAAAACTTTGTTAACATGTTGCCTTTTTATGGAACCTCAATCGTTTGTATAGACGATAGTAATCTTAGATTATTAGTAAAAAAAATTAAAACCAGAAAGATTATTACTTATTCTATTAAATATAAAAAAGCAGATGTATATATTTATGATATTAAATTTGATTCTAATAAAACATCATTCAAATTAAACTTAAATAATAAAAATATTAATCATTCAAAAAATTTTAAATTTACTATCAGTGCTCTTGGTAATCATAATGTTTTAAATGGCACAGCAAGTATTATAGCCTCTAAGCTTTTAGGGGTATCAAATATTTCAATTAATAAAGCTTTAAAAAATTATATAGGTGTTAAAAGAAGATTTACTTTATTAGGTAAAAAAAATAATGCTTTAATATACGATGATTATGCACATCATCCAACTGAAATATCTGCAACTTTAAGTGCTGCAAAATATTTAAAGCGTAATATAATAGTAGTTTTCCAACCCCATCGTTTTTCACGGACAAAAATTTTAATGGAAAATTTTATTAGAATTTTAAGTAAAATTAATCATTTGATACTACTAGAGACATATTCAGCAGGAGAAAAAAAAATTAAAGGAGCAACTTCAAAAGACATCTATTTTAAGTTATTAAAATATAATAAAAATGTAATTTATTTGAAAAATCATAATTATTTAAATAATTTGCTGAAAAAATGTATTGAGAAAAGAAATGCTATAATTTTCATGGGAGCCGGATCAATATCAAATATAGCAAAAAACTATTTTATCAGTAATGACTGAAAATTTATTTAAAATATCTAATAAGCTAAATAGCAAATTTTTTTTTGACTATAATCTTGGTAAATATACTTGGTTTAGAACTGGCGGCAATGCCAAAATATTTATAATTGTTGAAAATGAAAATGAATTAGAAATAATATTAAATGAAATTCAAAATGATAATTTTTATATATTGGGTGCAGGATCAAATTTGTTAATCAGAGATAGTGGATTTAATGGGACTATAATAAAATTAGGTAAAGGATTTAATTGTCTTGAAATAATTGAAGATAAATTAAAGGTAGGTGCAAGCGTTTTAGATATTAATTTATCAAATTTTGCATTAAAAAATAATATAGAAGGATTTGAGTTTTTTAGTGGTATACCCGGTTCAATAGGTGGTGCTATAAAAATGAATGCAGGTTGTTTTGGTTCTGAGACTAAAGACAGAATAGAAAGTATACAAGTTTATAATAAACTTGAAAAAGAAAACATAAATAAAAAAAATTTAAATTTAACCTATAGATCTTCAAATATTAAAAATACTCAAATAATATTAAAAGCTTTTTTTAAAATTACATATGGAAAAAGTAATGAAATTAAAGAAAAAATGCAAAATATAAAAACAAAAAGATTGTCATCTCAACCAATTAAAAATAGAACATCTGGTAGCACATTTAAAAATCCATTAAATTTACATGCAGCAAAATTAATACAAGAAGCAGGTTGTAAAGGAATTAAATATGGAGATGCATTTGTAAGCGAAAAACATGCTAATTTTTTAATAAATAATGGTAATGCAACTGCTAGTGATTTAGAAAATCTAGGTAAGTTAGTTATTGAGAAAGTTTATGATAAATTTGATATTAAATTGGACTGGGAGGTAAAAATTATTGGTGATTAATAAAAAAATCTTGATTTTGGAAGGTGGATATAATGAGGAACATGATGTTTCTCTAAAAAGCTCTATAGAGATTCAAAAAATATTAAAGAAAATTAAAATAAAATTTAAAGTTATTAGAGTCAGACCTAAAGATTTTGAAATAAAAATATCCAAGTATAAAAATTATATATGTTTTAATGCATTACATGGGCCATATGGAGAAGATGGACAAATTCAGAGAATATTAAGAAAAAATAATTTAAATTTTACTCACTCCAATCTTAAATCATCAAGAATTTGTTTTGATAAATTAGCAACAAAAAAAATAATAAAAAAAAATAAAATTTTGACACCAAAATTTACATTAATAAAAAAAGATAAATTAAATTATATAAATCTTCTAAAATTTAAAAGAAATTACAAAAAATTTGTAATAAAACCAAACACAAGTGGATCTAGCTTCGGTATTAAAATAATAAAAAACAATAAAGAACTTAAAAAATTTATTAATCAGATTGATAAATTTAAACAACAACTTTATCTTCATAATGATATTTTAATAGAAGAATTTATAACTGGTAAAGAATTAACAGTTTCAACAATAAATTTTTCTAATAATATTAAAGCTTTAGCAGTTACTGAAATTAAATCAAAAAATACCTTTTTTGATTATCAGGCTAAATATTCTAAAGGATATGCAAGACATATTTTACCTGCAGAATTAAGTAAGAAAAACTATAATAACTGCTTAAAGTTAGCTGAAAATGTTCACAAAATTTTAGGATGTAAATCAATTGCTAGGACAGATTTTATATTAAATAGTAAGAATAATAAAATTTATTTTTTAGAAACTAATACTCAACCTGGTTTAACATCAGTATCTTTACTACCAGAACAAGCTAAGTTTAAAAGTATAACATTTCAAGATATTATTTTAGGAGTACTAAAAAATTTTAACTAAAAATGAAAAAAAATCTAAACAGAAGAAAAATATTATTTTTTAATAAACAAAATATATCTTACATTTTTTTTATTACTTTGACTTTAATTGTATTATTATCAGCTTACCTTAATAAAAACTTACTTGTTAATACATTTGTAAATAAAATTGAGGTATTTTCAAAAAATTTTAAATATCAATATGTTAATTTAAATATAAGTGGAGCTGATAAGGTTGATCCAGATTATTTAAAGTTTAAACTTCAAAAATATATAGAGACTTCTATTTTTCTACTACCACTCGATGATATAAGCAATGAAATAAAAGAAAATAATTGGATTAAGAATATAAAGCTTAGCACTAATTATAAAGATACACTTTTTGTTGAAATTGAAGAGTTTAAACCATTAGGAATATATAGTTTTAATAATAGATTGTTTTATTTTGATACCAATGGAAAAGTGATTGAAGAATTAAATAATAATAGTCATAAAAAAAATTTTGTTGAATTTTTTGGTCCTGCTTCAAATTTAAAAGCAAAATTAATACTTAATATTTTAGAAAAATTAAATTTTCAGCATACATATAAAATAAAAAAAATTGAATATGTTAAAAAAAGACGTTGGGATATTTATTTAATAAAAAACATTAAATTAATGTTATCTGAGAATAAACCAGAAAAATCTTTACAAAACTTTATAAATATTGAAAAAAAACTTAGCGAAGTTCATATGAATAATATAGAATCTATAGACCTAAGAAATATAAGTAAAACCCTTATTTCATACAAACAATGATTAAAGCTGGCTTAGATATTGGTAATTCAAAAATATCATGCGTTGTTGCTGATCATAAGAATTCAGAAAATATAAATATTTTATCTATAGAGAGCATTCCAACAACAAATATAAAAAAAAATACTATTTTAAATTATGAAAATCTACTTGAACAATTAAAATTATTAATTTCTCAGACTGAAAAACAATCTCAAACAAAGCTAAATTCAATAAACCTTAATTTTTCACTTTTAAATTCTAAGTCTTATTATTATGATTCACATATTAAAATAAATAATGAAAAAATATCTGAATTACATTTAAAAAAAATAATTAACCAATCTGATTATTTTATTAATAATCCTGAAGAATTTGAATTATTTAACAATATAATCTCTTATAATATCGACAATAATCAGTATTTTTTGCCACCCTTAGGTAATTATTCAGATAATATAAAAATAAATTTTTATAAAATTCTTATTAAAAAAAAATATATTGAAAACTTATCAAGCATAATTAACAATTTAAAAATCAATATAGAAAATTATATCCCTTCTCCATTATCCTCATCTTTATCTTCATTAACAAGAGACGAAAAAGAGCTCGGTACAATATGTATTGATCTAGGTCACTCAACTTCATCAATTTCAATTTTTGAAAATAATAGATTTGTATTTGCTGATTCAATTGGTATTGGCAGTAATAATGTTACTTTAGATATTGCAAGAGGGGTTTCAACTACTATTTCTAGTGCAGAGAGACTCAAAACCTTATATGGTTCTCTTATGACTTCACCTAGTGATGACCATGAAATAATAGAAATTCCAATAATATCTGGAGATAAAAATACATTTAAACAAATTACAAGATCAAATTTAAATGCAATTATTAAACCAAGAATTGAAGAAACTTTAGAAATGTTATGGCAAAAAATAAAAGATAATAATTTTAGCAATAAGAAAATAAATAATGTTGTAATAACTGGTGGTGGGTCTCAATTAGACAATATAGAAAAATATGTAAGCACTATTTTTGCAAGTGGAACAAGAGTGGCTAATCCAATAAATGAACTTAATCTTGATAAAAATTATAAAAAACCTGGTTTTTGCGATGTTGTAGGAACTATATTGTACGATCAAAACCTATATAAGATAAATTTTCTTGAAAAACGCTCAAATTCAAAAAAAAAACGAGGAATTTCAGGCTTTTTTTCTTGGCTTGATCAATATATTTAGATAATACTATATGTAGTAAAATATTATTGACGGTTTCGAATACAAATCGTTAAAAACTAATTAAAACGGCGGAGAATTAAATGACTATTAATATTTCATTACAAGATGTAGCACAAAATTTGCATCCAAAAATTACTGTTTTAGGAGTAGGTGGATCTGGAGGAAATGCAGTTAACAATATGATTAATGCTAATTTAGAAGGCGTTGATTTTTTAATTGCTAATACTGATGCTCAAGCATTACAAATTTCAAAATGTCCAAATAAAATACAACTAGGATTAAATAGCACTAAAGGCTTAGGCGCAGGTATGCGACCAGATATTGGAAAACAAGCCGCAGAAGAAGCAATACAAGATCTAAGTGAAAAATTTGATGGTAGTCATATGTTATTTATTGCAGCAGGAATGGGTGGAGGAACTGGAACTGGCGCGGCTCCAGTAATTGCAAAACTAGCAAGAGAAAAAGGAATTTTAACAGTTGGAGTAGTAACTAAACCTTTTCATTTTGAAGGTTCACAAAGAATGAAATTAGCAGAAAAGGGGATTGAAGAACTTCAGCAATATGTTGATACTTTACTTACCATACCAAATCAAAACTTATTTAGAATTGCTAATGAAAAAACAACTTTTTCAGATGCTTTTAAAATGGCAGATGATGTTTTATATGCCGGTGTTAGAGGAGTCACAGATTTAATGGTACAACCAGGGATGATAAATCTTGATTTCTCAGATATCAAAACTGTTATGTCTGAAATGGGAAAAGCTATGATGGGCACAGGTGAAGCTTCTGGAGAAGGTAGAGCAATAGCTGCAGCTGAAGCTGCAATTGCAAACCCTCTTATTGATGATGTTTCATTAAAAGGAGCAAAAGGCTTAATTATTAATATTACTGGCGGCAAAGATATTACACTTTATGAAGTCGATGAAGCAGCAAATAGAATTAAGCAAGAAGTCGATGAAGAAGCAAATATTATCTATGGAACAACATGTGATGATAGATTGGAAGGTTTAGTAAGAGTAAGTATAGTGGCAACAGGTATTGATGCAAATACTAATATATTAGCTAATCCAATTGAGAGTTTTTCTCCAATTAATATCAATAATGAAATCTATAAAAATGAAAATATTGAAAATAGCAAAGAAGATAATAGTGTATCTGAATTTAATGAAAATACGACCGTAGAATATGCGGATAAGGAAAATAACTACTTAGTTTCTGAAACTAATTCAAATATAAAAAATAATGATACCCTAATGGAAACTATAAAAGAATCTAACCAGATTGAAAAGGATTCCGAAGAGATTTCTAATGAAAAATTAGAAGAAATAAATTTAGATGCAGAAAACAAGCTTTTAAATTCGGAAGAAAAAACAGAAATTCAAACGGAAGAAAATCCATTAAATTCGTTTGAAAACTATAATATTCAAGAAGAAGAACCAAGCGTTAGGAGACTAAGTTTATTTGATACCCTAAATAGTAATAATGCTAAATTAGAAGAAGATAATAGCTCATTAAATGACAAGTCAGAACCTATTTTAACTTCTAATGAAGAAATTAAAAATAATACTGAGGAACTTGAAGAAAATGATAATTCTGAAAGTTTAGATAATGAGTTTAATCCAAATGAAAGTGATTCTTCAGAATTAGATGAGGAGTTTAATCAAGAAACTGAAGAGGAGTTACTCGATATTCCTACTTTTTTAAGGAGACAAGCTAATTAGCATTAGGATTTATTTCTTGAAATACTTTGAAATATTAGGTTAGTTGTTAAAATCGAATAATATATATATCCGTAAAAGTGTTGAATATCAGCACTTTTTATAATGATTGATACATATAATAATAACCAACAGACTTTATCAGAACCTATTTCTATAGAGGGTATAGGTCTTCACTCAGGTATAAATGTATCTATGAAGCTTTTACCAGCAGAAGCTGACTTTGGTATTAAATTTTTTAGAACTGATTTATCTTCAAATAATATAGTTGAAGCTTTATGGTCAAATGTTACCAACACACAGCTTAGTACAACAATTAGCAACATTTCAGGTACAAGCATATCAACCATTGAGCACCTCATGAGCGCGCTCTCAGGACTTCATATAGATAATCTCAAAATTGAAATTAATGGACCTGAAGTTCCTATAATGGACGGGAGTTCAAAAGACTTTGTAAACCTAATTGAAAATGTTGCCATAAAAAATTTAAATAAAAAAAGAAAAATTATTAAAATTAATAAAAATATTAAAGTTTATAACGATGATAGCTATGCAAAATTAAAACCAAATAAGCAATTCTCAATTGATTTTGAAATTGATTTCCCTAGTAAGGTTATCAGTAGACAATCATGTCAATTACAGCTCATTAATGGAAATTATAAATCTGACATTGCTTCTGCACGTACATTTGGTTTTGAAAAAGATGTTGATATACTTAGATCAAATGGGCTTGCTTTGGGCGGATCATTAGATAATGCTGTTGTTGTTGGAGATGATAAAATATTGAATAAAGAAGGTTTAAGATTTAAAGATGAATTTGTAAGACATAAAATTTTAGATTCTATAGGTGATCTATATTTAGCTGGGGCACCAATTCAAGGATATTTTTTTGGTAATAAGTCTGGCCATTATTTAAATAATTTATTACTTAAATCCTTATTTTCTGACGAAAGTAATTACGAATATATTTAATTAAATCATTTTTTTTGGATCAACAATTTTATCAAAATCTTTTTCACTGACTAGTTTTAATTTTAATGCTGCTTCTTTTAAAGTAAGGTTTTCTTTAAAAGCTTTTTTAGCAATTTTTGCTGCGTTATCATAACCAATACTATTGTTTAATGCTGTTACTAACATTAGTGAATTATTAAGATGTTCAGATATTTTTCTTTTGTTAGGAACAATCCCTTTTAAGCAATTTTTATTAAAACTATCAATACCATCACTCAGTAAATTAATAGATTGAATTATGTTATAAGCAATAACTGGTTTGAAAGCATTAAGCTGAAAATGACCATTTGCTCCAGCAATATCTACTGATGTGCTGTTTCCAATTACTTGAGAACAAACCATACTTAATGCTTCTATTTGCGTAGGGTTGACTTTACCTGGCATAATTGATGAACCAGGTTCATTTGCTGGTATTTCTAATTCTCCAATTCCTGATCTAGGTCCAGATGAT
>MDSV01086710.1_pt1 | contig 17884 bp, 15 predicted proteins | sample 810851 | NCBI WGS metagenome assembly MDSV01 (sample SAMN05326640, study PRJNA326480) | marine metagenome | isolation source: seawater | place: Atlantic Ocean: North East | collected 2012 | reverse complement strand
TTTGTGTAATAATTGGGGGACACATGAGATGCGAAAATTTGATAACGTTAACGAATTAGTTAACACCTTAAAACCAGATAATCCGGTCTATTGTATCAGACCTAAATCAATTAAAAAATCTGTAGAGTTTTTTAAAAATAACTTTCCCGGAAAAATTCTTTACGCCGTAAAAACAAATCCAAACGAAAAAGTAATTAAAACTATTATTAATAGCGGAATTCAAAATTTTGACGTTGCATCAATTAATGAGATTAAATTAATAAAAAAAATAGATAGCAAAGTTAAAGTTTATTTTATGCATACTGTCAAAAGTAGAGAAAATATCAAAGAAGCATATTTTGAGTATAATGTTAAAGATTTTGCTTTAGATACAAAAGAAGAATTGTTAAAAATTTTAAATGCAACAAAAAACGCAAGGGATTTAAATTTATATGTCAGAGTCGCAATTTCAAACGAACATGCTGAAATTGATTTATCTAGAAAATTCGGAGCTTTAGCAAGTGAAGCCTTGGGTCTTCTAAGACTTAGTAAAGAACACGGTAGAAAAGTAGGTTTGAGCTTTCATGTTGGCTCTCAGTGTATGGATAAAATTTCATTTTCAAAAGGAATTCAAGAAATTGGAAATATAATTAAAAAAACTAAAATCATACCAGATATTATAAATATAGGTGGTGGTTTTCCATCGATATATCCAGATCTAATTCCTGAACCTTTGGAAAACTACATGGTAGAAATAAAAAATGGATTGGAAAAATTAAAATTAGAAAGAATGCCTGAAATTTATTGCGAACCTGGTCGCTCTATTGTTGCAGAGGCTGGGTCAACTATAGTTAAGGTAATTTTAAGAAAAAAACAAAAATTATATATAAATGATGGAACTTACGGATCTTTATTTGATGCAGGAGTACCGAATTTTGTTCTTCCCTCAAAAATGATTACCGATGGAAGAATATTATCAAAGAAAATAACTACTTTTAATTTTTATGGTCCAACTTGCGATAGCCTTGATTATATGAAAGGTCCTTTTTTATTGCCAAATAATATTAAGGAAGGTGATTATATTGAGCTTGGACAGCTTGGGGCATATGGTACAACATTTAGAACAAAATTTAATGGTTTTTATTCGGACGCAATATATGAGTTAGATGACAAGCCAATTCTTTCCATCTACGATGGTGGAGCTAAGGTTAAATATTTAGTTGCGTAATGAATAAAAAAAATGGGTCCACAGTAGGTCACAATAAAAAATCTCTATTAAAGTCTGAAGTTGAACATATCGATATTACCTCTTTCGACTCTAGAAAGATAATCGACTCTATGAAAAAAATGTCTTTTACTTCGAGAGATACTGCCAAAGCAGCAGAAATTTATAATGAGATGATTAAAGACAAAAATTGCTCAATATTTTTGACAATTGCAGGCTCTACGTCTGCAGCTGGATGTATGAAGCTTTATTCAGATTTAATTAAATTTAATATGGTTGATGCTATAGTTGCAACTGGTGCTTCTATAATAGACATGGATTTCTTTGAAGCCTTGGGTTTCAAGCATTACCAAGGTGATCAATTTCAAGATGATAAAATACTAAGAGAAAACTATATAGACAGAATATACGATACCTATATTGATGAGGAACAACTGCAAGCATGTGATAAAACCATTTGTGATATTGCAAATAAATTACCTCCAAAAGCTTATACATCTAGAGAATTCATTAAAGAAATAGGAAAATATCTCAAGAGTAATGCGAAAAAGAAAAATTCTCTAATTGAATTAGCTTATGATTATAATGTTCCTGTATTCTGCCCTGCCTTTACAGATAGTTCAGCTGGTTTTGGGTTAGTTATGCATCAAGAACAAAATCCTTCAAAACATATCACTATAGACTCTATTAAAGAATTTAGAGAGCTTACAGAAATCAAATTAAAATCAAAAGCTTCAGGATTATTAATGGTCGGAGGGGGAGTTCCAAAAAATTTTGTACAAGATACGGTCGTATGTGCAGAACTTTTAGGTAAAAAAGTTGATATGCACAAGTATGCTATTCAAATTACTGTAGCTGACACAAGAGATGGTGCTTGCAGTAGCTCAACTTTAAAAGAGGCAAGTTCATGGGGGAAAGTAGATACATCAAAAGAGCAAATGGTTTTTGCTGAAGCAACTAGCGTTTTACCGTTGATTGCTAGTGATGCATACCATCGCCAAAATTGGAAAAATAGAGAGCGAAGAAATTTCCAAAAATTATTTTAATAAAATGACAAAAACAAGAATAGCTTTAATACAGATGAAAATGTCGTCTGAGCAGAAAAAAAATATGGCTACCGCTATAAGAAAAATAAGAGAAGCAAGTAAAAAAAAAGCAAAAATAATATGTTTGCCAGAATTATTTTTATCAAATTATTTTTGTCAGCAAGAAAAACATTCAAATTTTGACTTGGCTGAAAAAATTCCTGGAAAAAATACTCATACTCTTTGCTTATTAGCAAAAGAACTTAAAGTAATAATTATTGCATCATTTTTTGAAAAAAAAACTGCAGGTATTTATCATAATACTTGTGTCGTTATAAACGAAAAAGGCAAATTAATTGGAAAGTATAGAAAAATGCATATTCCGGATGACCCTCAATACTATGAAAAATTTTATTTTACTCCTGGAGACTTAGGATTTAAATCTTTTAAAACAAGTCAAGGTAAAGTTGGAACTTTGGTCTGTTGGGATCAATGGTTTCCTGAGGCGGCTAGACTAACATCATTGTTAGGCGCAGAAATACTTTTTTATCCTACTGCTATAGGATGGCATCCAAAAGAAAAAAAGAAATTTGGTAAATCTCAACTTGATGCTTGGTTATCAATTCAAAGATCTCATGCTATTGCGAATGGTGTCTACGTTGCAGCTGTGAACAGGGTTGGCCTAGAAAAACAAGGATCAAAAAAATTAGAATTTTGGGGAAATACGATTGTATTTGATCCAAGTGGAAATATTGTCGTCAGTTCCAGACAAAAAGAAAAAACTTTAATTTGTGATATTGATTTTAAAAAAGTTGAGACTGCAAGAAGACACTGGCCCTTTTTCAGGGATAGAAGAATAGATTATTACAAAGGCATATTAAATAATCCAAGAGATGCCTAATTTATCAAGATATGGTGCCTATAGGATGCCTGCTGAGTGGGAGTTTCAGAAGTCAACCTGGATAGCGTGGCCACATAATAAAAATGATTGGCCAGGCAAATATGATGGTATTCCTAGTGTTTTTGCAATTATAATTTCAGCTATATCGAAAGTACAATTAGTAAATATATTGGTAAATAATAAATCAGACTATAAAAAAATAGAAATAATACTAAAAAGATTTGGAACAAAAATTAATAATATTAAACTAATTCATTGTAAGACTGACAGATCATGGGTCAGAGATTCGTTGCCTATTTTTCTAAAAATAAAAAAAAATAAAAAAATACTTTCAAATTGGGAATTTAACGCCTGGGCGAAATATAAAAATTTTAAAAAAGACAATAAAACTTATTTAAAAATTAAAAATGTAACTAAAATTAAAATTATAAAACCCAAATTAAAAAAAAAGAAAATTGTTCTTGAGGGAGGATCAATAGATGTAAATGGAAATGGGTTGCTTTTGACAACAAAACAATGCCTATTGAGTAAAATACAGCAGAGAAATAAAGGATTTAAAACTAAAGATTATGAAAATATATTTAAAAAATTTTTAGGCATCAATCGGGTTATCTGGCTAAATAACGGTATAGAAGGTGATGATACACACGGTCATATTGATGATATAGCAAGGTTTGTAAGTAAGAATAAAATCTTTATTGCAAAAGAGTTTAATAAAAGAGATAAAAATTTTAAAAATTTAAATGAAAATTTAAGGATTTTGGAAAGATACAAGAATGAAGACAAAAAAAAATTTAAAATAATTCACATCCCAATGCCAAAACCAAAAATAATAAAAGGTGTAAGAGTCCCAGCAAGTTACTTGAACTTTTATATTGCTAATGGAATTGTTCTAGTGCCTACATTTAATGATCCTAATGATAAAATTGTTTTAAAAATTTTTGAGAAACACTTTAAAAGTAGAAAAATAATTCCAATAGATTGCTCATTATTAGTTTGGGGATTTGGAACAATTCACTGTCTAACTCAGCAAGAACCACTTTAGTTATTTTTATGGAATCAAGTCAGAGGGTTTCCATGTAATCTCAACCAATGCCCCACCACTTTCAGGATTTGAAAATTCTATTATAGCTTTTTTTCTTTCAAGAAGTGTTTTGCCTATAAACGTTCCAAGACCCAAACCTGATTTATTTTTAACTTTTTTTGATTTTGAAGCAAGATATGGTTCTCCAATTATTTTAAATATATCTTCTGGAAATCCAGGTCCATCATCAGTTATTTTAATTTTTATTTCGTTTTTATCACTTATTAAAGTTATATTAACTTTGTTTTTGGAAAATTTAACTGCATTTCCAACAAAATTACGTATACCATAAGTAAGTTCTGGAGATCTTTTGATATGTGTCTTTTTATTTTTTTTATGTAAATCTAATTCGATGTCTTTTTCTGAAAATTCATTGAATGAATTCTGAATTTCAAATAATAAATCTTCAAGTGTAATATTAGAAACATAACTATCGTCCACGATCTCTCTCTTAGAAAGTTTTTTTAATATACTGGCACATCTTTTCACTTGTGAAATTATCAAATCAACATCATCACTATATTCAGGATTTTTTTTAATCTCTTTTTTTAATTCTTGTGCAATAACATTTATCGTTGAAAGTGGTGTTCCTAAAGAATGGGCTGCTGCTGCTGCCTGATGCCCGATTGAGTCGAGCTCCTGTTCTTTTGCTAAGACACTTTCGAGTTTATTCAAAGCTTCACTTCTTCTTCGAGCTTCATGACCAAAACGAAAACCAAAATAGTTAAGAAAAATTAGCACAATAATTAAAGCTGTAGGTATAGAATATAAATAATAATCAGGAACATGAAAATGTAAATTGCCTGGGGCAGGCAGCGGAAAATAATTAAAAGTTAAAAGCACTAGAGCAATTATTGTAATAAATGATAAAAAAAATGTACTTGTTAAATTTAATAATGTTGCTGAAACAATTGCTGGAACTACTAAAAAGATAATAAAAGGGTTTGTTACTCCACCAGTTAAATATAATAAAACAGCTAACTGAATTACATCATAAAAAAGAAGTATGGTTGATTCAATATTACTTAATTGATTTTTTTTTAATGTAAATTGTATAAAAATATTTGTTAACCCGCCACAAAAAATAGTTATTGAACAAAAAATTATGGGAAGATTTAATTCCAAAAAAAAATGTACAATATAAACTGTAATAAGCTGACCAATTAAAGCTATCCATCTCAGAATAATTACAGTTTTTTTTTGAAGTATTAAATCCTCATCATATTTGAGGAATTCATGAAGTTTCATTTTTATTAAATATCTAAATTTTCGACTTCTAGGGCTTTTTCGGTAATAAAATCTTTTCTTGGGGCTACTTCATCACCCATTAATATTTTAATAATATTTTGATCTTCTTTAGATTTTTCTTTTGTTCCTTTTGAATATTCAACTTTTAATAAAATTCTATTTTCGGGATTTAAAGTAGTTTGCCAAAGTTCCTCGGGGTTCATTTCTCCTAAGCCCTTAAACCTTTGAATATTTAATTTTTGTCTTTCCTCAGCTACAATTTTTTCTAAATCTTTTTTACTTAATTTTTTTACATTATCTACTGATTTGAGAATATATTTTTCTAAATCTTTCTCATTTTTAATATAAGAAGTTTTTGTTCCTTTTGTAATCTTAAACAACGGAGGTTGGGCTAGATATAAATGGCCCTTTTCTATTAATTCATTAAATGGCTTATTATTAAAAAAAGTTAAAAGTAAAGTTCTTATATGTGAACCGTCAACATCTGCGTCCGTCATAATAATTATTTTTTCATATCTTAAATCTTCTATATTAAAATTGGTGGACCCAGTACCTAAAGCATTTATTAAGGTGACAATTTCATTTGAAGACATCATTTTAGAAAGGGCTTTATTTTCATGACTCCCATTAGCTCCATTACGCTTTTTGTTTTCGTTCACGTAAGTATTTAAAATTTTTCCTCTTAAAGGTAAAACAGCTTGAAATTCTCTTTTTCTTCCTTGCTTAGCTGAACCCCCTGCTGAGTCTCCTTCAACAATAAAAAGCTCGGTGCCGTCCATAGATGATATTTGACAATCAGCTAGTTTTCCAGGAAGACCGGAGAGTTCTAATGAGCCCTTCCTTCTTACGCTATCCCTAGCTTTTCTTGCAAGATCTCTAGCTATTGCAGCCTGCAAAACCTTATCTAGAATTACTTTTATTACAGAGGGATTCTGATCGAACCAGATTGTTACTTTTTCACTCACAATGGTCTCAACAATATTTCTTATTTCGGACGAAACTAATTTATCTTTTGTTTGTGATGAAAATTTTGGATCAGGCATTTTAATTGACAATATAGATGTTAAACCTTCTTTAATATCCTCTCCACCTATAACAACTTTATTTTTTTTTGTAAGATTTTTTTCAGATGCATATTTATTTATTATTCTTGTTAGTGCACTCCTAAAACCTAGAAGGTGAGTTCCCCCATCTCTTTGATGAATATTATTTGTAAAAGCCATTACATCTTCTGAAAAACCTGCATTCCACTGAAATGAGCACTCAACAACTACATTATTTTTTTCACCCTTAAGGTATATCGGTTTTTTAAAAGTAGCTTTTTCATTTTTATTAATTAATAAGGATTTTTTTTGATCAACGAATTGTACAAATTCTGCTACACCTCCATCATATTTATTTTCAAAAATTTTAGGTTTAGCTAATGTTTCATCAATTAACTTTATCGTTAAACCACTATTTAAAAAAGCCAACTCTCTCATTTTTTTTTGTAAGATTGAAGAGCTGAATTTCGTAGATGAAAAGACATCTTCAGAAGGTAAAAAGTTAATTTTGGTTCCAGATTTTTTTGTTTTCTTTAGATATTTTATTGGACTTACTGTTTTTCCATTTTCAAATGAAATAAAATGCTCTTTTTCATCTCTAAATATTGTTAATTCAAGTTTTTCAGACAATGCATTAACCACAGAAACACCAACTCCATGTAATCCCCCTGATACTTTGTATGAATTTTGGTCAAATTTTCCACCAGCGTGCAATTGTGTCATTATAACTTCTGCAGCAGACTTTTTTTCTCCTTTGTGTAAATCAGTAGGGATTCCTCTTCCATCATCCTCTACAGTAACAGATCGGTTCTTATGCAATGTCACGGTTATATTTTTACAAAAACCTACTATAGCCTCATCTATTGAATTATCTACGACCTCAAAAACCATATGATGCAATCCGGATCCATCATCTGTATCTCCGATATACATTCCTGGTCTTTTTCTGACTGCATCCAAACCTTTTAATACTTTTATAGAATCTGCTTTATATTCTTTGTTTGAGCCGTTTTTTGAAAGATTTGTCATTTTTTTGAAAAAATAATTATATCATTTTTTTTATGCGAGATAAAATCACATTTTAAGTTAATAGCGAAAAACTGTTGTGAGATAAGGATAATAGGGGACAAATAAAATTTATTAGTTAAAAATCAATAATTCTCAAATTTTCATCGGCATTATTACATAATAACTATGATTATCTGATTTATCCTGGATCAAAACAGGAGATATAGCATCATTTAGGTTCATCATTAAATTTTCATCTCCTATTTCTGATGCAATATCAAGAAGATACCTGGCATTAAAACTTACGGTTAAGTTTTCTGAATTAAATTCACCTTTCAAAGTTTCTTTTCCATCACCAGATGAAGAACTTGCTACGAATAACTGTACATGATCTTTTTCAAAAGTAACTTTTACTCCTTCTTTTCTGTCAATGGAAACAGTTATTACTCTTTCGAGAGAACTAATAAAGTCCTTTACATTGACCTTTAAAATTTTATTATTATTTTTAGGGACAACTTTTTCATAATCTGGGAACTTCCCATCAATCACTTTGGAAACAATTGAGGAATTTCCCATTTTAAATTGTATCTTACCTTCACCAACAATCATCGCAACATTTTGATTATTTTCTTGTAGTAAATTCGATAACTGAAAAACAGTTTTTTTCGGTAGTATAAATGATTTTAGATTTTTATTATCTTGAATTGGGATACTACTTGAAGAAAGTCTATGGGTATCTGTAGCTACCCCTGTCAAATATGATGTTTTATTTGAGGCTGTTGGATGTATAAAAATTCCATTTAAATAATGTCTTGTATCATCGTTTGACATTGCAATCTTTGTTTTATTAAGCAAAGTTAAAAATTTTCGACCATCTAAATTTAAAGGCTCATCTTTAAAGTTGTTTGAAAAATTTGGAAAATCGTCAATTGGCAAACATAAAAGATTAAATTTTGAATTTTTTGCAGTAATTTTTAATTTATTTTTACTTTCTAAAACAAAAGTGACATCTAAATTGGTTGGTAATTTTTTTAATAAATCATATAAAACTGTCGCAGAAGTTGTTGTGCTGCCTTCACTATCAATTTTTAAATCTGAGATTTGTTCATGAAAAACTATATCTAGGTCAGTTGCTATAATATTTAAAATATTATCTTTTATTTCTAATAAAACATTTGCTAGAATTGGTATTGTATTTTTTCTTTCAATTATATTATGTGCTACTGATAGAGACTTTAATAGTGTGTCGCGCTTTATTTGAAATTGCATTTTAATCGCTTAAGATTAATGATTTTAATTCTTCTATATTCTTTCTCATTTCATCATTATTTTCGCTTAGTTTTTCAATAGTTTTAACTGCATGAATAACGGTCGTGTGATCTCTATTAGCAAATTTTCTGCCTATTTCGGGTAGCGATCTAGTTGTTAATTTCTTAGCCATATACATTGCTACCTGTCTAGGTCTCGCTAGTGGTCTTGATCGTCTGGGTGAAAGCATGTCCGCTAAACTTATACTAAAAAAATTGGAAGTTACATTTTGTATTTTATCAATACTAATTACTTTGTTTGCGTTATACACATCTTTTAGAATAATTTTGCAGTCATTTATGGAGAGGGATTTCTTACTCATTTTACCAAATGCAACTACTCTATTAAAAATTCCAATTAGTTCTCTGATATTAGAATTGCTGTTTTTTGCGATATAACTAACTACATCATCATTTAAATCTGGACTTTCTTTAAATGAGTTTTGATAATCTAAAATTTTTTTCTTAAGAATATCAAGTTTTAAATCATAATCGGGAGAGCCTATATCAACAACTAAACCACCAGATAGTCTTGATTTGATTCTGTCCTGAACTCTATCAAGCTTATTTGGTGCTCTATCAGAAGAAATAACAATTTGTGCACTTTGATCAAAAAGAGAATTAAAGGTGTGGAAAAACTCTTCCTGCAAACCTTCTTTGCCTCTTATAAATTGAATATCATCGATTATAAAAACATTAGCTTTTCTAAAAAAATCTTTAAAATTCACCATTTCATTTTTTTTAATTGATTTAATAAATTGATACATAAATCGCTCAGCAGATATAAACATTACTTTATTTTTTTGACTTAACTCTAATCCAATTGAGTTGAGAAGATGTGTTTTTCCCAGTCCCACTCCACCATAAATGAATAAAGGGTTGTATCTTGATAATTGAGAACATATTTTTTTTGCTGAAAGAAAACTTAGATTATTACTTTTTCCAACTATAAAATTTTCAAAATTTAAAGAGGGGTTTAGCCTATTATAATTTAATGCAGAATTCTTTATTTCAGATATTTTATTAACTACTGAGCTCTTAAATGTTGATATGCTATTTGAAATTTCTGGCTCTATTTTAAACTCAATTCTATTGATGCTAATTTTGTGTTTTTTTAATTCACCTAATATTTTATCAGCATATCTTGAAGTAATCCAATCTCTAAAAAATCTAGTTTTTACGCCTAAAATTACATAATCGTTGTATTCTTTTAAAAGAGAAATATGCTTCAGCCAACTTGTAAATATCTCATTTCCAAACGACTTATCAAAAGATTTTTGAACTAAGTTCCAATCCAATATATTTTCTTCGCTGAGTGGCAAAGAGTTTTTTTGTAGTGAAGTTTTGTCCATGAAAATAAAAATTAAAATATTTTTTATAACTTATTTTTTTTAAATTCAATTTTTTTTTTGAAATTACAAAAATTAAATCGATGTTGGTTGTAGAATAAACGTAGAGAGAGAATATAAAAATTTTTTCAACCACAAATACAATTTCTCTAAATGTAGTAATAAAAAAATTAATTTTTTTTTTTATCAACTTCAAATTGTTTGGAAATAATCGGATAAGTTTAATACAACTATTTAGCGATTTTTTTTATTTTTTTTGATATTCTTGAAATTTTTCTTGATAGGTTTTTTTTCTTAATTACCCCTGATTTTGCAACTTTCATCAACTCAGACTGGAAAATTGGAAAATATTTGTTAATTTCTTTAATATCTTTCTTTTCTATTAACTTTTGTATTTTTTTTACTGCTTGCTTGTATCTATTTTTTCTAAATTTGTTAACTTCAGATTGTTTTTTAATTCTTTTTACCTTACGGATTGCAGATTTTATATTTGGCATTCATGGGAACCTATATCTTCAAAATATTCCGGTCAATATTTAATTTTTTGACATTTAGGGCAATAAAAAGTTGCTCTATTGCTGGTATATATTTTTTTTATTAATCCATCGCATTGGGGCCTCAAACACGATTTATTTGCTCTATCATATACCTTAAATTTTTTCTGAAAAACTCCTTTTTTACCTGAAACACTATTGAAGTCTTTGATCGATGAACCTCCAAGTTGTATTGCTTTCTTTAATATAATTTTAGTATTCGAAATAATTTTCAAAATTTGAATATCTGATAATTTGTAAGTCATTTTTTTAGGATGTATTGAACTAACAAACAATATTTCATTTACATAAATATTGCCTAGCCCACCAATATGTTTTTGATCCATCATAAAATTTTTAATATTAATTTTTCTTTTTTGACACTTGGTTTTTAAATAGTTAAAATCAAATGACATACTTAAAGGTTCGGGACCTAATTTAGAAATATGCTTATCGAATTTCAATATTTTACTATCCAAAATTTTTATAAAGCCAAATTTTCTTACATCATTGTAAATTAAATCAATAGAGTTACTTAATTTTATTCTTAAATGATTATGTTTTTTTATTATTTTTCTTTCAAAGTAATAGTCAGTAAACATTGTTGATCTATCAATTTTTCTTTTTATCAAAATTTTTCCTGTCATTCCTAAGTGGATTAAAATAAAATTTTTATTTTCAAGCTCAATTAGTAAAAATTTTCCTCTCCTCAGGATGGATATTATCTTTTGACCTTGAATAGCTTTTTTAAATTTTTTGCTGATTTTATACCTTAAATTTCTATTAAAAATACTCACTTTGTTGATTTTTAAGCCTGAGATTATTTTACTAAGAGATCTTCTAACAACTTCAACTTCTGGTAATTCTGGCATATAACTATTTATAAAAATGACAAATATTAATCAATCAAAAATTAAAAAAGCAACAAAAGTTTTTAATAGTGTTTTTAATAAATATGACATTATGAATGATTTAATGTCTTTAGGAATTCATCGGCTGTGGAAGCAAAGATTAATTGAATGGATGAATCCCAAAAAAAATGATCATTTGATTGATATGGCAACTGGAACAGGTGACATAGCAAGTGCATTTTTAAAAAGAATAAAAAATCAGGGCAATGTTACGTGTGTTGATCCAAACAAAAATATGTTGGAACAAGGCAAAAAAAAATTAGAATATTTAAATAATATTCATTGGCACATATCAAGTGCTGAAAGCTTACCGTTTGAGGAAAATATATTTGATATTTATTCCGTAAGTTTTGGAGTAAGAAATTTTTCTAATACTAAAAAAGCTTTAAAAGAAGCTCATAGAGTACTCAAGAGAGGTGGTAGATTCATTTGTTTGGAGTTTTCTAAAGTTGAAAACGAAATACTTAATAAGGCGTACAAAACATACTCAAAAACTATACCTATGCTTGGAAAATATATTGTTGGTGAAGAAGAACCTTACAATTATCTAATAAAAACTATTGATGAGTTTTATGGTCAAGATGCATTTAAAAAAATTATAGAAGATAGTGGTTTTAGCAATGTAGAATATAGAAACTTATCTGGCGGTATAGTTGCAATTCACTCAGGCTGGAAAATTTAATAATGTTTAAAAAAGTAATTAATTTATTAAAAATTTTAAGAAAGCTCTCTGTATCTGGCGCGGTGGACACATTGGATAATATTCAACCTGTACCAAATTTTTTTAAATTTATTGTTTATCTTTTTTCAATTGGTTCAGCAAAAAAAATTGATAATTTGAACAAATCCTCAGGTGAAAAATTATGTAATTCGCTTGAAAGTATGGGCCCTACATTTATTAAACTAGGCCAGTTTCTTGCAACCAGACCAGATATTATTGGCGAAGAAATTGCGAAAAGTTTAGAAAAATTACAAGATAAATTACCTGCATTTAATTTATCAGAAGCTAAGCTCATAATTAAAAAAGAAATTGGAGAAAAATTTTATTCTAAAATTAGAAATATAAGCGAGCCAATTGCAGCAGCCTCTATAGCCCAAGTACATTTTGCTAAAATAGATATTGATGGATCCGAGAAGAATTTGGCAATTAAAATTCTTAGACCAGATATTCAAAGGATATTTAATGAAGAGTTAGATGCATTAAATTTTCTAGCATATTTAGTCGAAAATATTTTTAGGAAAACAAAAAGACTTAGACTGGTAGAGGTAATTATCCTTCTAAAACAAATTACTAATATGGAAATGGATCTTCGTTTTGAAGCAGCTGCAGCTAGTGAGCTTAGAGAAAATACTTTGAATGATGAAGGAATTAAAGTTCCAAAAATATACTGGAATTTCACATCAAAAAAAGTTTTAACTCTTGATAAAATCGAAGGTGTTTCTATAAGAGAGACAAAAAAAATAAAAAGTTTAAAAGTTGATTTGAAAAAACTTTCAGAAAATTTAATACAATTATTTTTAAAACAGTCTGTAAGAGACGGATTTTTTCATGCTGATATGCACCAAGGTAATCTCTTTGTTGATAAAGATGGAAATATAATTCCTGTTGACTTTGGAATTATGGGCAGATTGGATAAAAATAACAGAAAGTATTTAGCTGAAATCCTTTTTGGATTTATAAATCGAGATTATAACAAAGTTGCTGAGATGCATTTCTTGGCTGGATTAGTTCCAAGTAACACTTCAAAAGATGAATTAACACAAGCTTTAAGATCTATCGGCGAGCCTATTTTTGGGCAATCAATTAAGGACATTTCAGGAGCAAACTTACTTGGACAATTGTTTGAAATTACAGAGAAATTTAATATGCACACACAAACACAATTACTACTTCTTCAGAAGACTATGGTTGTAGTTGAAGGCGTAGCAAGAAAAATAAATCCAGAAACTAATATTTGGGAAGTATCTCGCCCAGTGTTAGAAAATTGGATGCAAAGTATAAAAGGTCCTAAATCAACTATTAATAAGACTATTGAACTATCTAAAGAAATTTTACAAAAGATTCCTGACTTGCCAAACGTAATGGACAATGCCAACACAACTTTGCAAATGATTGCTGAAGGAAAATTTAATCTAAACTCAATTTCAGGAAAAAATTTAGAGGTTGAGGAGTTAAAATTAAAAAATTTAAGAAACAATATAGTTATAGCTATTTTAGGTGTTGTAATAGGACTATTTATAGTATTTTAATTGGTAATGAACTTAGAAAATAAAAAAATTTTACTTATTATAGGTGGGGGTATTTCTGCTTATAAATCTCTTGACTTAATAAGACTTCTTCAAAAAAAAAGTTGTTCAGTGAAAGTAGTTTTAACAAAAAGCGGAAAAAAATTTGTTACTACACTATCTTTATCTTCTTTGTCAAAAAATAGGGTTTTCGAAGAGGTATTTGACGAAAAAAATAAAGGTAATATTGATCACATTTCTTTGTCCAGATGGGCTGATTTAATAATAGTTCTGCCCACAACAGCAAATTTTATGTCTAGATTGAGCAAAGGAAGTGCAGATGATCTTGCTTCAACTATCATTTTAGCATCCAATAAAGAAATATTTTTGGTTCCGGCAATGAACGTTAGAATGTGGGAGCATAAAGCTACCCAAAAAAATATAAATACTCTTATTGATTATGGATATAAGTTTATAGGCCCTGAGGATGGTGAAATGGCCTGTGGGGAGTACGGAAAAGGAAAAATGTCCAGTCCTCGTCAAATTTTATCTCTTTTGGTGAGATTTTTTAAAAAAAAAGATTTACTTAAAGGTAAAAAAATAAAAGCTATAGTTACGACTGGACCAACCAAAGAATATATTGACCCTGTAAGATACATATCAAATGAATCAAGCGGAAAACAGGGCTATGAAATTGCTTTGGAATTAAAAAGATTAGGAATCAAGACTACACTAATATCAGGACCAACAAAATTGAAGTACGACAATGAGATCAAGGTAAAAAGAGCAGTAACAGGAAAACAAATGTTGGAAGCGGTGAAAAAGAAATTACCAACTCATATTGCCGTGTGTGCCGCAGCTGTATCTGATTTTAAACCAATATCTTTGGAGAAAAATAAAATTAAAAAAAATCAAATAAATGAGATCAAAATTGAAAAAAATCCTGATATCTTAAGTTTTCTCGGTAAAAATAACAGATTTAGACCGAAACTTTTAATTGGTTTTTCTGCTGAGACTGAAAACTTAATAAAAAACTCTAAAATAAAAATGCAAGAAAAATTTTGTGATATGATAATCGCTAATGATGTTTCAAAAAAAGACCGAGGCTTTAACAGCGATTATAATGAAGTATTAATAATTGACAAAAATGGAAAGACTGAAAAAGTTAAGAAGAATTCAAAAAAATTTATTGCTTCAATTGTTGCCAAAAAAATTGTAGATACATTTTTAGCAAATGAAAAAAACCTCAATTAAAAGCGAAGATTACCAGAAATATTATAAACAACTAATTCTTAAAAAAATTGGAATTATTGGACAAAAGAAAATTTTTAACTCGAAAGTTTTAGTGGTAGGCGCAGGTGGACTTGGATGTCCTTTAATTTTATATCTTGCATATTCTGGGGTTGGTAATATTGGGATTGTAGATCATGATATTATAGAAATCTCAAATTTGAGCAGGCAAATTTTATTTACAAAAAAAGATATTGGTAAAAAAAAGGTATTAGCCGCTAAAAAAATGATAAAAAATATAAATAATAAAATAGTTGTTAGTGTTTATAAAAATAAAATTGATAGAAATAATATAAAAAGAATTGGGAAAAATTATTCTATCATTTGTGATGGAACAGATAACTTTAAAACAAGATATTTAATCAATGATTATTGTGTGGAAAATAGAAAAGTACTTATTTCTGCTGCTATAAATAAGTTTGATGGCCAGTTATTTAGTTTTGATTTTAGAAATAAAACTGCTTGCTTTAGATGTTTTATGCCAGAAATACCAATTGATGAGGTTAACTGCCAAACCGACGGTATTATGACAACTTTAGCTGGAGTAGCGGGATCGTTACAAGCTAATGAAGTTATTAAATCAATACTTAATATTAAAAATAAAAAAAAAGGCAACGTTATGATATTTAATTCTCTTAATTCAGATTTTAGAGTTGTTAAGTTATTAAAAAATCCTGATTGTAAAAATAAAAATTTACATGGTTAAAGCAGCAATTCTTTTAATTCTATTTATTTTCCTAAGTAACAATTTGTATGCAGAGACAGAATATTATCTAACCCTAAGAAGTAGTAAGGTCAATTTGAGACAGGGCCCGTCTTTAAACCATCCTATAAAGTTGGTCTATAATAAAAAATTTTTGCCAGTACTAGTTCTAGACAAATCCTATAATTTTAGAAAAATCAAAGATCATGAAAATAACTCTGGGTGGATACATATTTCGCAATTATCGAAAAAAAAGGCTGCTCTAAACAATAAAGATAAATCAATTATTTTTAGGAAACCTTCTGAATACTCAAAACCTTTAGCGGTTGTTCAAAAAGGAAGATTATGTTTGATTAAGAAATGTCAAAAAGACTGGTGTAAAATTAAAACTGGAAACTTTATGGGTTGGATCAAGAAAGAAAATTTAGTTGGTAGACTTTAACTTATTTTTTCTTCATTACTTTTGAAGCCCAAAACTTATCTAAAACAAAATACCAAATTGCATTAGCAAGGGGTTCTATAATAGCATCTGTCATTGCTTCTTCTATCGATACATCTGCAACTGCTCTTAAAACAATAATAGCAATTAAAAAGTGACCAGCTGTATAAACAACTGTCCTTAATATCGAGCCTTTATTTGAATTGTAGATTTTTTTTGAGGCATTAAATATACCAGATGTGAACTCTGTCATTTTAGTTTAATTTTCTATTATCTTGTCTATCTGCATTCATAATTTTTGTCCAGATTTTAACAAAATCTTCTATAAATTTTTCTTTGTTATCATCTTGAGCATAAACCTCTGCGTAAGATCTTAAAATCGAATTTGAACCCAAAACTAGGTCGGCTCTAGAAGCAGTGTACTTAACTTTGTTTGTTTTACGATCGACCAAATCGTAAGAGTTTTTACCAGTCGGTTTCCAAATATATTTCATATCTAGCAAGTTAATAAAGAAATCGTTTGTCAAAGTACCAACTTTACTTGTTAGTAGTCCTTTTTCTTTTGCTGACTCATGATTTGTTCCTAACACTCTCATACCTCCCACTAAACAAGTCATTTCTTGTGCGGTCAATCCCATTAGAGAAGCACGCTCTAATAAAAGTTCTTCTGGCATTACTGAGTAATCAGCTTTTACATAGTTTCTGAAACCGTCATGCAGAGGTTCTAACCACTTGAAACTTTTTAATTCTGTTTGCTCTTGAGATGAGTCTCCTCTACCAGGACTAAATGGAACTTTGACTTTAGAACCAGCTTTCTTTATCGCTTTTTCTAGCCCAACATTCCCTGCAAGAATAATTGTGTCCGCTATGGTCGCTCCTGTTTTATTAGCTATATTCTCAAGTACCTTTAAAGCCTTTGAAAGTTTTTTTGGCTCATTTGCTTCCCAGTCCTTCATGGGTAATAATCGAATTCTTGCGCCGTTAGCTCCTCCTCTTTTATCAGTCCTTCTAAACGTCCTAGCACTATCCCATGCAATGGTAATTAAATCACTTGTAGATAAGCTAGTAGCTGAAATCATTTTTTTTACCTTATTTAAATTATATTTCTTTTTTGGAGATGGAACATTACCTTGCCATAGCAGATCTTCTTTTGGTGCCCAAGGGCCAATATAATTTTCTTTATTTCCCATTGTTCTATGTGTTAGTTTAAACCAAGCTCGCGCAAATGAGTCTTCAAAAAATTTTGGATCCTTGTAAAATCTTTCAGAAATTTTTCTATACTCTGGATCCATTGCCATGGCCATATCAGCGTCAGTAAACATTAATCTAGCTTTTTTGTTAGGATCCCCTAAATCTTTTGGCTTTTTGTCTTCTTCGAGGTTGATAGGTTCCCATTGCCAAGCACCTGCTGGGCTTTTTTTACTTTCCCACTCATAGTTGAGTAAAAGATCTAAGTATTGATGATCCCATTTGTCAGGGTTAGTTGTCCAAGCTCCTTCGAGACCTGAAGTTATTTGGTTAGCACCTGTTCCATTTTTCTGATTCCATCCAAAACCTTGTTCGTGAATATCAGCTCCAGCGGGTTCTGGACCTAAATTGTCTGGATTACCATT
>MDSV01207805.1_pt1 | contig 17889 bp, 10 predicted proteins | sample 810851 | NCBI WGS metagenome assembly MDSV01 (sample SAMN05326640, study PRJNA326480) | marine metagenome | isolation source: seawater | place: Atlantic Ocean: North East | collected 2012 | reverse complement strand
TCTGCTCGACGCGAGATTTCCCGCGAAAAAAAACCACCGACGCCGACTGGCGCAGGCGCGGCAGGCTTCCGTGCGCCGCCGCGCCGGCTGATCCTCGCGGTCCGTCCGCGCGGGCCGCGCGCGCGGCTTCACGGGAGGCAGAGCGCGCAGAGGCAGGTCCAGGGGGAGGGGCTGACGCGCGAAGAAGTCTCGTCTCGCGGGGCTCTCCGACAGACGGCGCGAGAGACGCACTCCTCGCGAACGCCGCGGTCCTCTGGGATTTCGAGTGTCTCACAGACTGACAATACAGACAGAAAAAAACCTGCCGCGTGCACTGGTGCGGAAAGAGAAAAATGTCTTCTGACGAACACCTTCGTTACGCTCGATGCCACAGAGTCCCGCGCGCACCTCCGTCCTTCCACGGCGAGAAACCACGATGTCCCGCGGCGTTCGCGCGGTCCCCGCGCTCGCACTCTTCGCGCTTGCGTGTCTGTGCGGCCTCGGCTCCGCGCTCGCGGAGGAGCGCGTGTACTTCTGGAACGACGTGACTCACGAGAGCACGTGGGAAGAGCCGAAGGATGTGCCCGTGGCGTACGTGGACCCCGAGTCGGGCAAGCCGTACTACTTCGACGCGAAGACCGGCGAGAGCACGTGGGAGTTCCCCGGGGCGTGGAAGGAGGTGGCCAGCGAGGAGCACGGCCAGCCGTACTACCACAACGCGGAGACGGGCGAGAGCACGTGGGAGAAGCCGGATGTGCTCGGGTGGAGACGGATGAAAGTGGACGAGAAAGAGCTGTGATGAGACGCGCGGTACGAGCCGCGCGCTTAGCGGTGTGCGTCGCGCGCGCTCGAAGGCGCGCGCGCGCTCCTCACGCGCAAGTAGACGCGATGCGGGGCTTAAGGGCGATGCTGCGATCATCGTGGGTCCCGCGATCCCGTAGCCGATCCGTCGAAAATGTCGTCTTCAACACGCCTCCTGTACTCGTGAGCGTCGTCAGCCGACAGCAGCTCCCGCGCTTTTTTACTGCTCTGAAGTCGCCTCGTAGCTCGTCAGTCGACGCGACGCGGGACCACGTCCGCGCGTCGCGGGAGACGGCCGCGGGTGGAGCCAGTCCCTCCGCCTCGCGCGAGTCACGAGAGAGGTGCGTGGACGCGCGGACGACGAGGCGAGTCCTCCTCTGCGCGCGCGAGGCGACTCCGTCTCGACGAGCGCGAGAGACGAAGGCGCGGCTCGTCGGCATCGCGGGAAAACGCCACGAGGCGCGCGCGTCTGCACGCGCGTGCCTGTCTCGGCCCTTCACGACGGTTGGGGGTGATCCGGAGGTCTCGGACGGACGTCTCTTCGCGTAGGCGGGCGGACCGAGCGCGCGCGAGTCGGGATGGCGACCCGGGCGACCGACCCGAGCGGTGACGCGTCGCGCGACGGCTCCGCGGAGACGACCGCGGAGACGACCGTGATGTTTCGCGTCGCCGAAACCGCGACTCGGCTCAAGCACCGAGTCTCGCTCGTCGCGACGCTTCCCGCGGTGCGTCGCCTCCGCAACTTCCTCAACCCGCACTCGAGGCTTCCGACGTGCGACAAAGACATGGTTCTGCTCGGCGAGCGGTACGAGAGGACGAAAAGCGAGGGCGAAGACAAGAGCGAAAACGAAGACGCGAGCGCCGCATTCGCCGTCGACGCCGCCGACCCCGGTCTCGCCGCATTCCTCTGCGACCTGCGCTCGCGCGTCTGGATCACGTACCGGCGGGGGTTTCCTCCCATCGCGAGCGACGCGGACAGAACCGGAGGAAGCGGGGACGCGGTTTCGACGGCTTACCAATACACCACGGACGCGGGCTGGGGGTGTACTCTGCGCGTGGGCCAGATGCTCCTGGCCAACGCGCTGAGCTTCCACTTCTTCGGGCGCGGATACCGAAGGCGGAAATCCGTCCCCGGCGCCCCCGCGGACGCGGGCGTCCCCGGGGACGTCCCCGGGGACGCCAAAGCGCACGACCTGCACGACCGGCTCGTCTCGTGGTTCGGGGACGATCCAGACGCCGACGCGTGCCCCTTCTCCATACACCAAGTGTACCGGTGGGGCCGCGGCGAGCTCGACGCGGGACGCGCGCGCGAGGCGGACGACGTCGAAGGGGACGACGTCGCGAAAAAGGAAAACGCTTCCTCCGGGTCCGGGGGCGTCCCCGGTGTCGTCCCCGGGCGCTGGCTCGGACCCTGCGTGACGGCGCAGGCGATGGCGGCGCTAACCAACGCGAGGCGGCCGGGGGGACTGTGCGCGTACGTCCTGGCGGGCGAGGACGGCACATTCGGCGGCGGCGCGCCGAATCTCGACCCGCGCAAAGTGGCGGCGTTTGCGCGCGAGAACGCCGTCCGCCGCGTCTTTTCCGACGCGGGCGGGCGCGACGGTTCGTTTGAACGACCGACCGCGCTCCGTCTTCCCGGCGCGCCGTTCGACGCGGCGCACGCGCGCGGTGACGTTTCGGCGGCGACCGAACTCCGAAACCCACAGACGCCTCCCGACTGGGCGCCGACGTTGGTCTTAGTACCGCTCGTGCTCGGCGTCGACCGCGTGATCAACGAGCGGTACGTCCCGACCGTCGCGGCGACGCTTCGCGTGAAGCAGAGCCTCGGCGTGCTGGGGGGCAAGCCCGGCGCGTCGCTGTACTTCGTAGGCGCGCAGGGCAATCGGCTGTTCTACCTCGACCCGCACGTCGTGTTTCCGTGCGAACCAGGGCCGGTCTCGAAGACGAACGGCTCATCGACCTCCGCCGACGCCGAAAAGAACGCGTCGGCGACGCCTCGCGCGTGCGACGACGCGCTGCACGTGGACGCGCGCGAGCTGGACCCGTCCATGGTGCTGGGCTTTTACTGCCGCACGCGGGGCGACCTGGACGAGCTCTGCCTGGAGCTGGAGCTGCTGCAGCGCCGGGCCGGGGCCGCGCCGCTGCTCACGGTGGCGTCCGCGAGGGCGAGGGGGGGGGACGACCACCCGGGCCGCGCGGAGCCGGCGGTCGCCGCGGCGAGCGCGCCGCGCGCGGGAGAAGGCTCAGCGCCTCCCGAGGACGAGACGGAGGCGGCTTCCGAGGAGGACGAGTGGGAGTTCCTGTGAAGAGTTCCTGCGAGGGATGTCAGCCATCGCGCGACCACGAGCCGAGTTGTACACTTCTCTATCCGAGCTCTCGCGAGTCACTACTAGTGCTAGGCATCGCGCCGCTCGTTCGCGGCTCGCGCCACCGCCGCGAGCAGCTCGGCGTTTTGCGGGTGCCGAAACGCCGCGTGCATCGTGGCGTCGAACCCGTCGGCGTCGCGCGCGCGAGCGTCCGCGCCGGCTCGCGCGAGCGCGTCCACCACGTCGACGTGCCCCCCCATGGCGGCGTGGATCAGCGGGGTCTGGGATCCAGAGCCACCGCCCGGGACGTTCGGGTCCGCGTTCGCCTCCAGAAGAACCGCCACCATGTTCGCCCGCCCCTTCCGCGCGGCCCAGGTGAGCGGGGTCCAGCCCCGCGCGTCGAGACGCGGTTTTGTTTTTTTTGTTTCGTCGAAACGCGAAGACGAAGACTCCGTCGTCGCGCTGCTCGGGGCGGTTTTTTGTCTCGCGCGTCCGTCCACCCAGGCGCCGCGTTTCGTCAACACCTCCGCGGCGACGACGGAGTCCCCGACCACCGCGTGCATCAGCGCGGTGGCGCCCGAGGCGTCCACCGCGTTGGCGTCCGCGCCCGCGTCGAGTAACGCGACCAGCGCCGACGCGTTTCCTTTCTTCGCCGCCCAGCCCACGGCGGTGAGGCCGCCGACGCGCTCCTTGGTTTCCAGCTCGTTTCCAGCTCTGCGGCGTATCAGCATCTCGCACACGCGCTCGAACACCACGGGGTCGTGCATCATGCGCATGCTGCTGATGATGATGTCCGTGCTCGCCCAGGGCATGTCGAACAGGAGGTCGATGGCGTGGAGGTTTTTCCCAGCCACCGCGTCGACGAACCACTGGTTCCACAGCGACGTGCGTCTGGCGATGGACGCGTCCGCGTCGCGCGTTCTTTCGGGGTCGCCGGCGGAAGCGCCGTCGTCGCCGGCGTCGGAGACACCGGATCGCGCGGGACGCCCGCGGGGGCGGATGATGGGGCCGCCAGTCACGGGGGGGTTCCGAGCGCCGGTCGGAAAGGCGACGACGACTTCGCCGTCGTCCCCGAAAGAACGCGTCGAAACATCCGCGCGTCGTCTGTTTCGCCCGGGTTCCGACCTGGCGCGCGCGCGCGGGAGCCGGGGACACCGCGCCGCCGGCGCGACCGCGGCGGTGCACGCGGCGGTGCCCGCCATCGCCGAGCGCGGATCTTCAGAGCGCACGTGCGGTGTGTGCGCTCCCTCGGAATCGTCACCCTGGAGAAGATGGACGATTCTCGACGCAGACTCGGGCGTTCGGATTGCGCTCTGAAAATTTCGGCTGGCAGGGACGCGGGCGACGCGCGGCGAGAGTCGCGTAGAACACATAAAGAAAGGACCCGTGCGTACACTCATCCCGACACAGCACGCCTCACCGAAAATGTGACTACTTTCTAGTCACGCCTCGACCACGATGGGCACACCCGTGCCTCTGTGCGGCCTCGCGCGCGGCATCGCCCAGAGCCACCACCAGTTTCGCCCGCGTTCGTCGAAAACGTCCTGCCAGTTTTTCTTCCACCCCCGGTCGTGCGGGTTCGCGTACGTCTCGCCTCTTCGCTTGGCTTCGCCGCGCTTCTCCGCGAAGCGGTGGTAGTCGATGGACGTCTGCGCCGTCAGCACCAAGTACACGTGCCAGAACCACAGCCCGCACATCGCGAGGAACACCGACACCGCCAGCAGGCACGAAAACTGCGCCGCGCTTCTTTCCTCGCGGGTCAGCGCGCGGCGGGAGAAAGGGTCCGCCGCGAATCCGCCGTTTTTTTGACTCGAGCCGCCTCCGATTCCGCGAACGCCGCTCGCGTCGTTCGTCGGACGCTCTGCACTGAACACCACCCCTCCTTGCGACGAGAGCCCCCCCCGTGTGGCGCGTGTCTCCGGAAACGCGACGCGATTCGGCGCGAGCGTCGCGAAACGGCGATCCGCTCCGCCGCCGACGCGCGTCAATCCGAAGACGCTGATTCCGCGCTCGCCGAGCGCCGACCCCCCCGTGTGCCACACCGTGACCATGCATCCGCACCACAGCCAGAACAGGAAGTTGAAGAAGTAGCGGTAGTTCCTGTGCCCGACGCAGTTGTGGATCCACGGGCAGTGGTGGTCCATGCGCAGGACGCACCGCTTGCAGACGGAGCAGTGGTGCGTCAGGTCGGGTTTCGGGCACCGGCACCGGTCGCACCACCGCCGGACCGCCGCGCCCGCCTCCGCGCACATCACCTGCACGTCCCGCTGCGTGGGCGACCCCGGGTCCGTGCGCACGGACATCACGTAGTTGAACCCGATGTTGAAGAACACGAACGCGACCGCGGCGAACGTCCCGAGGCCCTGCCACGTGTGCAGATCGCGCGTCAGCGGAAGGACCACCCACAGGAGCGAGTACGCCACGGTGAACACGAGCCCGAAACCGAGCAGGACGTAGCACGGGCCGACTGAACGGAGGAACGCGTCCCCCATGGTCTCCACCGCGGCGCAGCATCGCCGACACCGCGACGCGATGCCCATGGCGGTGTCGCGGGCGTGCCGACGCGCGGGTCCGGAGTGGGGCACATCTCGACGTCGAACACTCGAAAAATGTTACGGACAGTCGGACCGCTGACGTGTTCGGCGAGTCAGCAACCTTTCTCGTCGTCGTCCGAAACTGTCGTGGTTCCGGCACATCCCGTCGCGCTCGCCGCGATGGACGAGGAGGCGGATTACGTCGTGATCGGCGCCGGCCTCGCGGGTCTCACCGCGGCGCGGGCGCTGCAACGGCTCGGGTCGAAAGGTACGCGCGCTCGTCGGACCGGTCGAACCCTCTCGAGCCTCTCCATCCTCGCCCGACTCTTCATGCCGACCACCGCCGCCGCCGCCGCGCGTCTCGCGTCGTTTGCGCCCGCTCGTCCTGACGACCCTCGATATCTCCCGCGACCGTACACGCCCGCGTGAACGCGCGACTTCCAGTCATCGTCCTCGAGGCCGGCTCGCGCGTCGGCGGCCGCGTGGCGCAGCTCCACGGGTTCGCGCCCTGGCCCCTGCAGCTGGGCGCGGAGTTCGTGCACGGCGGCGAGAACAACGTTTTGGTGCGTCTGATCGAGCGACTCGGATGGTCGTACCGGACGCTGGAGTGGCCGGACAGGTATTACTTCGGGACGCGCGGCGAGCTCGGCGACGGCGACGGTGGATACGATACAGACGCGGACGACGCGGAGAAGTCGTTACGCGGGATCGTCGACGCCGAGACCGCGGAGGCGCACCCCGACGTCGCGGAGGCGCATCGGCTGCTGGCGAATCTGCCGAACACGCCGTGGGTCGAGACGTCGAGGAGACGAGGAGACGACGACCTTCGTGACGACGCGACGGAAAGCGGTTCCGTCGAGGAGGCGTGCGGAACGACTCCGACTCGCGTCGCCATCGACGACATCGAGTCCTCCGCCACGAAAGAAGTGGATTGCACCGCGCTGGAGTGGCTCGTCGACCGGGTCAAGGCTTCGCGACGCGTCGTGGAGATCGCCGAGAGCGTCTACGCCAACGACTTCGGGTGCTCGCTCTCGACGATGGGCATGCGCGAGACCGCCGTCGAGCAGCGCGAGTGGTGCCACGGCGAGGAGTACATCCTGCTCGACGAAGGGCGGCACCTGGGCGATCTCGTGCAGGAAGTCGCGAGAGGGCTGGACATCCGCCTGAACGTCGCGGCGAGCGCGGTGGAGTGGCGAAAAAAAAAGGCGTCGCGGAAGGAGGGCGAAAAGGAGGAAAACAACGACGACAAATGCGTCGTCGTGCGCGCCGCCGGCGGGAGATCCTTCCGAGCGTCGGCGTGCGTCGTCGCCTCGCCCATCAGCGCTCTGAAAGAAATGCACTGGTGTCCGACGTTCCGAACGTCGGTCACGTTCGACCCGCGCGTGTCGCAGGCGAAACGCGACGCCATCGAGTCGATCCAGATGTCCGACGCGGTGAAGATATGCCTCGCGTTTCGCGAAAAGTTCTGGCCGGCGGACGTCTGGAACGTCGTGTGCTGCGACGCGTTTTTGCCCGAGTGCTGGATGCTGGAGTACGCGCCGTCGCGTAAGTCGCGAGACGAAAACGACCGAGCGACGTTTTCCTCTCCGCGAGGCGACGTTCGAGCCGACATCAAAGCGATAGTCACCTTCTTCGCGTGCGGCGAAACCGCGAAGACGATCGCGAGGCGCATCAGGGAGGACCCGGAGCGCGGCGAAGCCGGCGTCGTGGACCAGGCGCTCGCGCAGCTCGACGCGATGTTCGGCGGCGAAAAAGAAAACGGCGCGACGGGCGAAGCGGCGCCCGCGACGACGCGATTCGTCGCCGCCGAGGCGTTTCCGTGGTCCGGCGTGGACACCGTGGGGGGTGCGTACACGCATCCCAGCGTCTACGCCGCGGGCGCCCGGCGAGAGCTGCAGAAGCCGGAGTACGACGGCGCGCTGTTCCTCGCGGGCGAAGCCGCGAACGTGAAGTGCAACCCGTGCATGCAGGGCGCGGTGACCACCGGGCTGGAGGCTGCGGCGGCGGCGGCGGCTGAGCGCGCGTCGCGAACCGGGAAGCCGACGCCGGAGGGGTTCGGCGACGAACGGTGGTTCGTCCGCGAGTGCTTTTGAAAGCGTACCCGTGGTACCCGCGCGGCGCGTAGTTAGACTACGATACGAACACACGCGTGTCTTTTTATACCTAGAGCTAGTATACTACGCTCTGTGGTTCCAGAGCTGCGCTGTCGAGCTACGTACCAGAGCTAATCAGAGTATGATGGGTAACGCGTCGTCGTCCTCCGCCGTCTCTCTCGGCGCCGCGGAGGAAGAAAAACGCGAGCGCACCGCCTCGGCGAAGGATTGCTTCGGCGCCGCCGCGCCGGGCGGACGCTCGGTCTCGCCCTCGTTCGCGGCGACATCCACGGGTGCCGTCTCTCGCGTCTCTGAAGTCTCACCTTCAGACTCTTCTGGAGACGCACCTTCACAGTCGTACGGCGTCGTCAGCCGCCTCACCTCGTCGCTCCGCGCGCACGCGCGCGGTAACTCGTACCCGCCCCAGACGTAGTCGTCCAGGTAGAGCAGGCAAAACGCCACCATGGCGTCGTCGTCCGACTCGAGCAGCGCGCGCATCGCCGTCTCGGTGGGCGCGCCGCTGGTGGTGGGGTGGCCGCCGCCGTCCGGAAGCGGCGCGTACGCCAACGCTTCCGGCGGCGTGACCCTGCACGTCTGCGCCAAACGCGCCCAGTCCTCCGCGAACCGCTCCAGCTTCCCGACGAAGTTCAGCGGCGTCTGCCGCTTCCGCGCGCGCGGCGTCGACGCCTCCGGGCTCGTCGCCGCGAAGTTGTTCGCCTGCGGGAAAAAGTGGTGAAACGCGACGACGCAGTTCAGGGCGGTCTTCGCGGGAACGGGGTCGTTCGCCGCGTCCAGAGCCGCGCGCGCCTCGCGGCTGTCGTCCACCCACCGCAGAGACGCGAGCACGCGCAGCAAAAGGCGCGCGCGCGCCGCGCTCCCGAGCGGGGGGGGCCAAACGGGCGAGTCCGAGGACCACAGCGCGTCCGAGTCGAGCGGTTTCGTTTTTTCGCGATTCGCGTCGGCGGGCTCTGGTTCGCCCGGCGTCCGCTTGGAGACCATCGCGCGGTCGTTCGCGTCGAGCAGGTCGAACGCGTTGGTCACCCAGTCGCCCTGCGCGCACGCGCTCGGGAAGTTGCGCTCGAACTCGGGGGAGACGCGGTACTCGAACTCGGCGTACGCGCTGACGAAGCGCGCCAAGGGATCGCGCAGAAACGTAAACTTGCACCTGTACGCGTCCGCCGGCGCGTCGGATTCGTCCTCGCGCCTCCCGACACTCGGCCGGGAGTTCCCGGACAAAGACGCCGCGAACGCGGCGGCCGTCGCGGCGGCGGACGAAGCAGCTGTCTCCGTGCCGTTCAGCGCGTCCTCTTCCTCTTCGGACATCGCGGCGATGGAGTGCCGGATGTTGTTGTTGGCGGCTTTGTACACGGAAAAGTACGACATCTGCGCGCCGCCGATCGGGGGGCCGTACGTGCGGTAGGCGCCGGTCCAGGAAGGCTCGTACCGGGACAACGACCACGCCTTGACCTTGTCGTACTTGGCTCGCGTGTCGATCGCGTCCGGGTCGTCCGTCGCGCGCGGGACGTTCAAGGAAATCTCGCGCTCAGGAACCCCCAACAGCGACGCGGCGGCGGCGATGCGCGACGACCACACCTCATCCGTCGCGCTCACCTCCGCTCTGCGCGCGCTCTTGCCCGCGCTCGAGTCGCGCCAGGGCGCCGCATCCGGGTACGGCGCGAACGCGCGCGCGACGCGCCACCCGACGGCAGCCTCGAACTCGTCGTACGCCGCGGCGGCGGCGGCGAAACGCGCGGCGCGCGCGTTTCGGTGCCGCCGGTGGGGCCCTCGACCGTCTCGCGGCCCGGCGGACGTCGAGCCGGACGAAGGCACGAGGTAGGGCTTCGCGATCGTCGCGCACGCGCCGAGCGCGCCGAGCGCGCCGAGCGCGCCGAGCGCGGTAATCACCGCGCGCCACCGCGTGTCCTCGCGACGTCGCGCGGCGCGACCGCGGGAACCAGCCTCGTTCGATCCGGGCGATGCCGACGCGTACGCCTCGAGCGTGTCCCGCGCCTGCGCGAGGAGCATGGGCGTGCGCTCGTCGGCGAGCGATGCGGGTGCCCGCATGTTCGCCACGTCGGGCGCGGCGCGCGTCGCCATCGCGGATCCGCGCGCGCGAGCGCCCGAGAGCGCGCGCGTTTCGATAGTCGCATGGCCGTTCAACACCCTTTTCATACTACAACCTCTTCGTACGCCATAAATCGCCGGAACGTGGTACCGAAGACAAGGAGGATCGTGACAGTTGGCGAAAGAAGCCAACAACGCGAGAGCTCGCTGCGCGATCTCCACACCGACGCGCGCTGTGCCGTCGCAAGCCTACGTCTCCGCGCGTCGGGCACCCGCTCCGATTTCTTCAGCCCCCGCGCGATGGCGTCCAGCGTGTCCTCCCTCGCGACCGCGCGCGTCTCGGCGAAGCCGCGCGTCTCGTCGCGCCCCGGCGTGACGTCGACGATTTGCCGCGCTCAGTCGGGGCCGCGCGACGACGACGTCGCGACGGTCGCGCTCCCCCGGCGCGCGCTGTTCGCCGCCGCCGCGCTCGCGTCGGTCGCGCCTCTCCCCGCGGCGCGCGCGGACGAGTTCCCGGCGAGCGCGCCGATGAAGGAGTACCGCGACGAGCAGGACAAGTACGCCTTCTCCGTTCCGAGCGACTGGGTGCGGGCGGAGGGGGTCACCTCGGACAACCCGCAGAGCACGCGGCGCGTGGTGGCGTTCTACCCCCCCGACCAGCCCGAGATCAACGTGAACGTGGTGGCCACGTCCCTGGGCGCGGACTACCCGAAAATGGGCAGCTTCGGCTCGCCGGACGAGTTCGCCTACGGCGTCGCCGCGGGCATGACGCGGCCGAAGCCGAGGGAAGGGCCCAAACAGTTCTCGTACGTCGTCGACGCCAAAGCCGTCGACGCCAAATACGCGCTGGAGTACACGGTCGAGCGCCCCACGGAGAACTTCTACCAGCACCTGTACTCCGTCGTCGGCATCGGGTATAACGGGCGCGTGAACCGGCTGTTCACGCTCACCGCGGTGTGTCCCGAGGACAAATACGCCGACGCGAAGGATGCGCTGAAAAAAATAGCCGCCACGTTCGAGACGCCGCCGACGTTGTATCCGTGAACGCGAGATCGCGAGCGAACGGCGCCGAACGCCGAGCGGAACCGCGCCGGCGCGCGAGCGCGCGTGGTCGTCGCGCGTGGACCTCCTCGACGCACGGCGAAGAGTCGGTATTTTGTGACGATACGTATGACTGAAAGGAATACCTCGGCGCGACGCGCGAAGCGACGTCCGTTCGCCGTCGCTTCTCCACCCCTAATACATGTGTCCTGTGTCCTCGGCGCCGAAATGAACGTATCAAACGCTACCGTGTTCTCCTGCCGCGAGCACGACCCGGAGCGAGAACCACGCGCGCGCACGCGGGGTCCCGCGTTTTCGCGGCGACAAAGCCGTCCGAGCCGAGCGGGTGGCTCGTGGGTCGGTATCGCTTCGCGGTCCGTCGCTCGGCGGTCCATCGAAGCCAGGCCTCGCTTCCGCAACCATGGGTGACCTCGCGGATGACATAAACGAGGTCTTTTCGTTACAGTCCAGCGTGTTCAAGGCGGTCGAGACGCTCGAGGAGCGCACGGACCCGAGCAGATGCGCGCGAGACGTGCTTCTCCCGCCCGACGCGCTGCGAAGCGCGCACGGCATCGCGTTCCTGTGGACGTACAAAGTGGGCGTGTTCCTCTCCTTCTCCGCCGGGAACGGCCTCGTGATGCGACGCCGTGTGACAAAATCCAACGAGACGCAGTGGTCGCTTCCGGCGGCGGTGGTGATGGCCGGCGCGGGGGGCGGCTTCGATTTCGGCGCCGCCTGTTCGTCCGTCATCGTCGTGCTCCGGTCGCAACAGGCGGTGGACCACTTCTGCGGCGCGCACGTCAAGGTGGCTCTCGACGCGCAGGCGTGCGCCGGGCCGCTGGGCCGAGCGGCGGAGAGCGCCGTGAACGTCACCCCGACGGAGGCGGGGAACGACCTCGACGCGCGCCAGTTCGCCGCGTACGGCACGTCGGAGGGCCTGTTCGCGGGCGCGGGCGCGCACGCCACCTGGGTCGCCGTGCGCGACGCGCAGAACGAGGAGTACTACCGGCGCGCGATGGCCGGCGCGGACATCCTGAACACCTTCGGGCACGACGCGGGGGAGTTTGGGCGGCGGCACCCGGAGATTTTCCGGCTGCACGACGCGCTGGACGCGGCGTCGCGCGGCGTGGTCGCCGCGGGGGGCATCGTGGGCGGCCCGGACCCAGACCCGGACGACCTTTTGATCGGGGACGGGGTCGCGGCGATGGGGGTCGCCGCCGTCGGTGGGGTCGGGGTCGGCGAGCTCGCGGACGGCGTCGCGCTCGGGGCGGCGGACGCCTCGCTGAAGGCGCGGCGAAGCGAGTTCGCCAGGCGCGGGAGCGCCGAGGCGAGAGGCACGCCGTTTTAGAGGACAGAGAGCGTAACTGTTATAGAGTCATGTAGCGTCGTAGTCTACGAAGGGTACAGATGAGTCGGACTGAATCACGGCGCGAACGGCGCGACGCCGTTTCTCCCCAGCGCGACGCCGAGCGAGGTGAACGCGCCCCAGCAGGCGGCGACCCACCACCCGAGGAAGCCCGCGATCGTGCGCCAGCACGCGGCGGGGATCACCCCGGTCAGCGAGCCGCTCTCCGCCTCGGAGGGAGGGTCCAAGCGGCGCTTCGCGCCCAGCAGGCACGCCAGACACGCCATGAGCGCCGCCGGCGCCGCTGCCTGCACGGCAACCTTCACCGCCACGTGGTTCGTCACATCCGCCTTTGCGCGCGCCGCCGCGCGAACGGCGCTGCCATCCCCGCGCGCGAGCTCGCCGAACTTGAGCTCGTACCACGCGACGAGCGAGCCGTTCAGATGGCCCTGCACCAGCAAGGGCACCGCGCCGAGCAGGCTCAGCGCCGTCGCCAGCAGCGCGCACGGCCGGACGAACGCGACCGTCGCGGGCGCCAAGCCAAGAGGCTCCGCGAGAAGCGGGGAGAAGAACGACGCCGCGGCTATCGGCGGAGCGGCGAAGGCGAGGTGCGCGACGCGTCTGCTCTTCGCGTCGGCGCGCGTGACGCTCTCGCTCCACGCCGGCGGGGCAGTCTGCATCAGGTACGACCGAGACGCGCGCACGGCGGGGGGGAACAGGCACCCGGCGAAAATTCCCGCGAACACGCTCAGACCGACGGCGATCTGCGCCCTCGACACGACGAGGGATCCGGATCCGCGAGACGTCGCTTCGAGATTGAAACCGCCGCCCGCGAACGCGCCGCCGAGCGCCCTCCCCGCCGCGAATTTCCTGCGGATCGCGCCGATCACCGCGGGCGCGAACTCGACGCTCGTGCGGTCCATCTCGAAGTCCAGCACGGCGTCGGGGACGAGCATCAGGAGCAGAGACGAGACCACGAAGCCCGCGACGCCGACCGCGCCGGCGAGCGCCTTCTCGACCCGCGGCGTCCCGCGGTCCAGCTCCATCAGCGCCAACGCGCGCGAGGCGCTCCCCGCGCCCACAACGCACATCAGCGCCAGGATTTGGTTCTCGAACACCACGGGCTTGGTCTCAGGGATCGAGCCGTCCGCGATGCGCGCGTGTATCCACGCCGCGCGTGCCTCCGCGGCGGCCCAGTTCGCGGCGACCGCGAGGGTGAAGAACACGAGGTGATCGAAATGCGACCAAAACGGCTTCAACACGAGGTTCGCCTTGGTCAGCTTGAGCGCCGCGATGGAATCCTCGTCGTCCGCCTCGGCGAGCGACGCCAGACCGCCGCCTTTGCGCCGCTTCTCTTTCCGCCGCGCCGCCGCGTTTTGGCTCTGGACGCGCGCCAAACGCGCGCGCGCTCTCTCGGCGTCCGTCTCGGGGATCAGGTAGTACGTCAAGCCGACGAGCAGACGCGTGGTCTTGCCCACGGTCGCGACGGTCACCACGAACGTGAGCGCGGCGAACGGCAGAAGCGCAAACACCGCGGCCGCGCGAGCCTCCGTCTCGGGGGAGGACGCCGGAGCCATGGTCGCCTAAGCCGACGGCGCGCGAGACGAACTGAGAGAAACGCGTAAAACCTCTCGGCGCGGCGCCGGCGAGCGGCGGCCGAGCGCAAAGTCGTCCGAGAAATTTCGCACGTGCCCGGGACACCAGTCACGAAAAAGCGCGCGGCGACGCGGCCATCTAATGACTCGTCGATTTGGCCGCATCACTCGGTGACTCGGATAGATCCGAAAAGGTTAGTGCCGTTTTGTTACTTTTTGAAATTAGCCATCGACGCCGGCGAACATTACCTCCCGCACCTTCCCGCGTGACGCATGTCGTGTCAACCGGGGGTGCTTCGCGCCGCCACCGCACTCGGTGCGCGGCCCAGCTCGACCCGGACTAGGTCGCGAACCCCGCAACGCGCTCCCGCCGTCGCGAGGGCGTTCGACCAAAATGCGCCCGCGCCCGAAAATGTGCCGGCCGCCCCGGTCTCGGGCGCGGCCACGCGCACGACCGTGGCGTTCGCGGTGCAGGCGAGCCTGGATTTCGGGTTCAGCCTCGTGGTCGTGGGCTCCGACGCATCCATCGGGGGGTGGGATCCCGACGGCGGCGCGCGGCTCACCTGGAGCGAGGGGGACGTGTGGGTGGGCGCGGTGATCATGGAATCGGAGTCGACGAGCCCCGCGAACGCAGAGTTCAAGCTCGCCGTCGCAGCGCCTCACGGGGGCGGGTACGACTGGGAAGAGTGCGAGAACCGCGTGTTGCCCGCGAGCGGCGTGCCGCTCATGGTCACCGGCGCGCTGGGCGGGGAGATAAACGTCGCCGCCGAGGACGGGAGCGCGCCGAAGACGGCAGTGCCGGCGCAGCGCGCCGATGCGCCCATCCCGTCCTCCATCGACATCCCGCCCTCGTACGAGATGAACACGGACCCTCCCCCCGAGCCCACGCCGGTGATGAACTCCGCGGACGCCTGGCGGGGCCAGCAGACGCAGTGGATGCAGCACCGCGACGAGAGCATGGAGGCGTTCCAGATGGACATCGTGAAGAACCGCGTGCCCGAGGATTACGTGGCGTCGCGACCGCACCTGTCCCCGGCGACCAAAACGGTGATCGCGGGCTCGCGCGAGGCGCCGTCGTACTTGACCAAGCTGGAGCTCGTCCAGTCCATCGTGGGGCAGGGCCACGCGCTGTCCATCGAGAAGCTCGCCGCCACCTCCACGTTCCTGCGCTGGATCGCCGCGGGGCACATCGAGTGCGCTGAGGACGGCCACCACCACCGCCCCGATCGCCCGGCGGTGGTGTCCCGCGACGTCTTCATCAACCTCGAGACGGTGGCGGGTTTAAACCCCCTGTACGGCAAGCACGGCGCGCCCGTGTCGTCCGTGGAGCGGCAGCTCATGCGCCACCTCCACCCGTGGCTGCCGAGTTTCTCGAGCGAGTTCACGTGCTCCGTGCCGATGACGCGCATCCGCGACATCGCGCACCGCAACGACATCCCCCAGGACCTGAAGAAGGAGATCAAGCACACGTTGCAGAACAAGATCCACCGCAACGCCGGCCCGGAGGACCTGATCGCCGTCGACGCCATGCTCAAGCGACTCACCGTGGACGCGCACGACGGGCAGTACAACCACGATTTCGTGCACGAGTTTTGCCTTTTCGCCGCGGAGCTGAAGAAGTTTTTCAACGCCACCGGCGCGTTGGAGCGCGTCGACGCGCTCCGTCCGTTTCTAGACCCGGACGCGCAGGCGCTGATCGACGAGTTGCAAGGCGCGATGTGGGCGCTCGAGAGCGGCGAGGCGGGGCACGACGGCGTGCTTGGGAAGGAGGGCGCGGCGGTGACGCGCGCGTTGCGAGCGTCGGTCGCCGTTCGCCGCGTTTTCGGCGCGGCGCTGGAGACGGGCATGCGCAACGATGCGCCTGACGAAGCCGTCGCGACGCGGCAAGAGTACCGCCTGGCGGAGATCGCGCTGGAGGAGCTGGCGTTCGTGGTGATGGCGCGCGCGTTGCAGTGCTCGGGCGCGGGCGTGGACGGCGAGGCGGACAACGCGCACTTTGTGGGCATGCTGCAGAGCGGCGACCAGAGCTTTTGGCGCGTCGCCGCCGAAGCCACCGCCGACGGGCTGCGGCACGTCGCCATCGGCGGCTGGCGCGCCGCCGAGTGCGAAGCCACCGCGAGGGAGCTCGAGACGTGGTGCAGCGACGCAGAAGTGCTCGCGCAGTCGGGGGGCTCGCCGATCGGCGACCGCGAAGCCGCGCTGCGCATGCGCGCCACGCTGCAGCGCGCGCGGCGCGTCGTCGAGTCGCACGCCGACGCCTTGTCGGAGGCGTACGGGAACGTCCCGGTGGACATCGCGGACGCGTTCGGTCTGCCCGAGCACCTCGGCGTGACCCACGTCGAGGCCATCGTGCGCGCGGGCGTGCCGTTCCAGATCTCGCGGTACGTCGCGCCCATGCTCCGCGCCGCCTCGGACGCCGCCGGCGTCCGGCCGGGCGGCTACGACGCCGTCTCCGGCGGGACGGCGCGCGGCGTGCTGGTCGAGTGCCAGAGCCTGCAGCCGGGCAGCCTCGGCGACCCGGCCACCTCCGGGCCGGTGGTGGCGCTCGCCTGGACGGCAGACGGGGACGAGGAAGTGCGCGCCGCGGGCGCGCACGTCAAGGGCGTCGTGCTGGCGCGCGACTTGCCGCACCTGTCGCACCTCGCGATTCGCGCCAGGCAAGAGAAGACGCCTCTCGCCGCCACGGAGGACGCCGCCGCGCACGCCGCGGCGCGCGCGCTTCTCGGGCGCGAGGTGATTCTGGAGGTGACGCCCGACGGCGCGACGCTCCGAGCGGCGACCGCCGCGGACGCCACGGCGCCGAACGCCGCCGCGGAGACCGCCGCCGCCGCCGCCTCGGGGACGCGCGCGGCGACGCCGTCGCCGGCGACGATGTCCAACAAGCTCGAGTGCCACCCCCTCGAGCGCGCGACGACGGAAACGGCGGGGGCGAAAGCCGCCACCTGCGCCGACCTGCAGCTGGTCGCCGCGCGCTCGGACTCGCTGTTCAAGACCCCGCCCGGCGTCTTCGTGCCGTTTGGGGTGATGGAGACGGTGTGCGAGAATGCGGGGCTGGGCGACGCGCTTCGCGACGCGGCGAAGGCGACGGGCGTCGCCGCCGCCAGCGGCGACCCGGAGGCGGTGGAAGCCGCCTGCGACGCCGCGCGCGCGCTCATCCGCGGCGTGGACTTCCCCTCGGACCTCGCCGCGCAGATCGCCGCGGCGTTCCCGGGCGCGGGGGCGACGCGGGTCGTGGTCCGGTCGTCCGCCAACGTCGAGGACCTGGCGGGCATGTCCGCCGCGGGCCTGTACGAGTCGGAAATTGGCGTGAGCACGTCCAGCGCGGCGGAGCTGGGCGCGGCGGTGCGCGAGGTGTGGGCGTCGCTGTTCAGCCGCAGGGCGGTGCTCGCGCGGCACATCGCCGGCGTCCCCCCGGAGCAAGCCAAGATGGCGGTTTTCGTGCAGGAGATGGCACCCGCCGAGCTCAGCTTCGTGCTGCACACGCGGTCGACCAAGGCGCGGGAGACGGTTGCGGACGGATCGGACGCGTCGGGCGCGAGTCCTTCGATGTCCCCCACCCTCGAGGCGGAGATCGCCGTCGGGCTGGGGGAGACGCTCGCGTCCGGCGCGCAGGGCTCGCCGTGGCGCGTCGAGGTGTGTCAGCAGACGGGCACGGTTTCGCTCTCGTCCTTCGCGAGCATCGGCACCGCGCTCATGCTCCGCCCGGCCGTCGCGCACCTCGGCGTGCGCGCCGAGACGGTGGACTACTCCGCGCAGCCGCTCTCGGTGGACGTCGCGGCGCGCAACGCGCTCGGCGCGCGGCTCGCCGCCATCGGCGCCGTGCTCGAGGCGGAGTACGAGTCCCCGCAGGACGTGGAGGGTACCGTCGTCGGCGAGCAGGTGTACATCGTGCAGACCAGGCCGCAGCCTTTGTAGTTTCGAGCCGAGGAGCGAAAGAGGAGACGGTGCTTTGATAGGGTTGTGGCGACACCATATTACTAGTACTACTACACTATGATAGGCTTCACTCTATCGTCGTATCATTGGTCGACGCGTGGGCGCTCCTCCTTGTCGAAAACGCGGGTTCAGGGTTCAGGGTTCAGGGTTCAGGGTTTCGGTTTAGGGTTTAGGGTTTAGGGTTTAGGGTTTAGG
>MDSV01018382.1_pt1 | contig 17896 bp, 16 predicted proteins | sample 810851 | NCBI WGS metagenome assembly MDSV01 (sample SAMN05326640, study PRJNA326480) | marine metagenome | isolation source: seawater | place: Atlantic Ocean: North East | collected 2012 | reverse complement strand
GATACTCTTCGAGATAAAAGACTTCTTGATGATTATTGGGAAAGCGGAAAACCACCATGGAGAGTATGGTGATATCCAAAGATTTTTGGAAAGAAAAAAAAGTTCTAATAACAGGTCATACTGGATTTAAGGGATCATGGCTTACTATCTTGCTTAATCAATTAGGCGCTGATGTTTATGGTATTTCAAATGAGGATGCCAAATTAAGTTTATCAAGAAATATAAATTTAGATAAATTTTGTAATTCTAATATTATTGATATAAGAAATCGAGATGATTTTCATAAAAAATTTAATAAAATAAATCCAGAAATTATTATTCATTTAGCAGCTCAATCACTTGTTATAAAGTCTTATAAAGATCCTTACTTAACATATTCAACAAATCTAATTGGTCTTGTAAACGTTTTAGATGCTGCAAGATATAGTAAATTTTCAAAAGTTTTTCTTAATGTCACATCAGATAAATGTTATAAAAATACTGAGTCAGATCAAGGTTACAAAGAAGATGATACTCTTGGAGGACATGATCCTTATAGTAATAGTAAAGCATGCTCTGAGTTAATTTCAGAATCATACAAAAACTCATTTTTTTCAGAAAGTAATATCGCTTGCATTACTGCAAGAGCAGGGAATGTGATTGGTGGCGGAGATTGGTCAGAAGATAGACTTGTGCCAGATATTTTTAAATCAATAATAGAAAATAAGGATCTAGAAATCAGACGACCAGAGGCAATTAGGCCTTGGCAACATGTTTTAGAGCCACTAAATGGTTATCTTTCTCTAATTGAAAATGCTTATAAAGATCCAAACAAATATTCAGAGGCATGGAACTTTGGTCCAGAAGATGAAAATATAAGAACTGTTAAGAATATAGTTGATGAAATTTCCAAAAATATTCCGATAAATAATGTAAATTATGAAAACACTACAAATTTTCATGAAACTTCAACTTTAAAATTAAATATTTCAAAAGTAAAAAATCATCTAAACTGGTTACCTAGGTGGGGTTTTAAAAAAACCATAAAAGAGACTTGTGATTGGTACAAAACTTATATGTCAAAAGGTGATATCAAAGAAATTACAATAAAACAAATAAATGAATACTTGGAAGAAACTAATTAATATATATAATATACCTTTATTTAATCAACGCTTATAAGAAAAATGATAAAAGTTTCATATGCACAAACCGTATACGGTAAAAAAGAAATAGATGCAGTGGTCTCATGCTTAAAAAGCAGTACTCAAATGAGTAAAAATGCTTCTAAATTTGAATCAAAAATTGCAAAATTATTCAACAAAAAGTATGGCTTATTTGTAAATTCTGGTTCCTCTGCTTTATATCTTGGTATGGAAGCTTCAAGCTTTCCGCCTGGTTCGGAAATTATTACTCCAGCTTTAACTTTTTCTACAACAGTTGGGTCAATTGTAAAAAATAACTTAATTCCAGTTTTTGTTGATGTCGGCGAGAGTGATTACTGTATAGATGTTAACCAAATTGAGCAGATGATTTCAAAAAAAACAAGAGCTATTTTAGCCCCTAACTTAATGGGAAATCTCTGTGACTGGAAAATAATTAGAGATATTGCTGATAAGTACAATTTAATGGTAATTGAAGATTCCGCAGATACATTAGGCTCTACTCTCGACGGTAAACTTTCTGGTTCTTATACAGATTGGTCGATAACTAGTTTTTATGGGTCACATATCATTAATTGTGCTGGGAATGGAGGGATGCTTTGTATTAATGATGACGAAATATATAAGAAAGCAAAACTTCTTCGATCTTGGGGAAGATCATCTTCAATATTTGATGAAAGAAGTGAAGCTATTGAAAATAGATTTAATGTGAAAATAGAAGATATAGATTATGATGCTAAATTTATTTTCGAAGAAATTGGTTATAATTTAGAGGGCTCCGAAATTGGAGCGGCATTTGGTTTAGCTCAACTTGAAGATTTAGATAAAAATATTGCAGAAAGAATTAAGAATTTTAATACGCAAACAGATTTTTTTAATTCGCATAGCGAGTATTTTGTAACCCCAAAGGTAACTGATTCTGCACATACAGCATGGCTAGCCTACCCTATTATAATAAAAGAAGATGCTCCGTTTAAAAGAAGAGATTTTCAAATATACTTAGAGAAAAACAATATTCAAACTAGAACTGTTTTTACCGGCAACATAACAAGACAGCCTGGTTTCAAAGATATTGAAATGAAAAAAGCAGAAAGTCTTAAAAATTCTGATAATATTATGAAAAATGCAGTTTTATTAGCCTGTCACCATGGGCTTAATGAGGAAATGATTGGTCACATGCATAATACAATTGAAGACTTCATAAAAATTCATAAATAAAATTAATGAAAATTTTAGTTCTAGGTGGCTCAGGTTTTTTTGGAAAATCTTTTATAGATTATTTCCAAAAAAATATCTTCAGAAAAACAGAATCTAAGTATGAGTTAATTTTAGCTTCAAGAAATATAAACAGTGTTATAAATATTATTGATCCCAAGTTACTTAATAAAAGCATTTTTTTAGATTCCATAGACGTTACATCTTGTAAAAGTATCCCAGACTCCGACTTGGTAATTCATGCAGCAACTTCTACTTCTGAGAAAGATTATATTAATAATCCTAATCAAGAAAGAAAAAATATTATTAACGGAGCAGAAAATATAATTAAAAAAATTAAAAAAAATACAAAATTTATATATGTTAGTTCAGGTGCAATATATGGAAAACAATTTAATAAAAATAAAGGATTTTTAGAAAATGAAAATAATAAAAATATAATGCTGGATGGAACAAAATTACATTATGCAGAAGCAAAAATAGAAGCCGAAAATGTTATTATAAAATACTCAGAATTAAATGCTATAAAATCAACTATAGCGAGGTGCTTCGCTTTTGTTGGTAAATATTTACCCTTAGATAGCCATTTTTACGTTGGCAATATGATTAATGCAATTTTAAAAAATAATATTCATGAGATTAAATCAAAGCATCAAGTTTTTCGATCTTATATGCATGCTGATGATTTAATTAGATCATTGTTATTCATAAATGATTATGCAAGTACTAAATGTGAAATTTTTAATATTGGATCAAATGAGATTGCAGAGTTACATGAGCTAGCAAACTTTTTTTCAAATGAATATAGCTTTGAAATTTCTGGTTATAAAGAAGCAAATAAAAACCTTGAGCCAGATATATACATTCCTAATATAGATAAATTACTATCTAAAGGATTTAAAGTAAATTATAATATGATTCATTCAATAAAAAACGTTATTAAAGAAATAAAGAATGAATAAAATCACAGTTGCCGATTGTTTTTTAAAATTTCTTGAAATATATGGGATAAAAGACTCTTTCATGCTAACTGGCGGTGCGGCCATGCATTTAAATGATTCTTTTAGAAAAAATAAAAAAATAAAAAAATACATACTACACCACGAACAAAGCTGTTCTATGGCAGCTGATGCTTATTTTAGAATATCAAATAGACCTGCGGCAGTATGTGTAACAGCGGGTCCAGGCTCAATTAATGCACTAAATGGTGTTTTTGGAGCATATGTTGACTCTATTCCTATGGTAGTAGTATCGGGTCAAGCTAGAACCGACAATATTGCACCTTTGCATGCTCCAGGTCTTAGACAGTTCGGAGATCAGGAAGTTGATATCGTTACTATGGCGAAACCAATTACAAAATTATCAGTACGCTTAAAAAGAGAAGATAATTTTATAAAAATCTTTCATAAAGCTTTATCTCTTGCAGAAGATGGTCGGCCAGGTCCCGTTTGGATTGATATACCAATTGATATTCAAAGTATGTTGATTAATGAACCCAAACTAAAAGACTATAAAAGACCAAAAGCAAGACATAATTACAATGAAAAAATTTATCTTGAGAAAAAAATTAATAAGGTTTTAGCTTTATTAAATAAGGCGAAGAGGCCAGTAATAATAGCTGGAAATGGAGTAAGATTCTCTGGAAAATATAAGGACTTTTTAAAAATTATAAAAAAACTGTCTATACCAGTACTACCTGTTTTTAATTCAACAGACTTGATACCGAGCGACCATAAATTATATTGCGGAAGGCCTGGTGCAGACGGAGACAGGTCTGGAAATTTTGTTCAACAAAATTCGGATCTTTTGATTATTTTAGGTGCAAGAATGCATATAAGACAGGTTGGTTTTAATTCAGCATCTTTTGCGAGAGAAGCAAAAAAAATTATGATTGATGTAGACAAAGCTGAAATGTTAAAACCAAATTTACAAATAGATATAAAAATACAAGCTGATTTGAAGCATTTCTTACCAAAAATGTTATTAATGACTAAAAATTACAAAGCAAAAAAAGACCATAAGGATTATTTGCAATGGAGCAAGAAAAGAAAAGATATGTATCCTGTTTTACAGCCAAGTCATTATAAGTCTCAAAAAAATACTGTAAACCCATATGCGATGATGGAAAAACTTTTTTTGAAATTTGACGATGATGAAGTAATTGTGACAGGTGACGGAACAGCAGTAGTTGTATCATATAAAGCAGCTGTAATAAAAAGAAAAATGAGATATTTTCATAATAAAGGTTGTGCATCTATGGGTTGGGATTTACCGGCTGCAATTGGTGCATCTATAGCCTCAAAAAAAAATAGAACAATATGCATAACTGGTGATGGTAGCATAATGTTAAATTTGCAAGAGTTGCAAACAATTGTTCATCATAAATTACCGATAAAAGTTTTTGTAATTAATAATGATGGTTATCACTCTATAAGGCAAAGTCAAGCAAACTACTATAATGGGAAAGAAATAGGGTGTGGTCCATCAAGTGGAATTTCATTTCCAAATTTCAAAAAAGTTTTTGAGTCATTTGGTATAAAATCATACCAAATTAATTCATTGAAAAATTTAGAAAAAAATATTGACGACGTGCTTAAGTATCCTGGACCAACATTAACAGAAGTTATAGTTGATAAAAATCAGTTATTTGAACCAAGATTAGCTTCAAAGAAATTAAAGAATGGACAAATAATATCCCCTCCCCTGGAAGATATGGCGCCCTTTCTTGAAAGAGCAGAGTTCTTATCAAATATGATAATAAAACCTTGGGAAAATGAATAAAAATGAATAGTATAAATAAAGATTATGAATATATTTTTTATCTTCCTTCTTACCAAAAAAACTCAAATGGTATTATTTGCATATGGGAAGCTGCATATCATTTTTCAAAATATCGTAAAGTATCCATATTAATAACAGATGAACAAATAAATACTAAAATACCAAAAAAATATGATGATATTAAAATTTATTTCAACAACAGCCTACAAGAAGTAAATAAAAGTAATTGGTTACATATGTCGAGTTCGTCATTTGATGAAACTGCAATTCACGTCCATCCTGATGATCCTCATGGGTTCTTAACTGACTTTGAATTGAATCAAGATAAAATTGTAAAATATATAATGTGTAGATCTTTGATGCTTTCAGAGAATATATTAGCTATGTCAAAAAATGACTATGGTTTATCATATTCTAATGCAGTATCTACTGTCTTTCCAAGTTACTTAATAATTAATGATAATATTCTTAATATTAATAATTTATTTAAAAAAGTAAAAAAAAGAAATAAAGTTCTCATATACTATGGCAAAACTAGATATGGTCTGTCTTTCAAAAATTTAAGAAAGATAATTAAACAATTTGATGAGTTTGAAATAGTACACAGACTTTACCCAAGAAATACAAAAGACCTTTATAAGAAAATATCTGAAAGTTCTTTATTTATTTCTATAGATCCTTTAACAAGTTTAATTCATGAATCAACTTTAATTGGCACACCAGCTTATGTATATGATTCTGTATTTAAGGAATTTTATGATAAATTTGATTTTAAATTACATGGATTTTATTATAATCTTGAGCCATCTGATCTTAAAAAAGTCTTTAAAGATTCAGAAAACTTGTCTGAAAGGGCTTTAGAAACTGCAGAAAATTTCATGGCAAATATAAATGAGAGAACCCTTGAAACTATTAATAATATAGAAAATCATTTTACAAATGAACTAAGTGGTGAAGATATTTCAAAAGAAGCAATTAATGAGGATATAAAATTTTTTAAAGAAAAGTGGAAAATTCCATCTATTTTTAATTGCATTAGCTATAGAACTATTTATAGATATCATTTAATTAATAAATACAAATTATTTGCTATAACCGCTCTTTACATAAATAGACTTAGAATAAAATTTAGAAATGTATTTATGCTTAATTATTTAACAGGTGAAGAAAAAGTTATCCTAAAAAAATATATAGGTAGAAATTTTATTTATGAAGATGTCACAGAAAAAAATAAAAAAATGATCTCTAAATATTGGAAATAACGATGCATAGTGAAAAACTTAATAATGATATTATCGGTTCTATCGCGCATTGGAGATACTGGTTAAAGTTAGGATTTCTTGACATTAAAAATAAATACAGAAGAACATTTTTAGGCCCTCTATGGGTAACAGGAACTGTAGCCGTAATTATATTTGCTGTTGGTCCTTTATACGGAGTTATTTTTAATAGGCCAATTGATACCTATCTACTTCATCTTGCAACAGGTATGACTTTTTGGCTATTTTTAAGCTCAACAATTTCTGAGCTGTGCACATGTTTTATTGATAATACTAATATTATAAAAAATTCTAGCAAGCCATTATATATATTTTTATTTAGGATAATTTCTAGAAATACAATAATACTCCTTCATAATATAATTATACCTGTGCTCATAGCCGCGTATTATGGTTTTTTATCTTTAAATATATTATTTTTAATACCTGCTATTATGATTTTAGTATTGTTTTTATGTATAATTTCTTTACCAGTTTCTTTATTATCAACAAGATTTAGAGATTTGATACCACTTACTCAAAATATCCTACAATTATTCTTTTTTTTAACACCAATTTTCTGGGTTGCTGGTACAGAAATGGAAAGATTTTCTCTCTTGCATTTAAATCCATTTGATTATTTTATATCACTTGCTAGAATGCCCTTTTACAGTATATATAACCCTACTACGATATATACTATTTTTACATTTATGTTCATTTTCTACGTATTTTCTTACTTTTTATATAAAAAATATTCAAATAAAATAAGCTACTGGCTATGAATGATAAACCTTTTATAAAACTTGAGGACTGCACTATTGAAATTCCAATATTTCATGCTGAACATTTCTCTCTAAGATCAGCGATAACCAAGAGAAATAAAAAAACTATATATGTAAATTGTATTGATAAAATAAATTTAACAATTAATACGGGTGATGTATTAGGATTATATGGTCCAAACGGGTCTGGAAAAACAACTTTATTAAGAACAATTGCAGGTGGATATTATCCAACATCAGGAAATATTAAAACAAATGGAACTATAAATAATTTAATAGAAACTGGTATTGGTATTGATCCAGAATCATCAGGTTATGAAAATATAGATATTAAATTAAATTTCTTAAATTACCCACCAGATAAAATAAATGAAAAAAGAAAATCCATAATAGAATTTTCTGAATTAGGAGATTATATATATAATCCTGTCAAAACATACTCTACAGGAATGCTAATGAGACTTACGTTTTCCATAGTTACATCAATTAAAAGTGAAATTTTATTACTTGACGAGTGGTTAAGCGTTGGAGATGCTAAATTTATTGAAAAAGCAGATAAAAGAATGCAAGAAATTGCCTCGAGCGCAAGCATCCTTGTAATTGCATCACATAATCTTGATATGTTGAAAAATATATGTAACAGAATAGCTTATCTAGAATCAGGAAAGATTAGTTCCATTGTTGATGTGTGAATAACTATAACTATGATTTAATTTTTGCAATATTATTTGTTATTATTTTTTTTAATTTAGTTGGTAACTTATAATATAGAATTATAAAGTATTTTTTTAGATAAATTTTTCCAATATTTGTTTCAATAAACATTCTATATATTTTATATAAAAAGAAAATAAAAATTTTTGTAACTATATTTCTAATGAATACTAAAATACTCTGATTCTTTTCTTCAGAAATGTATTTATCTATATATTTAAAAGATTGTCTTATATTATTTCTAATTTTTTCTAAATGTTCTTGATCAAATTTGTATGAATGATATTTAAAATTTTTATTGATATTCTTTAACTGATCATCTCCAAGCTTACACCAATTTTTATATTCTTTTTTGAAATTAGTAATCTCATTCATAGCTAACCGTATATCTTCTTCGCTTGGATCTCTTTTGGACATGCTTCCTGGTAAATTTACCTCATAAAATGCTAATGGTTTATTTTTATAGAAATATCCATCAGGATGTATATTTACTGGACAACCCAAGAGAAGTGCCTCGTAGATTATTGCTGAATCTTCAAATACATGAAGTAGCTTAGCACTTTTTAGTTTTTTAAATAGATCCTCCTGTTTTAATGAATTTTTCTCACCCCTATCAATTTTGTTGTGCTTTAAAATACTTTTTGGAATAGTACCTCCAAAATTCTTTGAAAATTTTCCATCGTAAAAATATATATCCTTGTTATTATAATTTTTTTCACTTATGTAGTTTATTATTTCAGGTTTTGCAACCGGAAATGATATTATATGTTGGTATAGAGCATTATCTATTTTAGCATTCTCTTGTAACAACCTTGAGAAAAATATTACACCCTCTTCACTTGCTTTGTTTAAACTTGATTTACCTGTATATACACCGTCATAATAAAAAATCATTCTACAAATATTATTAGATTTTAAAGGATTATTATTTATTGTGTCCGGATAAAAAACTATTGGTATCAAATTTTTCTTTACGTGCAAATTTAAGTCATTTTCTGTTAATAATGGCGTGCTAAGGCCGTTTTCATAGTCCGGCATTTCATAGCCTTCGGCGCCAATTGTTTCATTTTGTAAAATTATAAAAGCAGGTTGGTTATTTTTATTGAAATGATCAACTATTTTATGAACTGTTACAACACCAGCACTTGAGTCCTTATATAAAGTACAATAGAAATACAAAACATATTTGCTATTACTCATTTTTTATAAACCTTCAAAACTATCTCCATTGTTATCTTTTTTCGATACTATTGGAGTTCCCACTAGTTTCCAATCAATATTTAGTTTTTCATCATTCCATAGAATTATTTTTTCATGCTCTTTGCTATAATAATTTGTCGTTTTATAGAAAAAATGTGCACTTTTACTACAAGTATAAAAACCATGAGCAAAACCCGGCGGAATCCAAAGCTGGTTCTTATTTTCGCTAGACAGTTTTTCAACAATATACTTACCATATGTTTCTGATCCTTTACGAATATCTAAAACTACATCAATTACCTCTCCATAAATGACACTAACAAGTTTTCCTTGTTCAAATGGACTTTTTTGGTAATGGAGTCCTCTTAAAACATTTTTTTTAGAAAAAGATATATTATCCTGAACAAAGTTAATATTTAAACCTGATTTAAGATTAAATTCTTTTAGATTAAATAATTCATAAAAGAAACCTCTGTCATCTTCGTGCAAGGATGGCTTAATTAATAAAACGTCAGGTATTTTTAAGGGCTCTATAATCATATTTTTTTTAAGATGCTATTATTTTTTTGAGATATTCTCCTAAATCATTATTATTTTCTTTAATTATTTTATTTAACATATACCTATCAATCCAATTCTTTCTTAACGCAATTTCCTCAGGGCAAGCAATTATAATATTATTTTTACTTTGCAAATGAGATACTAAGTTACTAACTTCGTTTAAACTATCGTGGGTTCCAGAATCAAACCATATAAAACTTCTTTCAAGTTTTACAAGTTTCAATTTTTTATTTTTTAAATACATTTTGTTCAGATCTGTAATTTCTAATTCTCCTCTTTTAGAAGGTTTCAATTTTTTTGCCATTTCTGGAGCTTTTTCGTCATAAAGATATAATCCTGTTACAACATAAGATGACTTTGGATTTTTAGGTTTTTCCTCAATGCTCAAAATATTATTATCTTTATCAAATTCAACAACTCCGTATCGGCTTGGATTTTCTACTTTGTAACTAAATATTGTTGCACAATTATTTTCATATTTATCCATCGATAATAAATTAATTATTGACTTATTTACAAAAATATTATCTCCAAGTATTAATGCTGACGGATGGTTATCTAGAAATTTTTCAGCTATTATTAAAGCTTGAGCTATCCCATCTGGTTTTTCCTGCTTCTCATAAGAAATATGAATTCCCCACTGACTTCCATCGCCTAGTAATTTTTTAAACATAGTTTGGTCGCAGGGATTTGTAATAATTAATATTTCGTTTATACCAGAAGCCATTAATGTTGCTAGAGGGTAATAGATCATTGGTTTATCATAAACGGGTAATAGCTGTTTTGATATAATCTTTGTTATTGGGTAAAGTCTTGTTCCTAATCCTCCTGCTAATATTATACCTTTGCGATTCACAATCTTTCTCCTAAATAGTCATCAAGAAATAAGTCAGCATGGACCTGCCATTTTGGTATATCAATTTTACAAGTATTTTTAATTTTACTAGAATCTAATAAAGAGTTTTTTGGTCTCCTTGCTATAGCTTTAGAATATTTTGATGATATGGGTTCTATATGACTTTCCTTACATTTGAATTTAACTCCTCTTTTGTTTGCTCCATTTATTAAATACTTTGCAAAATCAAACCAGCTTACTTCTCCTTTAGATGCTATATGGTATAGAGAATTTATTTTTTGTTTCTTAATACATATTTCAGTAACTTTTGATATTAGGTCAGTATGAGTTGGAGAACCAATTTGATCTTTTACGATTTTTAAAGAAGTTTTATTTTTCGCAGCATCAAGTATCTTTATTGGAAAATTTATACCATAACTACTATATACCCAACTAGTTCTAAAAATTATATATTTACATTTACTTTTTATAATTTTTTCTTCACCTTCTAACTTACTTTTTCCATACGTATTGATTGGATTAACTTTATCTGTTTCAACATATGGTTCATTTTTTTTTCCATCAAATACGTAATCGGTTGAATAATGAACAAATAAAGATTGATTACTATATGAAAACTGTGCTAATTTTTCGATTGCATTTGAATTTATAGAATACGCTTTTTTATACTCTGTTTCAGCTAAATCAACATCTGTAAAACCTGCAGCATTAATTATAATATTGGGATTATATAATTCTATTTTTTTTATAATTTTATCTGTATCTAATAAATCTATATCTTTTCTTGAGGTGGAGACTAAGTTTTCTGATTTTTTAAACCTTTTTTTTAAGCTTGATCCAAGTTGTCCGCTATCACCAATAAGTAAAATTTTCATTTATTTTCCATCGCTTAAAATTATTCTATTTTTTTATAGATTGCTCCAGCCAGTTATAGTTATTAACATACCATAATACAGTCTCTCTTAGGCCAATTTTAAAATCCATCTGAGCTTTCCAACCAATCTGTTCTTGTATTTTACTGCTGTTAATTGCATATCTTTTATCATGACCGGGTCTATCGTCTACAAATTTTATGAGGTCTGTATATTTCTGTTTAGAGGAAGGTTTAATATCTTGCAAAATATTACATATCATTTTAACAATATCGATATTTCTATATTCATTATTTGCACCTATATTATACATTTCTCCCGGGATACCTTTTTCTAATACATCCGTTATTGCATTGCAATGATCCTTAACATAAAGCCAGTCTCGTATATTTTTACCATCACCATATATTGGAACTTGCCTATTATTAATTAGCTGATATATACACATCGGTATAAGTTTTTCTGGAAATTGCATCGGTCCAAAGTTATTCGAACAATTAGTGATTAATGTAGGTAATCCATAGGTATGGAAATATGAGTTAACGAGATGATCTGAGGCTGCTTTGCTTGCACTATAAGGACTTCTAGGGTTATATGCTGTTGATTCAACAAAAGAGTCATCATTTTCTTTTAGTGACCCATAAACTTCATCAGTGGAAATATGTAAAAATCTAAATTTATCTCTTTTTTTTTGAGGTAAATTATCCCAGTATTCTTTGGTATTTCTTAAAAGGTTTGAGCAACCAACAATATTAGTTTGTATGAAAGGAATAGGTATTCTAATTGAACGATCTACATGAGTTTCAGCTGCAAAATTAATTATAGAGCTAGGAGTAAAATTATTAAAAATCTTTTTTAGGATTTTATCGTCGTTAATATCACCGTGAACAAAATGATAATTTTTGTTCTCTTTTAACAATAACAAATTATCTTTGTTTGAAGCGTAATTTAGAATATCTAAGTTAACTATTATTTCATTGGAATCATGAAGCCAATCCAATATAAAATTGGAACCAATAAATCCACAACCACCTGTTACTAAAATTGACATTAAAAGTTAGAATCCAATATTTATAAGCTTTAAACGTGAATTTAAAAGCATTTTATTTTGAAATTATTGTACAATTAATTATAAGAATAGTAAAATAATCAAAAATAAGTAATCGGACATTAAGTATGGGTAAAAGCATCTATAACATTAATGAAAAAATATGCGGTTACGCAATTTGTATTACTTTTTTTTTCATTTTAATTTCCACTGCAGTTGTTAATATAGGTATCATACTTGCAGTTATATCTGGTTTAATTTTAATAATACAAGATAAGCAATTTATCAATACTTTTTTTAAAAATAGAATAAATTTATCAATAGTTTTATTGATATTTATATTTATCATATCTTCATTATATACAATTGCTAGCCTCGAAGATGCTATTTCATCTTTAAAAAAATATATAAAATTGTTATATATACCTATTTGTTACTATATTTTCAAAATAGATTGGGTAAGGATTAAAGCAACTAATTTTTTTATAGCTGGCACAACCATTATACTTTTACTTTCATATTTAAAATATGCAAAGATTATTGATCCTTTAGAGGTCAGTATATTTAATAATTTTTTCAGTGCAAACTTTGGCTCTTATTACCAAGATAAATTATTAGGTGGAGTCACTATTTTTCAACATAGTATAATTCATGGTGCTGTGTTGTCCTTTTATTTTTTTATAACATTTTTAAAAGCCAGAAAAACAAATAATTTATTTTATTATTTATTGTGCTTTCTTAGTTTTTACAATGTTTTATTTATGAATATATCTAGAACTTCATACATAATTATAGCTATATTTATATTGTTAATATTATATAGATTTTCAAAAGATAAAAATTATAAACAAAACTTTATAATTTTTTTAATTATAACTTTCAGTATAATAGCAGGTAATAAAAATACACTTTTAATAAGATATGACAATTCTGTTCAGGATCTTATGCAAATAAAAAAAAATTACTATGCAACGTCTTTTGGATTGAGATATATTTACGCAGAAAATGGAATAGAAAATATGATAGTAAAGCCTATTTTCGGCCATGGAGCTGGGTCCTACAAAAATACAATAAAAGAGTATTTTATTAAAAATAATTTAGATATGGATAATTATGTAACACAAAATCCTCATAACGAGATAGTTAGTATATCTACTCAAACCGGAATACTTGGCTTATTACTATTTTTTAGCTTTATTTATTTTTTAATAAAAGACATCTTTTATACAGACATAGGAAAGTCAGTTATTATAATTATTATTACTAGTAGTTTATTAAATTCTATATTTTATGATAACGTTTTAGGAATTTTTTCTGTTTTAATTATAAGTTTTGCAATGCAAAAAAAGGAATTGCAATAAATAAGAAATGAATACTGAAAATGATATCAATAAATATCCAACCGTTACTATAATACTTTGTACACACAAATTTGTTAAATATGCGGAACAACAAATTATTTCGATTAAAAAGCAAATTAATGTCAATATAAATTTAGTTATATCTATAGATTCAAATAATAAAGATACTATCGAAAATTGGCTTAAACTTATTCAAAGATATTTTGATAAAAAAAATTTTAAAATAGTTAAAGGGCCACAGAATGGTTTCTCGTCAAATTTCATTAGCACTCTTATTAATTTAAATTTACACACTGAATCAAATTATGTAGCATTTTCTGATCACGATGATTTATGGGATAGCAATAAGCTTTCTAATGCTATTAAACATATTGAGACATTTAATGACCTTGATTTGCCCGTCCTATATGGCTCAAGAACAAAATATATTGATAAGAATAATAAATTTTTAACGTATTCTACTAACATGAAAAAACCATTAACCCTTAAAAATGCTTTAGTGCAATGTTTTGCCGGAGGAAACACAATGGTATTTAATTTAAAATTATTTGCCATTCTTAAAGAAATTGGTTTTGTAGAAGTAAAAAGTCATGATTGGTGGGTATATATAGTTGCATCAGCCGTTAATGGCAAAATAATATATGATAAAAATTCTTATACTTCCTACAGGCAGCATGAAGAAAATATCAGCGGAGGAAATAAAGGTTTAAATAATGCTTTAATTCGGATTAAAGGACTTATAAATGGAGATTTTAGAACATGGAATAAAAAAAATTTAAGATTTTTAATTGAAAATAAAGAATTATTTGATTCCGAAAATATTAAAATTATAGAAAATTTTATAAAAATCCAAGATGGGAATTTTCTCGAGAGATTTTTTTATTTTTTTAAAGTAGGCATTTATAGGCAAAATTTACTCGGCAATATTGCAATATTCATATTTGCTTTACTTAAAAAAATATAAAAAATTATTTTTCTATTTTCTTATTTACTAATTTTTTACCGCGACTAATTTTAAAATTTGAAGATACAAAATTTCTTAAAAAATTATCTAAGTATCCATAAAGTCTTCTAAATTTCTCATTTGGCCTTCCAGTAAAAGAAGTAACATGATTATATTCATAAGAATATTTACTGGGATGATTTTTTGAAAAGTAGTAATTTGATAAACAACATCTAATAACATCTTTTTCAACCTTACTTACAGAATGCCAACTTGTTCTATTTGTTTCCATTATAATAAGGCGATTAAATCTAGAAACTATAGTTTTTTTATTTTTCACTTTATTGTCCCATAATTCAAAGTTTCCACCATTGCTCTCTTCCCAATTTGGAGAAACATAATATAATAAATTAAGTCTTCTATACTTATCACGTGAGAGGTTATGACTATTGTCTATATGAGGGTTTAAGAAATCTCCTTTATTCATTAATGATAATCCTCCAGCATATAATATTTCATCTGCTTCTAGATTATTAATGCTTGTGATATCTGCAATTAAATTAATTATTTTTTTGTCCTGGAATGCATAGATCGCTTCATTTAAATTTTTTTTATATAAATTTAAATTTGCTGAGGTCTTTTTACTTTCCCTAAATGATTTGCGTTTATAAAATCCATTAAAATCTTTTGGAAATGAATTAAATAATTCATCACATATTTTTTTTGGCAATAAATCGTCTATTAATAAATATCTTGTATCAGTATCATTAAAATTATTCCACTGATTACTCAATAATTTTTTATTTGATAATATCTTATTGTATAAGATACTTTTTATACTGTTAGTATTTTCATTCATAAAAAATTTTTATTTTAAAAAAATTATTCTTATATTAAGTTGAATATTTTATAAAAATTTTTTCCTATATATATTCTGATCTCTTCTAGGGCCATTTGATATAATATCTATAGGAACATTTAAATATTTTTCTATTGCTTCAATATAAACTTTAGTATTTTCTGGCAAATCCTCATACTTTTTTATTTTTGAAATATTTTGTAACCATCCATCAAAATGTTCATAAACTGGGTTATCATCTTTATATTCGACGCATATTTTGATAGTTTTAAGTCCATCTAATACATCAATTTTTGTTAAACAAATTCCTGTAAATCCATTAATTATGATAGACCTTTTTAGTGCGACAAGATCTAGCCATCCGCATCTTCTTTCTCTTCCCGTTGTCGCTCCATATTCATGGCCTTTTTCTGATAAGTGCTTACCATCATGATCAAATAACTCGGTTATAAAAGGTCCTGAACCTACTCTAGTTGTGTAAGCTTTAACAATTGCCAAAATATAATTTAAATTTTTTGGAGAAATACCTGATCCAGTAAATATTCCGCCGACAGTAGTATTTGATGATGTTACAAAAGGATAAGTTCCATGATCAATATCTAATAAAGTTCCTTGTGCTCCCTCGAAAACTATTTTTTTATTTTCCTTAATTGCGCTATTAATATATTGAGGAACATCAATGATAAATTTTTTATACTTTTCATAATATTTAAGTAAATTATTAAAAACTTCATTTTTGTTATAAGTTTCACAGTTATAATAATTCTTCAAGATAAAATTATGATACTCTATTATTTCACTTACTTTTTCAAAAAGATTATCTTTGTCTGCCAAATCACCAAGTCTAATTCCTCTTCTGGATATTTTGTCTTCATAGGCAGGTCCAATCCCTCTTCCTGTTGTTCCAATCTTACCTTTCCCTTTCTTTTTTTCTCTCGCCTTATCAAGCTCTATATGTATTGGAAGTATTAATGGACATCCGTCTGATATTAAAAGTTTTTTTTCAACATTAATTTTATTTTTCTCTAAAATATCAATTTCTTCACTTAATGCTTCTAATGATAAAACTACACCATTACCAATTATGCATTTAACATTGTCATGTAATATTCCTGAAGGAACAAGATGCAAAACGGTTGTTTTGCCATCTACTACCAGAGTATGCCCAGCATTATGACCACCTTGAAATCTTACTACTGCATCACACTTCTCTGTAAGAAGGTCAACAATTTTTCCTTTACCTTCGTCACCCCACTGTGCACCTAGAATTGCAATACAATTAGACATCTTTATCCTCTACAAACCATTTCCCAGATTTATTCACAAGATTATATTTATCCTTATTTGAAAATTGGTTTTTTAATAAATATCTGGCATCTATACTGAAACCTATACCTGAAATACCTTTTATATCTAAGTCATATTTTCCACCAATAGCAACTTCCTCACTATCATTTTCTATATAAGCGCTAAAAATAATATCATTTTCATAATCAAAACCTTTTAATTCACAAAAATCAAAATTTATATTTACATCAGTATGTATTTTTTCAACAATAAGCGATAAATCACGCATATAGAAAATATCTTTTTCAATATCTGTATTAAAAATATTTAATTGATCAAGATATTTCTCAATTTCTTTTACAGAGCCATGCATTTTAGGAAAATTCCTTAAACATTCTTTTATAGGCTCATCAATACTTAGTTCTTGCAAGAATTTTTTTATCTCAGAGCTTGATTTACTTTTTATGAGATTCTTAATTCTCACTTCTTGGTTCTTTTCTAAATTTGCATGTTTTATTAATTTTTTAAATATTCCTACATGCCCTAAATCTAAAAATATTTTTTTCTTTGTAAATTTTTTCAATATATTAAGCATTAGTATCACAAGTTCGGCATCGCTTTCTATTTTATCGCTCCCTATCAACTCAGCTCCAACTTGGATAGGAATCCTAGAATTTTTTGTATTGTCATTTTTGGTTCGTACAGCATGGTCGAAATAACAGTATCTATTAATGCTGTTATTGTTATATGTTGAATATATTCTTGAAATTTGTGATGTAATATCTGCTCTAATTCCTAGCTGTTTTCCAGTTTCTTGATCAACTAATTTAAAAGTTTGCAAGTTAAGGTCTTTCACCGAATCTCTTATAAGTGAGTCGGTATATTCTAATAAGGGAGGGATGACTAGACCATATCCTGATGATATAAAAGTATCTATAACTTCTCTTCGTTTCATTTCAAGCCAATAGGCTTGTTCAGGCAAGATGTCTTCTATACCATCTGGCAATATCCAT
>MDSV01004961.1_pt1 | contig 17904 bp, 17 predicted proteins | sample 810851 | NCBI WGS metagenome assembly MDSV01 (sample SAMN05326640, study PRJNA326480) | marine metagenome | isolation source: seawater | place: Atlantic Ocean: North East | collected 2012 | reverse complement strand
ATTGCAGATACCGAGACAGGTACGTCCTGGAGGCCTTCTGCTTTCTTCCTTGCTGTAACTACTATCTCTTCTACAGTAGCTTGACTTTGACCAGCAACAAGACCGCTGAACGCAGCAGTATTTATTAGGGCCAGAGCCGATAAGGAAGGTAATATTTTATTTTGTATCTTTCTATAGTTATTCAACATAATAAATTTCCTATTTAATATATAGTTAATAAATTGCTAAATAAACAAAGATAAACGTCTGATTTCCCCTAAGAGAAGTTTAGCTTTATTTATAGACCAGCAATTTCCTTTAAATCGGTCTGCATCCATCATAACAGCTTAAATTTAGTATGCAAATTTTAGGCTTAATATATATGAACTTTTTCCATATGTATTTTATATATAGATAATTAATAACATTTATGTTTCACTAAATATGTTAATTAAAAAATCAACTCTCAATGAATAACCTTAATAAACCAAGATTTATCATTTCAGCCCTTCTTTTAATAACTATTACTACAGTAGTTTTTAATAATCTTGAAGCATCGTCTATGTTTTTTAGCTCAACACAGCGTGCTATATCTGAATATTTAGGTTGGTTTATTATTCTTACAGCCAATGGTTTTTTAATCTTTTCAACTTACCTTTTATTCACTAAATATAAAAATATTAAGTTAGGCGGTATGGATGCTATGCCAGCATATACATACACTAATTGGATCGCAATGTTGTTCAGCGCAGGTTTGGGTATTGGTTTGCTCTTTTATGGTGTTGCTGAACCTATAGGCAATTTAAATGATTACCCTGAAATGATTAAAGGCGATCTTTCTTATAATGCTGGTAAAGCGTTAAGTCTAACTAATCTACACTGGGGGCTTCATGGATGGGCAGTTTATGCATCATTAGGTTTATGTTTTGCTTTTGCTTCATACAATAAAAATAAAGCTTTTAGAGTTAGCTCACTTCTAGGAAAGTCTGTAGAGAATAATAAACCTCTAGCGGCAACAATAGATATCATAGCAATCTTAACAACTGTTACAGGAATCGCTACGTCACTTGGTTTGGGAGCTACGCAAATTAACGGTGGTTTAGATCATGTTTTCGATATTAAATTAAATGAATTCATAATAATTGTTTTTATAACTTTGTTAGGATTGATTAGCGTCTGCCTTGGTCTTGATGCAGGTATTAAACGCTTATCCCAACTTAATATGTTCATAGCCATAGTTTTGTTATTAACAGTTTTAATTCTAGGTCCCACAATTTTTATATTAAATGCTATGGTTCAAAATGCAGGTGCATATATTAATCAAATCATTCAGCTATCTTCATGGACTGAAGCTTACAATGATACTGTCTATCAAAATGGATACACATTATTTTATTTTACATGGTGGTTTGCATGGGCGCCTTTTGTATCTCTATTTATTGCAAGAATATCCTATGGACGTACCATTAAAGAATTTGTTGTAGGAGTGCTATTTGTTCCATCATTAATAGTTTTTATATGGATGGGTGTTTTTGGTAACGCTGCTATTTATCAAGTAATAAATAATATAGGTGATATATCTGGAGCGGTTAGTCAAAATGCAAGTACTGCTCTTTTTGTTTTATATGACACAATGTCTTTATCAATGGTTTTATCCATTGCATCATTGATTCTTATAGTGACTTTTTTTGTAACTTCTTCAGATTCTGGGGCTTTAGTTGCATCAATGTTGTCGTCTAAAAAAGGAGCTGATATTGATGGAGATTCTCCACTTGTGTCTAGAGTTACTTGGGCTATTTTACTGGGTGTAGTTGCTGCTGTTCTTTTGGCTGCTGGCGGATTAGGAGCTCTTCAAACTGCCGTTGTTATCTTTGGTGTTCCCTTTTCAATCATTACAATATTTGCATGCAGAGAACTGTATAGATCATTGGAAGAAGAATTAAGCAGTTAATTTATTTCATCATCTAATTTTTCAAGTTCTTCAGATGACATATCATCTTCATAAATTAGTGATTCGTTATCATCAGTATTTTTTTTAAATTTTTTACTAATTACTAAAGCAACGACGATTAAAATTAGAATTAATCCAATTTGATATAACATATTATATTCCTTTATATTAACTTCTAATTTATTCTATATCTTTTATATTAATATAACTATTTATGGATGCCTTACAAAATATTTTAAATAGAGTTTCAGCAAGGTCTTTAAAATCACCTCATCCGTCAAAAGAAGAAATGGATATTGTTTATAAAGCTGCATTAAGAGCTCCTGACCATGCTTGGTTAAGACCTAGCAGCTTTATCGAGGTATCTGGTAAGGGGCTAGATAAGCTATCAAAAATATTTTTTGAATTTGCAAACACTGTTCCAAATATAAAAGGTGAAATAAAAGAAAAATATAAAAATGCTCCTTATAGAGCCCCAATGATTATTATTTTAGTTAACACCTTCAAAGATCATCCAAAAGTCCCAAAAATAGAGCAAAAGTTATCAACTGCAGCTGGTGCTCAAAATATTCTTTTGTCATTAAATGCTCTTGGATACTCTGCAATATGGAGAACTGGTAAATTAGCATTCAATCCATTTGTATCAAGAGAACTTGGTCTAAACAAGGATCAAGAAATATTAGGATATCTTTATGTTGGAACCTCTGATGGTAAAAATAAGCGGATACCAGAACTAGATATAGAAAATTTTGTTACAAATCTATAATTATTTGAACTTATAAATGAATGCTGATGTAAATGCCATGACGGCAAATATGATTTCGGCTATTAAAGAGGAATAGGTTAAGGGAGCGTCATGTAATTGTGAGGCTAATACACTTATTAATGCTATTAATGAAAAAACTATCCCTGAAGAAAAAATCCATTGGTATTGCCTAGTTGTGATTGATAGAAAGCAAAAAATAGATGTGCTTGCAAATAAAGCAGTAAAGTCTCTTATCTGAGTATTTCTTCCAGCACCCTCTAACAAAACCATACCCAGTGAATTTGCTGAGTCTTCAGGAGAAAGAATCCATCGCAAGGCAATAATTGCCAAAACGACTCCAAGAATCCCTGATAAAGTGTATGCTATTTTCATAAATCGACCTCAATAGTACCATCAATATTTTTATGATGAACTTTATTATTACCTAAAAAAATATGGTGACAAGAAGTATCTTTTTTAAAGCTAACATTATATCTAGGCTTATCATCAATTAAATGGAGTGCTGCGTACCCTTCTATTCCATAACACTCTGTAATTTCATTAGCCTCTAAGATTTTTTTAACGTACGGAATTCTTTCTGGCTCCTCATCATAATGTGGGCAACAAATGCCTTCTACAAAACCTAAACAATCAATTGTTGCTTGACTATCTTTCCATGAATCAGTAATACCCTTTTTGAACCAGCATATAGCTCCAGCACTAACACCACTCATAATAATATTATTTTCGTATGCTTCATTTAAAATGATATCTAATTCCCACTCTTTCCAGACAGCTAACATGCTTTTAGTATTTCCCCCGCCTACATAAATAATATCTTGATCTAAAATATGAGGTCTTAAGTTAATAGTTCTTTTAAAAAAATCTATATGAGATGTTTCACATCCTAAGGAATCAAAAGCCTTATAAAAATTTTCGATATATGATGGGTCATCGCCTGTAGCTGTTGGGATAAAACAGATTTTTGGGTTTTTTTTACTCGATTGAGCTGTTATGTACTTCTCAATTTTTAAATCCTTGATAACTCTTCCAAATCCACCACCACCAATTGCTATTATCTGCTTCATAAAGTGTCTACAAGTTTCTTAATCTCTTTAATATGTTCGGTTGTTGTTCTACAGCAGCCACCTATAACAAATGCACCCTGCTCAATCCATTCAAGTACAAATTTTTTATACTCTTTATGGTCTATTGGTTGATGGTTATGATAATGCCATTCATCAGCATCACTAACAAAGCCCTCTAATTTATTTTTCTTATAAATAGACGAATTAGCGTAGATACCAAACCTTTCTTGTTGTTTTAATTTATCAATTGCAAGAGTTGCTGTATCTGCATGAACACAATTAACTAACTGGCATTCAATATCAAGAGAGAGTCCTTTTTCTATAGCATCATCAAGTAATTCAGTACTTGGAAGCCTGTTTAATTTGTTTCCTCTTGTTGTCCAGCTTAACCAGACTCTGTCACAAGAATCTTTTGCTGTAGATGCAGCAATAGTGCCCTCATATATTGAGGCCATAGTTTCACAAATTATAATATCGACATTATTCTTATACACACCACCTAAGGAGCTGTAAAACTTTCTTAGTGTTTTTTCTTTAGCGCTTAAGTCAGGTCTAAAAGTGACATGTATTGGTGGAAAGCAACCAGCAATTTTTGTATCAGTGTTTGTCATTATTACAGCTTCCTTACACAACTCTAAGGAACGTTTTGCAAGATCTATATAATCAGGAGCAGAGGGTTCGCGCTTTAATAACTCTGGAGTTGCTTGATAATTAGCAGTAGTAATAATGTCGGCCCCTGCTTCTATATTTTCGATATGAATTTGTTTTATAACATCCGGATTATGGATTAAAGAATAAGCTGACCAAATAGAAGTCTTAAAGCTTGGCAGATATTCTCCTCGATTTTCAAGCTCTGTACCAAGAGCAGAGTCTAGTATTAATGGTTTCATGGATAAATTATTTAGTATTTGATTGGCTATTATACTTATTATTAAATTCAATTAATCTATTTTTCCATTTTCTTGTTAAGTAAGAAAATTCTGTAGGTCTAACTATATATTCTTGAAATATTAAATTTCTATCCACCATCAAAATGACAATTTGTTGTATGTCTGTTCCAAACATTACATTATGAGCATTAGCATATGCACAACCCTGAAGAAAATAATCTTCAATCCAATCTCTCTTCTTAATTTTTTTAGCAGTCTTAAAGTCAATTAATGTTGGTATATCCCTATATAGACCAACACAATCTGCTGTTCCTGCATAAAGATTATCAAGAATAAGGCCAACTTCTAGACCCCAAATTTCTGTAATCCCCTTTAGTGCATCTTTAATAAATTTATTACTAATGTTCTTAGCCAATATTTGATCAGACGTATTCTCAAAATTATCCCAATCTTCTTTATTTAGAAACTTCTCTATTGCTTCATGAACAGCTGTGCCAATGTCAGTACTTTGTTTAATTATTCTATCTGCCTCTTCATCGCCAACTCTATTTCTCCATTGAACAAGACCATCTTTGGACTTAGATGTTCCAGACAGGACTGTTGTGACGCTTGGTACAGGCTTATTATCAGAGTCTAGGTAATGCCTACCAATATCTGTATCAACTCTCTCAAGATTTGGATATTCAAATTTATTTATCATAATCAGGGAAGTGATTTATTAATATATCGAGATTATTCCTATAATTCTTCCAATAATCTAGTCCAGTTTTGTACATAGGTTGTCTTACCTGTTCTGAGCTAGCTGTTTTTACAGGGCGTTTTGATTTATGAAAATTTAAACAGCTATCTTCAAATTCAACATTACAGAAACTTAAAAGTTCTGTTATTTTTTGATTTGGTTCATTGATAACATCTTCATAATTTATAGTAAAAATTTCTCCAGGAAATAATTCATTCCAAAAATTCATCAGCCTTAAATAATCTTTATAGTATCTAGCTATATCATCTAAATCATAAGTAAAGTGTTGGCCCTTAGCAAAATATTGTTTGAAGCAACTAAAGCATGAATCCATAGGATTTCGTCTTGCATCAATAATTTTTGCGTTTGGAAGAATTAGTTTTATTAAACCAATATGAACAAAATTATTAGGCATTTTATCAATAAAAAATGGTTTAGATGATCTAGCCCATCTTGTTTCATCTATATATTTTTGTCCAAAATCATTAAATACAGAACTGTTAATTGCAAGAAGGTTTTTAGGGTATCCATTATTTTGATCAATTAATTTAATATCTCTTGAAATTGCCATAATATTTGGCAATTCTTGAGTGCCTTCAATAAGAGAGTGAGATGAAAGAATCTGCTCGATCAATGTTGAGCCTGATCTTGGTAATCCCAATATAAAGATTGGATCATCATTGTTGAGACTAGACTTAGATTTAAAAATATCATTATTATTCTTAAAGAAATCAATTATCTCATCTATCGAAATTTTATAGTCTTCAGCATTATATTTAATTTGTTTTCTTTGAAGCCAATTACCTTCCCTATAATGATTAAATGATTTTTCAAATTGATTGTTTGATTCGTATGCTTTTCCTAATGCAAAGTGCATTTGTATAAGCTCATTTGGATGCATATTTTTATTAATAGATAATTCCATATTTGAAATTTCTTTTTGTGAAAATTTATATGTTTTAAGGTTTGCTAAACTCCAGTAGGCTTCTCCAGAGAATGGAAAGTATTTAATTGCATTATGGTATGCGGTTTCACTTTTCTCTCTTTCACCAACAGTTTTCAAGGCATGACCAAGACTTAAGTAAACTCTTGGATTCTCTGGTTTAATTTTTAAAGATTTTTCGTACAGATTGATACCTTCATAATATTTAGATAATTTAATATATACGGTTCCCAAAGATACAAGTGCTTCGAAATTATCAGGATCTAACTTAATAAGGTTTTCAAATGCAGGTATTGATTTTGAAAGTTTATTTTGAATCCTAAAAAGTTTTGCAAGATTATCCCAGGCTAGTGAAAACGTAGGGTCTAACTCTAAAACTCTAATAAATAGCCTTTCAGCAATATTATAATCCTTTGTTTTGAATGCCAGTAAGCCAAGAAGCCTAAGAGCATCAATATTATTTTTATCTTTTTTAATTACATTTTTATATGCTTCTTCAGCAAGTTTTAATCTTCCTGCTTTAACATGCCTGATTCCTTTATAAAGATCGCTATAACTTTTATCTGATTCAAAAAAATTTTGAATTACTTCATTTGATTCTTCTTCTTTATCGTTTTTGATATAAAGATTTGAAATTAAGCGGGCTGAAGAAATTGAAGGAAATTTTTTATGCAAACGAATTAAAGCAGACTCATAACCTTTTTCATCATTTAAGTATTGGTAAATTTTTACTGATTTTTCATAGTAAGAAATTTTAGTTGGATCTATTTGAATTAATTTATTAATAATCTCTATAGCCTTCTCTGTATTAGATATTTTTATATTGATATCTAAGGCTAGCGATAAAGCTTCAGAGTTAGATGGATGAATTGTGAGTATCTCTTCAAGTTGTTGCAGGCACTCATTTAGATTATTATTATTTAATAAATCAATGGCGTTGTTTAATGCAATCTTAAGGTTACTATTCTCTGACATATGTTTTTAAAAATAAGTTCTGAATGGAATAAAACTATTATCTTTCTTACGATTGTACTATCTTTGGTCCTTTCTATATATGTATTATCAGACCCAGCTGGGAGCTCACAGTTCCTTTATAAAACATATGATTCATTGGCATCATTATTTGAGCCTATATATATGTATGGTAGTTTTATTGTATTAATTTTTTTATTATCAATAGCTGTGTCTAGGTATGGGCAAATAAAAATTTCATTGCAAAATAGAGAAACTTATTCTTTTTTTTCTTGGAGTTCCATGCTTTTTGCAGCAGGCATTGGAGCTGCTCTTCTATATTGGGCAACTGTTGAATGGATAGAATATTTTAATATTTTACAAACAAGTAATATGAATTTCGATGATAAATTAATGTATTCAAGAGTCTATCCAATTTTTCATTGGTCTTTTACTGCATGGGCAATATATTGTCTGCCTGTAATTGCATTTGGTTTAGCTATTTCAATTAATCAAAAATCAAAACTAACCTTCTCAGGAATATTTAATACAACCAATAAATTATTGGAAATTATATTTGATTCATTATTTATTGGAGCAATACTTTGTGGTGCAGGGGTTGGTTTGGGTTTATCTTTCCCACTAATATCTTCAATTTTAGCTAATGTATTTGATATTGAGCGAACAATAAATCTAGATATTTTTACAATAATTTTATGCCTTTCTATATTTGCAACTAGCGCATATCTTGGTGTGCAAAAAGGAATTAAAAGACTCAGTAATTTTAATGTTCTTTTAGTTATATTATTTTTAAGCCTAGTTTTTCTTCTCGGACCGACTCAATATATCTTTACAAAATCAGTCGAAAGTTATGTATTTTTATTTCAAAAATATCCTGAATTAAGTTTTACCACTGGAACAGCTATCAGCAAAGATTGGACAGTTTTTTATTGGGCATGGTGGATGGCATTGGCTCCTATGGTTGGAGCTTTTATAGTTAACATATCTAACGGCAAATCCTTAAGAACAATTATTTTAGGGGTTATATTAATTGGGAGCGCGGGATGTATGATTAGCATGTCTGTATTGTCTAATTTATCAATATATCTTTTTGAATCAGCACTATTAAACTCTCCTTCCCTATTAGCAGAAAATGTTCTCACTAGAGAGCAAGTAATAATTCAAACCCTATCAACACTAAGTTACAGCAATTATCTCTTAATAGGATTTGGAGTTATATGTGTCATCTTTTTATGTACTACGTATGACTCAACCTCATATATTCTTGCATCAGCTTCAATGAAAAGCTCTAATATAGAAAGTTCTGGTAATTTAAGACTCATATTTGCTATATTGCTAGTGATTCAACCAACATTGTTAATGTTTATGGGTGGTGTCGATTCATTTAAGTGGATAATGGTTATATTTTCTGTACCATTATTGTTCATATATTTATTACTAATAATTTCTATAATTAAAAATGTTTATACAATTAAAAAATCATAAAGCACATATATACGAGCATAATAAATCTGAAGATCTGTCATCGAATATATTTATTATTCATGGTGCTGGAATGGACCATAGAATTTCTTCAATGATTGATCTATCGATGTTTAATACATCTCATAATATATATTCTATTGATCTTCCGGGTCATGGTTTTACATCTGGTGAAATTCTACATACCGTTGAAGATATGGCTGCATATGTAATTGAGATAATTAATGAAATGGATGCGGTTAATAATATATTTATAGGGCATTCTATGGGTGGATTGATTGCAATAGAATTAAATTTAAGAGTTAATTCTGAACTTACTATTCTTATGAATACTAATTACCCGCTACTTGTAGGTGAGATATTACTTCAGCATGCAAAAGGTAACTTAGACCAAGCTAGTGAGTTTTTTACTAAATATGGTGTTTATAACGTACCTCCTACCAAAGTTAAGGCAAAAACGTTCGGGTCTATGGGATCGGGTTTTTATGGTCGTGGAAAGGGAACTATTCAATCACCTTATGGAACTAAAAATATTGAAAGCGATCCTCAAAGAGAAATTGATGTATATCCATTAAAAAAATTATTTAATCAAACTCAAAAAGAAATATTATCTTATGACTTAAAAACATGCTCTTTGTATAAAACAAACAAATTAAAAGATTTAAAAAATTTAAAATTTATATATGGCGGAAAAGACAAGCTTGCAAGATATAGTGAAGATTCTCAAATTCATGAATATTTTGATACGGATACAGTCTATATGATGGAAGACACCGGACATTTTCCATACTTTGAAAGACCCTTAGAACTTTCTAAGGTTTTAGAAAAAATTATTTCTAGTATCTATACTTAAATCTAACACCAACGACCCTTGGTCTATTTTGAGTTCTTCTAACATCACCAAAATCGTCATACCTAGACTGATATCCATTTTCATCTGTTAGGTTGGTTAAATAAATTTCCATCAAACTGTTTTCCATTTCCACTCCCATTCTCATGTTTGCAATTGCATAAGATGGTAATTTTAAAGTATTGGCTTGACTGGTATATCTGTCACCTGTGTAAGAATAGTCAAGTGCAAAATAGCCAGGCTTGCCAGCTATAGTTAATACTTTATCCATACCCAAAACATATGAAAGCTCGGGCACATAAGCAAGTCTGTTTCCAGCATTAGCTTGTAATACACCTGATACATCAAAGTAGTCCTGAGATAAGGATGGATCATTAGAAACCATATAAGCCGATAGGGTTAATGAATCATTAGGTCTATATGTAGCATCAAGTTCCAGACCATTGATTTCTGCATTACCAACATTATCAACAAAAGCTACAGTTGAATAGTCTAAGTTATATGTAGTGGATTGGAAATCATTCCAGTCCATCATAAAGTATGCTCCATTTAAAATAAGCTTTCCATCTGCAAGTGTTGATTTAAAACCAAATTCTAAACTTTCTAAATAATCAGAATCATAGGTTTCAGGAATAAAAGCTGTTTGAGCTGGTCTTACCCTATTTATACCACTAGCTCTGAAACCTTCAGAATATGTTCCATAAACCATTACGTCATCAGTAAGATCATGTTTAATATTAATTTTTGGAACAACTCCTGAGTCATTAGAATTAAATACTTTATCTACACCATCAAAAACTCCAAAATACCCGTCCTTTGCATTAACCATAGTATCTTGATCATATGATCTAAAACCAAGCGTCATTTTTGTTTTATCATTTATATTAAAATAACCTTCGCCAAAAATTGCTTCTACTTCCTCTTCTCTTGTATTATCAAGATTCCACCATTGCCCATTAGTGGGTTGAAAGGATAGATTACCTGGATTCATACCAGGCCAAATGTACGCAATCTCATAATCTCTTTTAGAAGATTCGCTGAAGGCTCCCAGTATCCACTGAAAACCTGAGTCACCTTTAGATTGAAGTCTAATCTCATAAGAGTCTCTTTCATGATTATCAATTTGTGTATAAGACATTCTAGGATCTTGGCATCCTGAAATGTTGTAATAGTAGTAATAATCATAATAATCACATGTGTATGTAGGACCATCATAATTATAATACTCAACATATTCAGAATAATCGTAAGTGTAATTTACGTCTCTATCAAAGGATGATGTTGTGAATATGTACTCTACATTGTCATTTAGATCACCGCTTAATGATAAAGATATTTGACTAAAGTCATCATCAAAATGCTCTTCATTAAATCTAGAATTTGATCTTTCACCTACTGCTTCATCTGTTTCCCATGAGCCACCAAACTGCGAAGATTGATCGAGCATTGATAAATCGAGGTTTTGACCCATAATCTCTGAAGCAAGTCTGACTCTAAAACCATTTTTATTTAGTTCGTTATAATCATCTTTTGCATGCGTGCTGTTATCTATGGTGACGCCACTGTTAGTAAATGTTTTAGATGTAAGTTCATTATCAATCCAACCACCATCTGTAAGATCATATGCGCTTAGTCTAATAGCTGTATTAGTTCCAAGTGGCATATTTATGTATGCCTCAAGAGATTGATCATGAGTACCATCTGTAATAGAGCCATAATCAACATCAAAACCATAGTCCACTGAGCTTACGTCTGGTTTTTTTGTAATAATTTTTATATTTCCAGAGGTTGAGCTTGAACCGTAGAGAGTTCCTTGAGGACCACTTAATATTTCAACTCGCTCAACATCAAAAACATGAAGATCAGGGGTTTGACCAATTGTTGTTAATGGTTGGTCATCTAAGTAAAGAGCTGTAGTTGATGCTGCGCCTGATGGATTGCCAAATCCTCCATCTGAAACACCTCTAATATAAAAAGTAGAATTACCAGGCCCTCCTGCATCAAGTGTGACTGCTGGTGAGAGATTGGCTATATCATCAAGGCCTTTAATATTTTTAAGATCTAATTCTGCAGCCGTAATAGCTTGAACGCTCATAGCAAGATCTTGAATATTCTCTGATCGCTTACTAGCTGTGACAACAACTTCTTCAATATTTTCATCTGCAGAAACATTAGATGACTGAGCAACCCCTAAAGCTATTGAAAAAGCTCCTATGTAAGATAAAGCAAAGTTATTTTCTTTAAAAATATCCTTTAAAACATTAGTTAAAGGATCTTTTTTTGTTTCAAAAAGTGGTTTTAAGTAAATAGATGACATTCGATCTCCCCATCAAAATAGTTATATACTTATTTATAGTGCATATAATTTTCAAAAACAAGTTTATTAATGTATTTAATTTAAGAGTAAATTTATTAAAAAATCATTACCCCATTCGTTATTAATCGAAAAATTACATTTGTGATAATTAATATCTGTTTGTGGTTGAGAGTAGCAATAACCTGCACTTTTACTTATACCAGGCCATGAATGTCCAGCATCTTTATTCAAAATACTAATTACTTGAACATTATTTTTACAGCTGCTGGCTATATTTTTTTCAAATTTATTATGAAGATCGATGTTAGATTTATTGAAAGCCTTACATTCAAATTGATTTGCCCACGAATCAAAAGTATTGCTCATTGGTTCATAAAAATAACCATCTGAAGATTTTATAGTTATTGGCGGCACAACAGAGTCCTTCATTCCACCATATATAATAAAATTAACAGGCTTATCTGGAATACAGCTAAGATCTTTATGCTGCATACCAACAATATTTACTACCCCCTGGAAAAGATCAGAGTATTTACATGCTAAAGCTTGAGCCATCATTCCACCATTACTCATGCCCAATACATATACATCTCTTATATTATGATCTAACTTTGCCTGATCAATTATTTTTTTTATAAAACCTAAGTCATCTGTACAACTTGTCCATGAACATCTACCTCCCTCATTACAGTTAGGATATTTGGGCGCAATATCAGCATCTAATGAGCATATTTCACCATTGGGTGTTTTTGTTTTTGATCCTACCAGATCATTCCATGAAGAAATAAATGAGCTGTTCCATTTGAAAAAGCTATTAAAGTGATGTCCTTGAGGATAGATCGCTATAAAACCATACTTATCAGCTGCATTATTAAATCCACCAGTTGTTTGTTTTTCAAAACCTGATGCGGTACCTGTGTAACCATGTAATCCAATAAATAAATCTATTTCATTATTTAAATTAATATTTGAGGGAACGTATTTTAAATATGTTCTATTAAGTAAATCATGCTCCATTTCAAACTCTATCATTGAATTTGAAGCTACATAAAATGATAAAAAAAGTAATGCTAAGAATTTCATTTATTTTTGAATAAAAGATAGAAACAATTTATAAGTGGAATCTTTGTTAACTTCTGTAAAAACCTCGTGCCTAGCTTCATTGATAAGCTTTATAGCAACATTATCAAATATATTGGATAAAAAAGCGTGAAGTTTCTTAGCCAAAACTCCATTAGAGCTTGCAGCATCATTTTTACCAGAAATTATTAAGATAGGTATATTCTTATTGGAAGTTGAGTAAAAGTTTTTTTGAAAAATTTGTATTAATCCTTTACATAAATCATTCCATAGGCCGTTTGTTACCATAAACCCACATAGAGGGTCATTTGTGTAGTCATTGACACTATTAGGATCACTAGATATCCAGTCATTTGGTGTTTTAGTTGGTTTATATGCATTATTAAACTTTCTTAATGTTAAATTATCAATTAACTTGCTTGTTTTAGTAGGGCCCTTAATAAATACTTCAAATTTAACAAGCATTAATTGCGTATAGATTAGAAATCCTGAAAGCTTGGAAGACCCCGTAATAACTAACCCGTTGATATTTAGTTTTCTATCTAAAAGTGAGAGTGCAATCCAAGACCCCATACTATGACCTAATAAAAAACAATCTATGTTGGGGTGTTTAGCTATAGCAAAATTTATTGTATTTCTTAGATCATCGCTAACTTTAGTCCAGCCGTTTTTGTGAGAAAAAAATCCAGGTGTCATACCTTTTAGTATATTTTTTCCATGGCCTCTATGATCTTTTGCAATTACACTGTACCCGTCAGCATTGAGTTTTTCTATTAACCATGAGTATCTTCCAATATGCTCCGCCATACCATGACTTATTACAACCAGGCCTTTTAAATTATGATTCGTAGTTTCAAACTCATAATAATCATTATTAGTCATATTAATATCCATAATTTATAATAATCCTTTATATAGAAATATTAAAATAAATTATGCATAACATTCATATTGCAGGCACAGGTATCTGGTATCCCGAAGACAAAATTAATAATGATGAGCTTGTACATTCTTATAATTCATATGTTGATTTGTTCAATACTGAAAATAAGGAAGCCATTGAAAATGGTGATGTGATACAGATGCAACAATCTTCTGTTGAATTTATTGAGAAAGCTTCTGGGATTAAATCACGACATGTAATTGATAAAAATGGCATTCTTGATAACAAAAGAATGATGCCTCGTGTTGATAATGAACATGAAGATAGACTTTCAATCCATGCAATAGCTGGTATTAATGCTGCAAAAAATGCATTAAAACAAGCTGGTATTTCAACCGAAGATATTGATGCTGTAATTGTTGGCACTTCTCACGCTGCACGTAATTATCCTGCTGTTGCCATAGAAATACAAAACGAATTACAAATCGATGGTTATGCATATGACATGCTAGTTGGATGTTCATCAACGACATTTGCAATAAATAATGCTTATAGTGATATAGCATCTGGATTAGCTAATACTATTCTTGTTATAAATCCTGAAATATCTACACCTTTTGTTAATTTCACTCATAGAGATAAACATTTCATATTTGGAGATGGTTGTGCTGCAACTGTTATTCAAAAAGATAGTACTTCAGATAAAAGTTTTAAAATATTAGACAGAAAGCTTTACACCCAATTTTCTAATAATATTAGAAGTAACTATAGCTATTTAAATAGAGCAGCAATTGATACAAAAGATAACGAAGATCTTCTTTTTCATCAAAATGGCAGAGGAGTATTTAAGGATGTATGCCCTCTTGTAGCTAAATTAATTACAGACCAATTAGATTTAAATAAAATTGATCCAAAAGAGATTTCAAAGTTTTGGTTACATCAAGCTAATGGAAAAATGATTAGATTGATAACATCTAAAATATTAGGTACGGATGATTTTGATTCAAGCATAACTCCGATGCCTATCGTTGATTTTGGGAACCTGGCTTCCGTAGGATCATTATTTGCATTCAATCTTGATAATGACTTAGAAGCTGGACAGAAAGGAGTTATATGCTCATTCGGAGCAGGTTATTCAGTTTGCTCAATAATTGTTGAAAAAAATTAAATTATCTGAGATATAAAAATATAAAACTATTATAATAACGCTATGGGTGAATATGACGCAGTTTGGGTTTTCTTAATCAGTGCAATCTTTGTAGGGTTTTATATATTTATTGAGGCACGTCCAAAAGGATCGACATTTATTAAAGATGTCACCGGTACTATTTCTAGATTCTTTAGAAAAAGATAGATTTGTTTATTAACAACAAATATTCAATTTTTGTTTTTGTTTTTTTTGCTTTGCTCTTAGGAGGACTTTCCTCTTCGGATTCTGCTAATGACTTATGGTATCAAGAACTTAATAAATCGTCGCTTAATCCACCAGGATATGTTTTTGGAATTGTATGGCCTATCTTATATATTTTGATGTCTATTTCAGCATTCAGAACATTTATAGAGACTAGAAATTTATTTTTATTACAATTATTCTTTAATGCAATCTGGTCATGGCTATTCTTTGCATTTCATATGCCAGTAATTGCACTTTTGAATATATGGCTCCTTATTGCCTTAAATATCAAGCTTACAATTAATATGTTCAGAGTTGATTCAATGTCTGGTTTTTTATTTGTTCCCTACATAGTTTGGTTATTTTTTGCGTCTTACTTAAATTTATTTATAGTTATTAATAACTAAATAAAGCAGCCAACAACCAGTCCAGTCATGCATGATGCTAAGGTAGCTGCTACCAAGGCTTTAAAGGAAACTTCAATTAAATCATTTTTTCTTTCTGGAACCATAGCCCCTATTCCAGAAATCAATATTCCAACAGATGAAAAGTTAGCAAATCCACATAAACTATAAAACGTGATTAGTTTTGATCTTTCTGAAAGAAGGCCTTGCTCTAAATTTGCTAAAGCAGGATAAGCAACAAATTCATTTAATGTAGTTTTTAAGCCAAGTAATTCTCCAGCTATAACAGCTTCATTCCATGGTATGCCCATAAGCCATGTTATTGGTGCAAATATATACCCAAGCAATAATTCAATTGATAAATTTAAACCGAAATATCCACCAACTGTTCCCAGAAAAGCATTAACTATATAAACCAAAGCTATTACTGCTATAAGAATAGTTCCAACGCTGACAGCTATATTTGATCCCTGAGTTGTTCCTGTAGTGATTGCATCCATTGTACTGCTATATACCTTTGGAGCACTTTCATCATTTGAGTCGGTAATTTCATTGGATGGGATCATTATGTTTGCATACATAATTGCTGCAGGCACAGATAAAATTGATGCTGTTAAAAAGTGTTGAATCAAATTTACATTTTCAAATTGAACTTCTAAGATACTTATAAGGGCAACCATGACAGAGCCAGCAACTGTAGCCATGCCAGCAGTCATTAAGATAAGTAGTTCTTTATTTGAAAGTTTATTTATATATGGTTTTATTAATAAAGGAGCTTCAACTTGACCTATGAATACGTTAGCAGCAGCGCCTAACCCAACTGGACCACCAATATTAAATAATTTTTGACAGGCTTTTGAAATTATATTTACAATAAATGGAAGGATGCCCCAATGCCAAAGAATTGCAGAAATGCAAGACATAACAATAATGTAAGGCAGAACACCAAATGCAAATGTTTCTAAAAGAGATCTGTAGACCGAGGCATTATCTGACGGCGGATAACCAAACACAAAGCCAGCACCTTCTACAGTAGCATTTTGAAGAATTGTTACACCATTACCCAGGAGTTCAAAAAAATTAATAACAAAGGGTAATTTTAATAAGATTGCAGCTAGGAATAGCTGTGAAATAATGCCGTACAAGATGTATCTATAATTGATGATTTTGTAGTTGTTTGAAAAAGGAATAGCAATTGCTACTAGGCCAATAAAACCAACAAAAATATGAAGAAAATTTAGTGTAGACATTTTGTTAGTATAACTTAATAGCTTTTAATCTTTCATCTAAAAAGTCATGTGCAAGAACTCCAACATCGTCCTCATCGTATATAGATTTAAGAATGGTATCAGGTGAAGGATGAAGAAAAAATGGGATACTATATCTAGATTTAATCTCATCAGATTTGTATTTTACAACCCTATGAGGCGTACTCTTTAGAACCTTATCAGTTATTAACTGCATCATGTCACCAATATTACAAACTATATCATCAAAAGATGAACTTACTGGAATCCATTTTCCAGACTTATCTTTTACCTCAAGACCTGGCTCATTTGCACCTATTAATAATGTGATTAAATTGATATCTGCATGCTCTCTTGCTCTAAACATATTTTCATTATTTGAGGGCGGGTAATGAATTAAACGTAATAAAGAGTTTCCTTTTGATGTAGATTTAGTAAAAAAATCAGGTGGTAGGTCTAATGTCAGACTTATTGATTTAAGAAGAATAGAGCCAAGATTGTTCATCTCCATAAAAAGTTGATCAAAGATTTCATTAAATTTATTTACTTCATTTACTTGAATATTTTTCATAATTCTATGATCGAAAGTATCATCAATCACAGGACCATGATGCCAAAATTCTTTTAAATCCGGAACTGTTTCTCCTAAAGCAGTCTCTTTACCAAAAGGTGTATAACCCCTGGCACCAGCATTTTCTCTGAATGAATACTTGTTTTTAATAGAAGAGTCGAGTTTAAAAAATTTTTCAGAAAACTCATATGAATTTTTAAAAAGTTCATGAGAAATATTATGATCTGTAATGATAAAAAATCCGTGATTCTTCAGAGCACTTGATAATACTTCAAGTGAATTTGTATCATTGCTTAAAAGATTCTTAAATGATATTTTTGGTATTAAGTTTTCCATAATTAATTTTAGCAAAAAAAAAGGCAGTAGAACT
>MDSV01127274.1_pt1 | contig 17911 bp, 13 predicted proteins | sample 810851 | NCBI WGS metagenome assembly MDSV01 (sample SAMN05326640, study PRJNA326480) | marine metagenome | isolation source: seawater | place: Atlantic Ocean: North East | collected 2012 | reverse complement strand
ATTCTGATAGTTCACCTAAGACTTCGGATGTCCGAGTCTGGTTCTCTGATAGCGGGTTCCGCCTCTTAATCAAATCGGACGTTTATGATTCGAAAGAAGATTGGGGCATTGACGGGGTTATTGGCAAAGAGGTCTTTGTTCACGGTAAAGTGATCCGGTCAGGAGACTTTATCCAGATCAACCTCACGTCTCCAGGCCAGATGGCAACGAGTTTGGATAACGTTACCAAATTAAAGGCTCCTTCCAATAAGCCGGGGAAGGATGGTCCAGAAAAATTTGAGCCTGTTTCGCCCGGAGCCATTCTTCCTGTGAAGCCAAGTAAGGAGAATCTATTGCCATTGGCTTCTGAGGCTAAGGTCAAGGTGATTTTAGCAATGCATGCTACTGAGGTGCCTACCCTAGTTGTTTCCGAGGTGAAGGCTGAAATTATTGATGCTGAGGAAGGTGGGCCGATGCAGGCAAGTTTTGAATCCAAGCCTAAAATTACTAATAAACCGATGATTTCGGTTATGACATATCTTCCCAAAAAATATTTCAGCCAAGGCTGGCCAAAAAACAAAGCTGTGCATTTTGTAATTGATGAAATTCAGGCAGACACTGCTCCTCCAAATTTTGCTTCTGCGTTTCTTATTGAGTGCCTATTAAAAGGCATTGAAGTTCCTGAAAATTTAGTCCTCTTTGGAGGAATGGGTGCCGCGGGTCGTTTAAATTATACTACTGATAAAAGGCGCTGGGATGGTTCAATCGGAGAAGCAATTAGGATGACTGCTGAGGCGGCGCAGAAGGCAGGAGTTGATCCGGATGAAGGAAAGCTCAAGAGCAATTTCACAACACCAAGTGCATTGGGTAAAAAGGCATCGGTAGTAAATCAAAGTTTCTATCTATTAACTAGTAATGTAGATGACGGGATACTGGATGATTTAATATTAGATGACAGTTGGGATATTATTAATTCGACGCAGGTAATATCTTGTGAACACATTGATGATGCTTTGAACGTTGCGAGGGAACTTTCAGAAGGATCAGAAATGGGCAAGTCTATAATTGATTTGGGCGCGGCCCAGAAAGTTCTTCGTGAACGATCAATACGAATGTTATCAAATGCACAGGTATGGAGCAGAGTCGTTGCGGCAGGACGAGCCAGCAAAAACAATAAAACTGCTTATGCTTATGCGCGTTTGAGGACAAGAAAAGTCGCTAAAACATATTCGTTAGATCGTTGTCTTTCCCATGTGAATCAGCAAATCATAACAGCTAAGGGAAATTCGTTGGATAAATTTGTAGATCGTGAATTGCGTAAATATGTGAGGGACCTTTCAAACAAGATGAAAGAGATTCAACCAAAGATTCATCCTAGAGCCTCTCCTGTTCTGGCATCAGGACAACTATATCTTAAGGAAATTGCTAACTACTCAGCTTCAAAGCGAGACACTGCTGCCAAAGCAAAACCTGCAAAGAAGGAAGGGGACAAGGCAGTAGCTAAGGTAGTACCTGACAAGGTTCAAGAGAAATATGATATGGCAAAGAAGGCTTACGAAGACACTAGAGCAGAGGCTCTGAAGACACCTTAATTATTAGTACTCAAAAGAAAGAATATTTCTAAAGAATTATCCCCAGACGATAATTTCACCTTCCTTTTCAGTATTGGCTAGTGCTTCCTTGAAAGCATCCTTATCCCACCCTTTAAGTTTGCCCAAATATTTAAAGAGCTTGTTAGAATTGGCGATGCTAGTTGGAATTTCGATTTCTTCATGATCACTTCCATCTGGAAGATTGAGAGAGATAAGAGGGTCACCAGCATATGAAGATACGCGAACTCTTACAATGTCTCCCCAGGGCACTGAGCCTACTTTTTCCTCGTCCTCAAATAACTCTATCATCTTTGCAGTGAAGTTATAAGTCATTGCCGTTTCACCATCATCGTCATCACTGTCCATTACGGCCCCCTCATCATCCTCACTGACTCCATGATCATCTTCTTCATCATGATCTTCAGGGCCCTTAGGTTCAATTCCAAATCCACTAGCCGGATCAAAGTTATACTCACCATTTTTAACAGTTGCATGAATGTCAGCTAACCAGCTTTCAAACGAGTCGGCTATTTCCTCATTTTCATCATTGCTTACATATTTACTTATCGAGCCGCTTTCTAATTCAACACAGAGCATGTCCCCTGATCCATCTTCAGCAAATGGCAACCAGTCTCCTGGGCAGGTTTCATCTTCACCGGCGTCATCCCTGAGTCCTTCAAGCTCTTCCCATGATTCCTGCACTAGATCCAGTGGCATTAGGCTGAACATATCAAAGAAGCCTGGATTACTTTCCTGGCTCTGACCATTGTGAGTGACAACAAAGTCTCTGTAGTCAGTCGGTAATTCCTGACCAATAAATTCTTCTAACGCTTCTACCTCCGCTTCATCCGCTCCAGGATTAAGTGATTCTAGAATTGCGCCAGCTTTTGATGTAAATTCACCTTCGAGTCGGGACCAAATTTTCTTCATCTAATTTAGTTAATTATTTTTTATTTACCCGCTACGGGGCCCTTCATAGTTTCAGCCATAACGAATTCCTCAAACTTCGCAAGAAAACGTTTCGAATAAGTTGCGGTCAAGATAATGTCGTTCCCGACATAATCTTGGCTCAAAATCTTGCCTTCTCGGTGCAAAAGAGCTATCAAATCCTGTCTAGATTGCGGTATTTTCAGGCTATGACGCACTATGTTCTGCAGTAACATTTCAGCCATTTTATCCATTAAATCGTTGATTCCAGTGGCATTTTTGACAGAAATAAAAGCAGCCTCAGGGAAATGATTCTTAAGTTCCCATAGCCTATTTTCATCAATTAGATCAATTTTGTTTACTACAGAAACAATTTTTTTTTCGTCTGCACCGAGCTCCTTTAAAACATCCAGGGTAGTTTCATGATGTCCTAGAACGTCTTTAGAGCTTCCGTCAATGACATGAACAAGAAAGTTTGCAAGGAGAGCTTCTTCTAGCGTAGCCTTGAAACTTTCAACCAAATCGTGAGGTAGTCGCCTAACGAAACCGACTGTGTCAGTTAGTAGAATGGTTTGACCATCTTCTAAATTCAGTTTTCTCGTAGTAGTGTCCAGAGTTGCAAAAAGCTTATCCTCTGCAAGTACCGTGCTTTCAGTCAGAAAATTTAGTAATGAGGATTTCCCGGCATTAGTATAACCGACAATCGCGGCATGAGGTAAGTCAGCACGGTTCCGTTCCTTGCGTTGTGTGCGGCGTTGCTTTTTTACTTTTTCTATTTCTGCTTTTACACGGTCTATTTTTTTTCGGGCCAGTCTCCTGTCAACTTCAATTTGTTTTTCTCCTTCTCCTCTTGCTGCACCACCACCACCCTTTCCACCGCCCGAGCCGCCACCTTGACGATCTAGGTGGCTCCACATTCGAGCCATCCTTGGCAAGGTATATTGCATTCGAGCAAGTTGGACTTGAAGGCGTGCTTCCTTTGATCTGGCCCGCATTGAAAAGATATCAAGAATGACTTCCTGACGGTCAATGACTAAAATATTGGAATCGTTTTCCCAATTCCTTTGTTGGTTTGGTGACAATTCATTATCAAAAATAATGCAGTCGCAACATAACTCTTTGGCCAGTTCAATAATTTCAGCCATTTTACCTTTTCCCATGAGGTGCGAAGGATAAGCTTCGCGGACCTTTACGAGAGTAGTTCTTGCAATTCCTATGTTTAAGGTTTCAACAAGCTCACGCAATTCTTGCAGAAGACTAGTAGCTTCATCTGCTTCCGATTTATCATAATAGACACCCACAAGTAAGGCTTTTTCGACAAGTTGCGGTTTTTCGCGGACTTCAAACATATGAATCTAAAAACTAACTAATAGGAAATAAGTTACATATCAAACAAGTAACTATAATTCACTACTTCTAAAATATAATGGGTGCTATTACTTTATTTTCAAAAATCGAGCTTTGGTGCGTTCTTTTCTGGAAGACTATCTGGACTAAGGTTAGTTTGTCCTATTGTGAAAGGCCCGTTCATTCAGACTCAAGAGCAAGTGATGTTTTATGACACGGATGCTGCTGGAGTCGTGCATAACATTTCTTACCTAAGGTTTATTGAAAAGAATCGAACTTTGCTAGGATCTGAATTGGGTCTTGATTATAAAGAAATGGCTGGTTCAGGTATTTACGGAGCACTTCTTCGCATCGAAATTGATTATCTAAGGCCTGGTCGATTGGGAGAGGATTTACAAGTGAGCGGATGGTTGGAGGAGGCCACGAAAGTGAAGTTTTGGTGTCGATTTGAAATTCATCGAGCCGAGGATAGTGAGCTCTTAGTAACTTCAAGGCAAGAACTTGCCTTGGTAAAGATGCCAGAAGGAAAGCCGACAAGGTTACCTTCTGAGTGGGGAAAATATATTTAGGAATGAGCCGCATCAGACTGACGATTGCTTATGATGGTAGCTCTTTTCAAGGCTGGCAGAGTCAACGGGAAGGGAATACAATTCAGGACTACATTGAGGCGGCTCTTCTGAAAGTTTCTGGAGATGCTTTGCGTATCACTGGTTCTGGTCGGACTGACACAGCTGTCCATGCACTGGGTCAGGTCGCACACTTTGATGCGCCAAAGGGAAGTAGTATGAATGCAGAAGAATGGAAACGTGCCCTGAATGCGCATTTATCACCAACAATTCGGATAATGAGGGCATCGGTGGTCGAGGATGATTTTCATGCTCGATTTGGAGCCAAAGAAAAAATTTACCGATATGAAATTGATACTGGGCCTGTCCTTAATCCTTTGCGAATATCTAGGGCATGGCATCATCCAGAGAAAATTGATTATGAAATTTTGCGCCGCGCCTGTTCCGTTTATGTGGGGGAACATGATTTCGCTTCATTTGCAGCGAACCGTAAGGACAGGAAGCGAATAAACACTGTAAGGAAAATTAATTCTGTTGATGTGGTAGAGTGCCCTCATGGACTGAGTGTTACCTTTAGTGGGGATGGATTTCTTTACAAAATGGTTCGATTATTGGTGGGCGCTGCAGTTCGTGTAGCTGAAGAAAGAGAAGAACTTTCTTGGCTGGAAGGGATGCTGAATAGTCCGGGAGCTTCCAAGTGTCAGTACTGCGCTACTGGCGAAGGTCTTTACCTTGTCGAAGTCGTTTATTAGTTTTTCTAGCGACTTAAACTCCTTAATTTCTAAGAAGATTACAGGCACTAACAAGCGCTCTGACACCTGCAATTTCAATTGATGGATCAACGCCACAGCCCCATGCCTCTTTACCGTCATCGGAATGTAGCAGAATATAAGCAGCAGAATCAGCGTCTGATCCCCCCATAACTGCATGGGATCGATAATCTTTAAGTTTGAAATCTTTTTGTTCAATTGTTTCAAGGGCATGCACGAAGGCATTGATGGGGCCGTTCCCTATTCCAGTCACTTCATAATCGGTTCCATTGATGGTAATCTTTGCCTCACATCGTACCTGCCCCGGGCCCACATCGTTGTGGAAGAGTTCGTATTTAGCGAGGGATATTTTATTGGATACGTTTACAAATTGTTCTTTAAAAGCATCAAATATTTCCTGATTAGTTAACTCTCTACCCAAAGAGTCTGCCATATCGTAAATTTTTTTGCCGACCTGAGGTTGCATGGCCTTAGGTAGGTCAAAACCGTATTCCCTATCCAGAATATAAGCGATTCCTCCCTTTCCTGACTGACTATTAATGCGAATGATGGCTTCGTAGGTTCTCCCAATATCAGTAGGATCAATGGTTAGGTAAGGGACGGCCCAATGTGAATCGTCAGTTTCGATAAGATCCATTCCTTTTTTTATAGCGTCCTGATGACTTCCAGAGAAAGCAGTGAAAACTAAGTCACCTGCATAAGGATGGCGATCAGGCACTTTCATTTGCGTGCATCGCTCATACACTTCTCTGGCCTTGGGTATGTTTGAAAAGTCCAGTCCGGTTTCAATTCCGTGACTGTTCATATTTAACGCGATGGTGGCTATATCTAAGTTTCCAGTACGCTCACCATTTCCAAATAATGTTCCTTCTACTCGGTCAGCCCCGGCCATGAGTCCCAATTCAGTAGCAGCAGTTCCCGTGCCTCGATCATTGTGGGTATGAAGGCTGACCCTCACAGATTCACGGTCTTGAAGATTGCGGCAGAACCATTCGATCTGGTCGGCATGCACGTTTGGGGTAGTCCATTCAACTGTTGCAGGAAGGTTCAATATAATCGGTTCCGTTGAAGATGGATCCCATACGTCCATGACGCCGTGACAGACTTCAAGAGCAAATTCAAGTTCCGTGTCGGAGAAGCTTTCTGGTGAATATTCTAGGTCCACCTTAGTTTCAGGAACTGTACCAACCAGTTCCTTTATCAGAGCAGTTCCTTCTACAGCGATCTGCTTAATTTTTTCCTGGCTCGCTCCGCCGAAAGTAATTCTTCTCTGTAATGGAGAAGTGGAATTGTATATGTGAATAATTGCTTTGGGAACACCCTCTATTGCTTCAAAGGTTCGACGGATGAGGTGCTCCCTTGCCTGGACGAGGCATTGAAGCTTTACATCAGCAGGTATTAGTTTTTCGTCAACAAGCTTCCGTATAAATTCAAATTCAGTGTCTGATGCTGAAGGAAATCCTATTTCAATTTCTTTAAAGCCGATACTTACTAGCAATTCAAATAGCTCAAGTTTTTGAGAAACATTCATGGGAACAGCAAGGGCTTGATTGCCGTCCCTTAAATCCACGCTACACCATGTTGGCGCAGTCGTTATTGCCTGATCTGGCCATTGACGGTTTGAAAGTTCTACTGGGCTGAAGGGCCTGTATTTTTTCAAGCTTGGAGACTTCATTTTGATTTTGGATGCATTTCACCCTCAAAGTTAGAGAGTACAGAATGGGAGGAATTTAGTTTTTGGCCTAGAGGCCGAGCAGTATAAGAATTTGCACTCCAGACAAATAATTTCTGGTTTTTTGTTCACGCTTTATTTTTAACGCAGTCATTCGTCTTCTATCGGATGTAGAAGATACGACCTCGGGACGCGAAGTCAATTTTCGCTATCTTTGAGGCCTATTGAGATCGTATTATGGTTAGAAAATCAGCAATAATTGTATTTGGATCATAGAGCTGGGCCACGGATTCAAGAATATAGACTCTTTTATGAGATTCAGTTTGTCATTAAGCGATCTTCGTTCTTTCCTTTAATATATATGAAGAGCATGACTGGATTTGGCTGTGGTGAGGCCTCAAATGATGGCCTCATTTATCGAGTTGAGGTTGCATCCGTGAACCGTAAGCAGGCTGACATTGTTGTGAACCTTCCTCGCGAGTTAAGCGCATTGGATTCACGCATTAGAAAGCAAGTAAGTGAAGTAGTCTCAAGGGGGCGGATAAATGTTGGAATTTCTCTGAAATCTGCTGAGGCTCAGGGTGGTTCATTATCTATAAACCTCTCACTGGCTGAAGAATATGCAGAAGCTATTGAAAAACTTGAGGAGCGACTTGGATTGAAGGGGCTCGTTTCAAGATTTGACCCTAGCCGAGCTCCTGGAGTCATTCAGTTAGGAGAAACCCTTCCAGAGCCAGAAGATGCTTGGCCATTTGTTGAAAAAGCATTAAAAGCATCTCTCTCTAAATTATTAGAGATGCGTTCCACTGAAGGGGCACATTTAAAGTCGGATTTGGAATCAAGACTTGCCACACTGAAAGGTCTTTTAAAACAAATTTCTAAGCTAGCTCCGAGCGTTGTGAAAAGGTACAGGGACAATTTAATTAAGAGGCTAGATTCGGCGGGCATCGAACTGAACCTTGATGACGAAAGGCTCATTAAGGAAATAGGTTTATTCGCTGATCGTTGCGATATTTCAGAGGAGGTCACTCGGCTCGAGAGCCACTTCGCTCAGTGTCATAAATATTTTAAGAGTGATGAATCTGTTGGCAGGCCTTTGGATTTTCTTATCCAGGAGATGGGCCGTGAAATAAACACAATTGGTAGCAAGGCAAATGATGCTTCAATTGCACAGATCATTGTAGAATCCAAGACAGAGTTAGAAAAAATTAGGGAACAAATACAAAATATTGAATAGATGAGCACTGAAGATTTGCTAGGAACTCAAGGATCAAGTAAGGGAATTCTGTTTTTATTATCGGGCCCCGCCGGTTCGGGTAAATCGACTCTTTTGCGGAGAGCTTTGGATGAAGATAGAAACCTATTATTTTCAATATCATGTACTACTCGGTGTCCACGTGAAGGAGAAACTGATGGGGTGGATTATCATTTTCTTAGTGATGAGGAGTTCTCGAAAAAAGTGGAAAATAATGAATTCCTTGAGCATGCAGAAGTTCACAAGTGGCGATACGGAACACTATCAAATGCAGTAATTGATATATTAAATGATGGGAAGGATGTCATTATGGATATCGATGTTCAGGGCGCAGATCAAGTGAGAGGTTGTAAAGACGCTGTGATATCAGATGCGCTTGTCGATATTTTTCTTACTACCCCAGATATTGCTGAATTGGAAAAGAGATTGCGCGGTAGGGGCAGTGAAGATGAGGATACCTTTCAATTACGTATGCAGACAACAGTTGATGAAATTAAGAGGTGGAGAGACTACACCTATTGTATTCTTAGTGGTAATCACGAAGAGGATTTTGAAGTTTTATCCTCTATTCTAGTAACGGAAAGAATGAGAGTTTCAAGAATGGCACCCTAGCGTAAAGCGTTACGGTAAGCGACGATGCCACTCGTTATCCCGTTCGAAAGGAGCGATAAGTAGGCTGTGCTTGCGATTTTTCGAGCATCTTGTGGGTTACTTAGGAAGCCGCCTTCAACTAGGACTGCAGGCATGGTAAGGCCTGCGAGGACTGTGAACCTGTCTCTCTTTATTCCTCTATCATCTGCTTGGGTTTTTTTGATTACGGATGCATGTATTGCTGTTGCTAGGACAATGTTTTCTGAGTCCCTTGAATTTCCTTTGAGGAAATTATTTTTAACTCCTCTCTCGTTATGGGTGCCAGATCCCTGAGGGCTGAGCGCGTAGGTCTCTATTCCTTTAGCTGTGTTGTTAGTGAATGAATTAAAGTGTAACGAGACGAAAATAGAGTCAGCTATTCGGTTAGCGTATATGACACGCTGTCCAAGTGTAGGAAAAGTATCTGTTGGTCTGGTCATTCTGACACGGAACCCCTTACGCTCAAGATCGCGTTGTAATATTTTGGCCAGTTTCAAGTTAAAATCCTTTTCCTTGCCATAACCATTGACGCTTCCGGGATCAGTGCCTCCGTGACCCGGGTCAATAATTACAGTCCTGAAACGTCTTGCTGTTTTGATGTAGCTGGGCCTTAGGACCGGATCAATAAGTTTTGCTAGATCAATGCGTGAAAATAGATAGTTATTATTTTTTTGAATGACCTTGTAACTTAATCGGAAAAGAACGGTATTAATGTAAAGGTTATCAGACCCATTCTTTATACGCATTTCAATTTTGGGTGATCTGAATCTCAATGACCCTTTATTTTTTTCTAGTGAACTGAAACGGTAAAAGTCTTTGATGTTTTGAGCAGTAACATATTCTCGACCATTATGCTTGATGACTGTCCAAGCAGCGGCATCAGATTTCTCGACAAAAGAAAAAATGCAAAAAATGCTAATCATTTTCCACATGAGGGAAGATCTTTGTTTTAAGTGATTGAATAGAGTAAACAGGGGCAAAATTAAGGGTTATAGTTAATTTCTCTACTTTTATATCGCTAGTGCAATTTAAATATTTTAACTCAACAGTAATTAAATTTTGCAAATTGGGGTTCGATCAAGTTATTTCCGCCTTCAATGTCAGTCGAAATACCCAAGGCTTATGAACCTGCTCAAGTAGAAGAAAAGTGGTTTTCCCAGTGGATAAACGCTAAAGCGTTCCATGCAGATCCATCTGTAGAAAATGAGCATTACAGCATTGTAATCCCGCCACCTAACGTGACGGGTGTCCTTACGCTCGGTCATGTCTTAAATAATACGATTCAGGACATCCTCGCGAGACGTGCCCGGGCCGAGGGCAAAGAGGTACTTTGGCTTCCAGGAACTGATCATGCTGGCATTGCTACTCAGTCGAAAGTCGAAAAACATTTACGTGATTCGGAAGGTCAGGGCCGGCGTGACATCGGGAGGGATGCTTTTCTGGAACGTTCTTGGGAATGGAAAGAAAAGCATGGAGGAATAATTATTAAACAGCTCAAAAAGTTAGGCTGTTCATGTGACTGGGAGCGTGAGCGGTTCACGATGGACGAAGATTACTCAAAGCAAGTCCAGGATTCTTTTGTGCATTTTTTCAATAGTGGGAAGATCTATCGTGGCAAGAGAATGGTCAACTGGTGTCCTTCTTCTTTGACTGCTCTTTCTGATGAGGAAGTAATTATGAAACCTCAGAAGAGCAAACTCTATTATATGAGGTATGAGATTGCAGATCGGGAGGGGGAATTTTTAGAGATTGCAACGACACGGCCCGAGACACTCATGGGGGACAGCGCGGTGGCAGTTAATCCAAATGATGATAGGTATTCGGAATTAATTGGTAAGCATGCGGTGCGTCCTTTTCCGAGAGCAGAGATTCCCATCATTGCTGATGAGCACATTGATCCAGAATTTGGAACTGGAGTACTTAAAGTGACTCCGGCTCATGATAAGGCCGATTTTGAGATTGGAATTAAAAATAATCTAGACATAATCGATGTGCTTAATCCAGACGGCACACTCAATGCATTGGCTGGAGAAGAATTTGAAGGCATTGATAGGTTCGAAGCGCGTAAGCTTGTTACGCAGAAACTTGATGAGATGGGCTTATTGATTCGTGTCGAAGAATATGAGAATAATGTTGGTTTCAGTGAGAGAGCCGATGTGCCTATTGAGCCTAGAATTTCAATGCAATGGTTTCTCAAGTATCCAAAGGTAAGTGAATCTACCAAAGCGGTTGCTGATCGTGAGATTAAGTTTCGACCTGAGCGTTGGGCAAAGACTTATGCTCACTGGATGGAAAACATACAAGACTGGTGCATTAGTCGCCAACTTTGGTGGGGTCACAGGATTCCTGTCTGGTATCGTAAGGATAGGGCCGAGGAACTTAAATCAGCGCCGTCATTGGACAAAGAAACTTGTGGGGACGATTTGCATGTTTCCCTAGAACCTCCTTCGGATGATGAAAATTGGATTCAGGACGATGATGTTCTAGATACATGGTTCAGCTCATGGCTCTGGCCCTTTGCAACTATGGATGAAAAGACTAGAGAAAAATTTTATCCAACTACCGATTTAGTTACTGGACCTGATATCATCTTTTTCTGGGTCGCGCGAATGATAATGGCGGGATATGAATTTACAGGGAAGAGACCATTTGCGAATGTGTTCTTCACGAGTATCATTCGTGATAAGAAGGGCAGAAAGATGTCCAAGAGTCTGGGGAATTCTCCAGACCCTCTTGATCTTATCGCCCATTACGGAGCGGACGCTTTACGTTTTTCAATTATGAGAATCGCTCCAACTGGAACGGACGTTCGTTTCATAGAAAATAAAAAGAAGGATTCTTCTGATGGAGCTGACTGTCCGCAAGTCGAGGAGGGGCGGAATTTTGCAAATAAACTATGGAATGCATCACGTTTCCGTCAGATGCAGGGTGGTCCTGAAGGATTGAATCAGTTGCCTGATATTCATAATTTATCAATTTACGATATTAACATTCTTTCAAAATTAGATGCTTTGACAGAAGAAATAGGCTTATCCTATTCGACATATAAATTTCAGGAAATTGCTAATAAGCTTTATGATTTTTTCTGGAGTGAGTTTTGTGATTGGTACCTTGAGTCTATCAAGCAATATTTTAGGGATGATGCGGATTCTGATCGCAGGGAGACGGTTCTAATTGTCGTTGATATTGTATTTTCTCGGTTCCTTCAGCAACTTCATCCCTACATGCCTCATATCACTGAAGAATTGTGGGAAAAACTTGGCTTTTCAGAAAATGGAGAACTTCTGATGAAAATGCACCTCCCAGAGGATCCTGTGATACAAGGACTCGATTCCCAAACAGTTGAGCAGGCCAAGGAAAGGACTGACGCAATACACGAAACAACTTCTCGGGCAAGGCACCTTAAGGCTCAATATAATCTTGCTGCAAATCGCAACGTAAAATTTTATCTTCACCCTTCAGTTGAATGGGCAATGGGGGAGTTGGAAACTTTGAAGATCCTTAGTGGTGCTGGTGAAATCTCTGTTTCAGAGTCATATGAGCCAAGCGCAGGCACTCCGACCTTTCTAACGCCTATCGGGAAAATGCATATGCCTCTTGAGGGACTCGTTGATATAGAGGCAGAAAAGAAAAGAATAACTAAAGAAATAGATAAGGCCGAGAAGGATTTAAAACAAATTAGTGGCAAATTGTCTAATCCCAAGTTCACGGAAAGGGCACCCTCTGAAGTTGTTCAGGAAAATCTTGATCGCAAAGATGATCTTAGAAAAAAGTTAGGACAGCTTCATGAAATGTTGCAGAATTTATCATAATACCGTAAAAGCGTTATTACTTTATTGTCCCATTATATTATTTTAAGAGCCGCAATTAATAATCGTTAGTTCATTGGATACGAAGCAAGATATTCCTGAAAGTGGAGCTGATAGAAATCAATTATCAGATACTAAAGATTTGTCCTTGAATTGGGAATCGGCGGAGGCTGATGTTGCTGAGGAAATTGAAGAGGTAGCCGAAGTAGTTGTGAAAGGGACGGTGGAGCTTCATTCAAAGATGCTTCAAACTGATAGTTTAATTGATACAAATGCAGGTACTGAGGTTTTTTCAGATGAAGATTCTGATTCAAAGGAAAACATTGCTCAGCGGCAGGTTTACGTTGATGAGCCCGAGCCGGATACTATAGATAAATCCAAGCTTGTTAGTCTGGAAGAATATCGTGAAGGTAAAACTAGGGTCGATCCTCTTGCAGGTGGGCGTGTTCGTGGGGCTAATAATTTTGCTGATAAACCAAAGTTTTTGGATGGTAGATTGCCTCGTGCAGTTGAGAGGGGCGTGCCCTATCCGCAACCTGGTAAGCTGGCATTTACTGGTCTTTTAGTTTTAATTAACCGATTCGTTTTGTTAGCGACAGTGTTTGTTCTTCCCCTTGCATTATATTTTGATTCTACCTTTTTTGGCTTAGCTGTTGCTCTTCCTATTCTGGTGGTTTTTGTAATTATTGGCCTCATGCATTTTTCAGCAACATTGCGCACTAGATGCCGCGTGTGCAGTTGCCAGTTCTTTAGGATGCGCCGCTGTGACAAGCACCGTCTAGCACATAATCTTCCTTTGATGGGATATTCGTTTGCCACTGCCCTTCATCTTATCTTATTTAAGTGGATGAGGTGCATGTACTGTGGAACTGCTATAAGATTAAGGCCGCGGCTCAAAAAAGAACCCATTGAAGAATCCGAAGATACGGAATCTATTCCCGGTTCCTAGAGTCAATCCAAATTGTAACAGGGCCATCATTGGTCAGAGAGACTTGCATTGAAGCTCCAAATTTTCCTGTTGATACAGTCTTCCCAATTTCCTTTTCTATTGCAGAAATAAATTTTTCATAGAGAGGAATCGCATGCTCTGGTCTGGCTGCTCTGATGAAGGATGGGCGATTTCCTTTTTTGGTATTTGCATGAAGTGTAAATTGGCTAACAACGAGCACCTCACCACAGATGTCTGATAATGAAAGGTTCATTTGCCCAGCCCCATCATCAAAGATCCGTATCTTTGCGACTTTGCCTGTGAGCCACAACACATCTTCTTCAGTATCATCGGACTCAATTCCAAGTAAAATGAGAAGGCCAGTTCCAATTTTGCTGTAAGGCTCGCTCTCAATAGAAATAGAAGCTTCTGTTACTCTTTGAATTAGTGCTCGCATGAATCATTTAAAATCTACTGACGGAGGATACAGTGAATTGATTTATTCTATTATAATGTATTTTTACCTTCAAAATAAAGTCTTCAGGAAATTTAATGCAATTAGATCTGAAAATTTATAAGCATTGCTTAAGTAATATCATTAGTGAAAAAGTTTTTCAGGGGATTGACAGTCATGATAGATAAGGATATCTAACTTGCTCGCCTCAAGAGGCGAAACCGATTTCGCTTCGGACAAATGGCGAGGTAGCAAAGTGGTAATGCGCTGGTCTGCAAAACCGGTATTCGCGGGTTCGATTCCCGCCCTCGCCTTTCTTTTCAATTATTGCAGGCACAAGAAATTTTTGTGTATTGTCTTAGGGTCAATTCCAGATCATTTTTATTCAATAATTCATGAAAACATTTTGTCGTTTAATTTTATCATTTGTTCTTAGGGCTTCATTCTTTATATGGATTTTCTTTATCTGTTCCGGCATTTCTAAGGGCAATATTTACAAGAGCCGGATCAATGCTCAGTGGTCCGAGGACAACTCACATTTCTGGTACCGAAATGATTTGGCCAAGGGGCAACGTGAATTTGTTTTGGTTGATATGACTAACGGCATACGCCGTTTGGCTTTTGATCATAAAAAGCTGGCAGCCTCATTGTCTATAATTAGTAAGAATCGAGTAGAGGCTGATAAACTTCCAATCGATGGACTGAGCTTTAACTTAAAAAATAATACTGTTTCTTTTCGTGCCGTTGGACGGTTCTTTATTTGTGATCTCAAGACACTTGAACTGACTCAAGTTGAAAAACCTAAAAATGTAATCAAAGAGAAAAAATCCGAAGTAAAAGATTCCAAAAATAACAGAGAACGGAGCCCCAAGTCATATAGACCGAGCAGGGAAATGTCTCCTGACGGTAAATGGAGAGCTTTCGTTCGTGATCACAATATATTTATTAGGGCAGCGAAAGGGGAAGCAGAGATTCAATTAAGTAAAGATGGGAAGAATGGAAACTCGTATCAGGACCCTTACTGGTCACCTAATTCAAAGAATCTTTTTGCTTTTCGGGTACAGCCAGGAGCAATCGGAGACGTTCACTTAGTTGAATCATCTCCTAGGGGAGGCGGCCGTGCCAAGCTTCGTTCTCGCCGCTATCCATTGCCCGGGGATAAGTTCATTACTCATGAACTGAATCAGTTTGATATTGAAGAAAAAACCCATACAAAACCCAAGGTCGGTATCATCGATTTCAGGGGCCCTCGACTAAGATGGACCCAAGATGGCAGATACTTTAGGTACCAGAAAATTGATCGTGGCCATCAGCGCTTTCGTGTCATTGAGGTTGATACATTTACTGGGAAAGTCCGTAATATAATTGATGAAGTCACCGAGACTTTTATTTGGACGGAGCATCCCAAGGATCTAGGGGTCCCCTTAGTCAATTGGTTAGATGAGACAAATGAAATTATTTACCTATCTGAGAAAGATGGTTGGCGGCACCTCTATCTGATTGATGTTAAGGAAGGTAAGACTAAGAATCCGATCACTAAAGGCAATTTCACTATCCGTTATGTGGATTGGATTGATAAAGAAAAGAGGCAGATATGGTTCAGGGCTTCGGGTCTAAATAAGAATCAGGATCCTTATCTTATGCATTACTACAGGGTCAATTTCGATGGATCTGGATTCACGGCTCTCACTGATGGCAATGGCTGGCATAACATCACTTACTCTCCTGATCGCAAATATATCATTGATCAATATTCTCGTGTAGATATGGCACCGGTCCATGATTTGCGACGAGTCTTGGACGGGAGCCTTGTATGTGAACTTGAAAAGACAGACATTACTGAACTTGAAGCGAGTGGATGGAAGGCTCCTGAAGTTTTCAGAGCCAATGGTCGTGACGGGAAGACTGGCATCTGGGGCATCGTGGCTAGGCCCAAGGACTTTGATCCCAAAAAGAAGTATCCGGTCATAGAGGACATGTATGCTGGTCCTCATGATTCCTACGTTCCTAAACAATTCAGTGCTGGTAGGCGTTTCTCATCCTGGACTGACATGGGATTTGTAGTGGTAAAAATTGATGGTATGGGAACTGCGAACCGGTCCAAGGCCTTCCATGATGTTTGTTGGCAAAACCTTAAAGATGCCGGGTTCCCTGACAGAATATTGTGGCATAAGGCTTACGCTGAAAAGAACCCATGGTATGATATTTCAAGGGTAGGTATTCATGGAGGATCAGCTGGCGGCCAAAGTTCGACTGGCGCACTACTATTTCACCCCGAATTTTACAAGGTCGCCGTCTCATCCTGTGGCTGCCATGATAATAGAATGGACAAGGCTTCTTGGAATGAGCAGTGGATGGGATATCCGGTAGGGCCGCATTACTCAGCATCATCCAATATTGATAATGCTAATCGTTTGCGCGGGCGTTTGCTTTTGATAGTGGGTGAATTGGATACGAATGTGCCACCAGAGTCAACTCTCAGGCTTGCTGATGCACTCATTAAGGCAAATAAAGACTTTGATATGATTGTTGTTCCGGGCGGAGGGCATGGTAATGGGGGCCGGCACGGGGACCGGAGGCGCAAGGATTTTTTCCGCAAGCATTTGCTGGGCATTGAGCCTCCCAATTACAACTTGGCTAATTAAATAAATTACGTGGAAACCATCATTAAAGAGATCAGGTCTGAGGATCGCAGGTTTGATCTTTTAGATGGGGCCGGGTCTGATGCCGTTCACAAAGATCCTCAATATGGGTACGGTGTTACTCGGCTCATCAGTTCGGATCCACAATGCTCTGGGACGGGCATTGCATATACCCTTGGCGGAGGCACTGACCTCGTCAGTTCTGCGATTAAATTGCTTTCAGAGCCGCTCATTGGTAAGGAAATCGAGGAGTTAATGTCTGATTTTGGGGCCTTTCAGCGCTTTATAGCTGAACATCACCAGATCCGGTGGCTTGGTCCTCATAAGGGTGTTATTCATCTTGCTTTGGCCTCCATTACCAATGCCTGTTTTGACCTATGGGCCAAGTCTCGTGGAGTTCCTCTGTGGAAATTACTTCTGGATCTGAAACCCAATCAAGTCATTCAACTCATTGATTTTTCTTACCTTGAGGAGGTCCTCACCGCTGATGAGGCTATTTCCATTCTGGAAGAAAAATTACCGACAAGAAAGGACAGAGAGGGGCTACTCAATGAAGGGTATCCGGGCTATGACACATCCGTTGGATGGTTTGCATATAGCGATGAGAGAATAATAGAAAATGCACGCAAAGCAATGGATCAGGGCTTTAATGCAATGAAGCTTAAGGTTGGTTCTCCTGAACCGGAGAGGGACATAAGAAGAGCCACTTTGGTACGTGAAGCGGTCGGTGACTCTGCGAGGATAATGGTTGACGCGAATCAGGCATGGTCACTGCCCAAGGCCCTAGAAGTTTGTGAGCAACTCCAGAAAATGGATCCTTACTGGGTAGAGGAACCTACACAACCAGATGATATTATTGCTCATCAGAAAATTGCGAAAGCCATCAGTCCAGTTCCCGTGGCCGTTGGAGAAGCAGTAAGTAACCGGGTCATATGGAAAAATTTTCTTGAAGCCTCAGCAGTGGGTGTGGTCCAAGCCGATTGCACTAGGCTTGCTGGAATCAGTGAGTACTTAGCAGTGTCCATTCTGTCTACTAAGTACCCGGTTAAGATCATACCTCATGTTGGGGACATGGGGCAGATTCACCATCATTTGGTCTTTTTCAATCATATTGCACTTGGGCACAAAAAATATTTCCTAGAATATATTCCTCATCTCAGAGATTATTTTAGATTCCCAGCTGTCGTCAGGGACGGAGCATACCAGATCCCTCAGGAACCAGGTTGCTCAACGGACCTTAATCCTGAGTAATTTAAAAAGAACTTCAATCCTATCTTTAAACTATTCGGGAATACCGGGGGCTATTAACTGGTAGTGTTAGTCAAACCATTGGAACCCGT
>MDSV01144512.1_pt1 | contig 17915 bp, 18 predicted proteins | sample 810851 | NCBI WGS metagenome assembly MDSV01 (sample SAMN05326640, study PRJNA326480) | marine metagenome | isolation source: seawater | place: Atlantic Ocean: North East | collected 2012 | reverse complement strand
GAACCCTTCATATACATTCCAATGGAATGCAGGTTCATTATCAAGTGGTGTTTACTTGGTAAGAGCTGAGGGTGCTGGCCAAATGGCAACTCAAAAGTTAACACTTATAAAATAAGTATTAATAATATTCAAGGCCAATAGTTTATCTTTTTTATAATGAAATCTATTGGCCTTGTTTTATTTTTTATATGAAATTTTTTTTAAAATATTTATTTTTAATTTTATCAACTTCTTTATTGTTTTGTGAACAGTATAATCTTTTTGGCTATGTATTAGATTCAGTCACCCAAAAACCTTTAGCTGATGTTAGCGTTTATATAAAAAATCAAAATAAATTAGTCGAAACTGATGAAAATGGATATTTTAATTATTTATTAGTAAATCCTGAATTAAAAGTTTTTGATTTAAAATTTGAATTAATTGGATATGATCACAAACCGATAAAAATAGATCTTTCAAAAAATAATAAGATCATAAAATGTGATGGATGTGCTAATTCTAATCTAGATTTAGGTAGTATTTTTTTACAAATTAAATCAATTCAAATAGATTTAGTTGAAATTCAGTCAAATCTAAACAAGGCAAAGCAAATTTCTGATATAAGTATTACTGGATTAGAACTTAGTGAGAATTTAAAAGGAAACTTAGCTTCTACTTTGGCAAATTATCCTAATATAGGAATTAATTCATTTGGTAGTGCAACATCTAAGCCCTCATTAAGGGGTTTTTCTGGAGATAGATTCTTACTTACAAAAGATGGTATTGAAACTGGTGATTTGTCTCAATCTTCAATTGATCATGCAATTGCTCTTGATATGTCTGAAGTTAGTGAAATAGAAATTATTAGAGGTCCAAAGTCTTTGTTATTTGGTCCTAATACTATAGGTGGTGTGATAAATACGACAATGCTTGGTAGTCCTAGAATTAGAGTAGATGAATTTTCTGCAAAAGTTTTACTTGGATCAGAATTTTTTTCAAAAAATGGTGTATCTTTATTTGATCAAGGTTCATATAATAGTTTGCTTTTTTATTTTCCTATGGAAAATGATCAATTGAATATTTCATTTAATAATAGGTCATATAATAATCAAACAAGCCCACTAGGAATTCTTGAAAATACTGAATTAAAAAGTTCAAATTATAAAATTAGTTTAACTCATTATAATGATAAAAATTTTATAAATGTTTTTGCTGAAAAATTTAGAATGGATTATGGTATACCTCCAACTACAAGTGGTCATACTACTGGTATAGATATTCCCATGTATAAAAAAACATTTCAAATTAATTATAATGAAAATTTAAATCATAATTTTTTTTCTGAATTAGACTTTAAGTATAATTTTATAGATTATAAACATTTTGAAATTATTCCAGATCATCCATTTAATGATTATGAACTTTTACTATCAAAAAAAACTCATAATTTCAAGTTTGATATTGATTCTGATAATTTATCTTTTGGTTCAGAAATAAACATAGAAAACTTCATATCTGACGGTATAAATGAGACACCTGTAACCGATGAAGTAAGTTTTTCTATATACGGGTTTTATAAAGAAAGTATGTCTTCAGATTTTGATTTTATAAGTTCTTTTAGATTGGGACATTTTTCTGTTAATCCTAAATATTATAATTTTATTAGTGGAAATCCTAATTTAATACTTACAGATGAATCCGGAGATCCAATTCTAGATGAAAATGGTGATTTTATAAGTTTAGTTAGAAAAAGAAAATTTGAAAATGTATCATTTTCATTGGGTTTTAAAAAGCAAATAGATAAAATTGAAATTAATAGTTGGGTAATGCATACTATGAGAGCGCCAAGAGTTGAAGAATTGTATTCTGATGGTCCACACTTAGCAACATATGCTTTTGAAATAGGTAACCCCAATCTTAAATCTGAGCAAATATACGGTATAGAGAATTCTATTAGTTTTGATTCTAACCCATTAAGTTTTTCTATTGTTTCATTTTATAATTATAGCCCATATTATTTTCAAATGACAAAAAACGGAATCTGTGAAGAGGCTTGGGATTGGAATCCATATTCAGGACTTGGACATCCATGTCCTGGTGTAGATTATATTGATTGGGGTGCTGCTCCACTTGGTTGGTTATACATTTATAGCCCTAAAGGTATTAAAGCTGTTATAAAGGGATTTGAGTTTGATTTTGAATATAAATTAAAAGATTTACAGATAGATTATAATCTATCATTTGTAAAAGGTGATAATTTAACCTTAGGCTTACCTTTATCTTATATTAATCCAATGAAAGAAATTTTAAGTTTTAATTTTAATAGAAAACTTATCAATTTAAAATTAAGATTTTCTAAAATACATGCTCAGGATAGATTAGGTCAGTTTGAAACATTTACGGAAGGAGCAGTATTAACTGATCTATTATTAAGTTATAATCATGAGAGCTATGATTTTACGATTCAATTTAATAACATTTTTAATAAAGAGCATTATAATCATTTATCTAGGATAAAATCAATTGCGCCTGAAGCAGGAAGGAATGTTGTAGTTGTTTATAAAATGTTTTTTTAAATTTAATCATGAAATATTCATATTCAAAAAATATAAAATCAGATTTTAAGACTACTGAAAAAAAAGTTAGAGAAGCATTGCTTGATATTGGATTTGGTGTTTTAACAGAAATTAATATGAAAGATGCCTTTAAATCAAAATTAGATTTAGATTATAAAAACTATAAAATATTAGGTGCTTGCAATCCTTTATTGGCACATGAAGCATTAGATAGTGAAAAATTAATTGGTATTTTAATGCCCTGTAATATATTAGTTATTGATAATGAAAATTTAACTACTAAGGTAGTATTCCCCAATGCTAGCAGTCTTTTAGAAATAACGGATAATTCTGAGATTATGAAATTAGCAGATAAGGTAGATGTTTTATTAAAAACAGCTTTTGATAGTATTGTTTAGCCTTAATTCATAGTTCGAATGCTTTCTAGATTATTTTTACTTAAAAATAAAATTTGTTGTGGTAAGGGTTGCCTTATGTGTCCATATGAACCTAAGCATACTGAAGGATCATTAAAAATTAGAGATAATGTATTGAATAATCTCAATGAGGAAGAGTCTAATTTGATGAATTGTAATAGTTTGTAAAATTAATTAATTTAAAAGACACTTTTTTTTAAGTTTATTGTATAACAAAATAAGATTTTTATTATGAAAAAAACATTTTTAGTTCAATTTATTCTTTTAGTATCAGTCCTGTTTTCTGAATGTTCTGACTTAAATCAATCTGAATGTTTACAATATCCTCAATATTGTGAATGGAATGATGCAGCAAATCTTTGTACAGAAATTGGTGGTGGTGGAAGCGGTGGTGGAAGTGCTGATGGCCCTTATGATTTTGCAACTATTACTGAATCAGATGGATTAAGGAATGGACCTTTTTATAGAGATGGAGTTTTGTATTATCCGTTAGATGGAAATCCCCCATATAAAAATGTAGTTTTATCACCGGGATTTGGTGGTAATAGTTCATCAATGTCTAGTTGGGGTGCTTTTTTTGCTTCACATGGATTTGTTGCTATGACAGTTGGTCCAAATGATGAAATTATGGATTCACACTATCAAAGAGGAGAGGGCTTAATTGATGGAGTTGAAACTATCATACAGGAGAATAGTCGTTTAGGGTCACCAGTGTATGGATTAATTGATGAAAATAGTTTTACTGTTTCAGGATACTCAATGGGTGGTGGTGCATCACATGATGCTGCACTAATTGCGCAAGAGAATGGACTTGATTATGTAAAAGCAGTCATATCCCTTAATCCAACTGTATTATTTGAAGATTGTGATTTATGTCCAGCCGATACATACGAAGGTGAAGTGTATTGTATATGTTTAGTTCCAGAATTAATTGCTCATAGTTTACCTAGTCTTATATTTGCTGGAGAGATTGAGATAAATGAACTCGAAGCATATGCAGGTTTATTAGGACAAGATATTTATGCAAATTTACCTGCTGAAACAGAAAAAATTCTATTTGAGGGTGCAAACTCTGGTCATGGTTTTGCTGAACTATCCAATGCTGAGGTTAGTGATAAAATACTATCATTCATGAACTATTTTATTTTAAATGATGATAGCTATTGTGAATCTTTACAAGAGATTCCTTCAAGTGCATCACAGTATCTTTATAATATAGAATGTCAACAAATAGCTAATGGTGATATTAATGGCGATTTTACAGTTAATATTCAAGATGTTATCTTAATGATTAATTTAGTATTAAGCAGTACATTTGATAGCCAAGCAGATATTAATGTTGATGGTACTATAGATGTTTTGGATGTTGTACAGCTTGTAAATTCAATTCTAAATTAACTGAAGTTATTCAAATCTTGATTTTTCATTTTGTATTAATTCTTTAGGAAATGGATTAAAAAAACTTTGATTGATTAAGTACTCATTTTCAAATCTTACAATCCAGGAAAATAAAATACTGTTTACTGCAGATATAGGTTCTTTTTTATTTCGATAGAGTTCTAATGTATCCAGGAAGTGTTTTTTTTCTTTGCTAGTTAAAAATTTTTTAAAATATCCCATAACATGCATTTGAGTATTAATATTAGTTGGATATCTTGATTTTTTTGACAATAAAATTAATAGAGATTTAAAATAATTTTTTTTAACAATTTCTATTGATTCTTTATCCTTATTTGCCGCAATCTTCCCCATTTTTGTCATTAAGGATTGATTATAAGCCATAAATAAATATTTATGTTTTGCATGATATTTGTATAAGCCGTTAAAATCTTTTACTGATCTAAAATCAGCAATGGTAAATATAGAAGTATAAAAATGTTCTCTAATAAAAATATTATTTAGTCTTTTTTCTTCTTCAATAGGATAATGATTAAATTTTTCTAAAACTTGTCTTGCAAATAAGCCACTACCACGTTTATTTGAAGGAGCATTATTTTTTTTAGGATAAATTTTGGTAGAATATACTCCACAAGAAGGTGAATCTGTTTTTAATATAAAACCATCTACTGTATTTATTCCATTTAAATATTTATTTGAAAAAGAATTCATCTCTTTACTGAAATCTTTTCCTGTATTAGGCTGAAACAATAAATTCTCATTTTCATTTTCAACAATTCTAATTGTATCTCTTGGTGTACCCATTCCTATTTCTACTTCTGGACATACAGGATTAAAATCAATGTATTCCTTTAGTTTTTTTATATATTTATTATTAATAATTTGACCATCGTATCGGCAGGCATCAAATTCTAAACATTTACTAATAATAATTTTAGGTTTTAAGAAAGTCATATATTTAAAAATATAATAATCATATTTAAGATTTCAAATAGGAGATGAGAGAACAGGGCTGCTCAGTTTAAATACTAATATTACTTAGTTGGGGAGGAATATAGTATTTAAAGCCCTGTAAATCTCTCATATCTTAATTTATTTTAAAACTATTTCAATTAATTTTATAGGCCTGAATTGTAACATCTTGTGTTATATACATTAAAATATTTTATAGGTTGTTTTTTGTTATCTAAATTATACTAATGAAATATTGCCAAACAGTTAAACTTAGTAAAGTTGATTTTAATGTAGTTAATAAAGCCTTTAATGATATAAATTTCGTTAAATTTTTAACAAGTTTTCAACCTGTTAAAATAATTAATTGGTCTGGTATAGAAAATAATAAAATGGCTTTTTTTAAGTTGTGGTTTCTAGGCTGGAATAATTTTAAAGTAATACACTCTAACTATATCAAAAATAAAAATGAATTATCCTTTATTGATAAGGGGATTGAGTTACCATTAGGGTTAAAGTCATGGCATCATAAACATATTGTAGAAAAAAAAGGTAATGGAACTATTATAATTGATTCATTAACAATTGAACATACTAACAGATTGATTGGTTATATTTTATTCCCTATGTTTATATCACCTATTATCATAAGAAAAATTTTATATAGAATATATTTTTTTAAAAAAATATAAATCAAATAATATGAATAAAAATATTTTAATTTTTTTATTGTTGAATACTCTTTTAATTTCTCATCCAATTGTAGATTTATTAGATATATCACGATTTATGGGTAGATGGTATGTAATTGCACTTATTCCTAATTGGATTGAAGAAGGGTGTAGTAATTCATATGACGATTATAAATTAAATAAAGATGGTACAATTGATATAACATATAGTGCAATTAAGAATGGTAAAACAAGAACAATTAAGCAAAAAGCAGTTATCCCTGATAAAAATAAATTAGGTAAATGGGAAATTCAATTTATGAAGCCCTGGATCCCTTTTTTTAGAGCACCATATGAATTAATTCTATTGGATGATAGTTATGATTATATGGTAGTTGGATATCCAGACAATAGTTTTGGCTGGATAATGTCAAGAAAAACAGTTATGGATGATGAAATATATTTTAAAATACTTAATAAATTAGAAATTGATTTTAATTATGATAAAAATAAATTTGAAAAAGTAATTCATGATAAAAAATAAATTTAGAAATATTGCAATTATAGCTCATGTAGATCATGGAAAAACTACGTTAGTTGATGGACTCTTAAAACAAAGTGGTACTTTTCAAGTGCATGAAACTGTACAAGATAGAGTTATGGACTCAATGGATTTAGAAAAAGAGCGAGGTATAACTATAACAGCAAAAAATACTGCAATATTATATAATGATATTAAAATTAACATTGTAGATACTCCTGGTCATGCTGATTTTGGAGGAGAAGTAGAAAGAAGTTTAAATCTTGTAGATGGAGTCCTTCTGTTAGTTGATTCTAGTGAGGGGCCATTGCCCCAAACTAGGTTCGTATTGCAAAAAGCTTTAAATAGAAACCTTCCAGTAATATTAGTCATTAATAAAATAGATAGACCTGATTCTCGTATTAGTGAAGTACTTAATGAAGTGTATGATTTATTTATTGATTTAGGTGCTAACGATGAGCAAATTGAATTCCCCGTTATTTATACTAATGCTAAAGATGGTATAGCTTATAAAAAACTAAATGATGAATCTCAAGATTTATTACCACTTTTTGATCTAATTATTAAAACATTTCCTGGTCCAGAAGTAAATGATGAATCAAATACTCAGTTTTTGATCACAAATATCGATTATGATTCATATGTAGGTCAGATAGCGATAGGTCGTTTAAATAATGGCTCAATCCAAATTAATAAGAAATATAGTTTATGTGGAATAGATGGAATTAAGAAAGATCAAAAGCTTTCAGCTTGCTATACTTTTAAAGGATTAGAAAAAATTAAAGTTAATACTTTAGAGGCTGGCGATATAATTGCTATTGCAGGAATTGAAAATATTAAAATAGGTGATACTATTTCTGATAATGAAGAGCCTCTTGCATTACCTAGAATCATTATTGATGAACCTACTGTTTCTATGTTTTTTCATGTTAATAATAGCCCTTTTGCAGGTAAAGAAGGAAAATTTTTAACATCTAGAAATATTAGTGAACGTTTATTTAGAGAAACTTTAAGTAATGTATCTCTAAAAATTAATAAAACAGATGAGACTGATGTATTTGAGGTTTGTGGTAGAGGAGAGTTGCAGATGGCAATTCTTATTGAGACAATGAGGCGAGAAGGCTATGAATTTATGGTTTCAAAACCTCAAGTAATTACAAAAGAAGAAGATGGGGTTAAGTTTGAACCAGTAGAGTCTATATTCCTAGATCTTGAAGAAGGGCATACTGGTATAATAACAGAAAAATTATCTATAAGAAAAGGTAGAATGATTAATTTGCAAAATAATGGATTGGGTAGAGTCACATTAGAATTTAAAGTTCCATCAAGGGGAATGATTGGTTTTAGAAGTGAGTTTTTGACTGACACCAAGGGCTCTGGTATTTTAAATTCATTATTTGATTCTTATGCACCTTGGTTTGGTCCTATACCTCAAAGAAATTCTGGTGTTATAATCGCAGATAGATCTGGTACAGTAACTCAATATGCATCTTTAGCAATGGTTGATAGGGGGCAATTATTTGTAGATGTAAATACAGAAGTATATAAAGGTATGATTGTAGGGGAGAGAAATAAAGTTGGAGATTTAGATGTTAATATTATTAGAGAAAAAAAATTAACAAATATGAGGTCTGCATCAAAAGATAATACAGTAGTACTTAGACCACCTAAAAGATTATCACTAGATCAATGTATTGAGTTTATTGCAGAAGACGAATTAATTGAAATTACACCATTGAATTTGAGGATGCGTAAAATGGAATTAGATATTAACAAAAGAATATCTCAAAATAAAAAAAATAAGCTTGAAAAATAATTGATTTAATATGGGTCTTATCATTACATTTTTTTTTAAAAAAAAAGATTTAATTAACTTAAATTTTAACAATGAATAAATTTATACCATTACTTGTTTTAATAAGTTTTTTATTTCCTCATGGGGTTTCTGAATCAACTATTGGTGCAATGTCTAATGCATCTTTATTAGATTGGTCTTGGTTTGGTGCTGAGCATATGGTAACAGGATATGACCATATTTTATTTTTAGTAGGAGTTTTATTTTTCTTAACTAGCTATTTTGATATTTTTAAATTTATTACAACATTTACTATAGCTCATTGTTTAACGCTTGTTTTTGCTACTCATTATAATATTACAGCTAATGCTTATTTAATAGATGCAGTAATTGCTTTTAGTGTTATCTATAAGGGATTTGAGAATTTAGATGGATTTAAAAAAATATTTTCTAAGAGTGCTCCTAATTTAATTTTAATGGTATTTATTTTTGGCCTAATTCATGGATTTGGTCTTTCTACAAAGCTGCAAGAAGTAGCTCTGGGTTCAGGTATTAATTTAACTTTAAATCAAATTCTATCGTTTAATGTAGGGGTAGAGGTAGGACAAATTATTGTTCTCGCTATTTTATTTCCATTTTTATCATTGATTAGAGGTCAATATTTCAGTATCATTTCTAAAGTTGTAAATTGGGGATTAGTAATATTAGGTTTGATATTGTTTTTTATTCAAATAAATGGATTTATAAATAATCATAATCATGAAGTCAAGGAGGACTTGCATCATCATCATCACCATTAAAATATACTTTATTGATTAATGAATCATTTTTTTTCAAAATATAGATTATTATTATCTAAGTGTTTACTATTTTCTATAATCCTTATTTTAATAATTTCCAAAAATAATTTTGATAATAATTCAATTCCTTTTGTCATTTTAGAATTTTCAGGTTTCTTTCTCGTAATAGTTGGTGTATTTGGTAGAATTTGGTCCTCATTGTATATTGAAGGGAATAAAACTAATTCATTAGTAACAAATGGTATATACTCTATATGTAGAAATCCGCTTTATTTTTTTAGTTTTTTACTTCTATTGGGATACTGTTTATTAATTAAATCATTCATAGTATCATTTATGGCCATGTTAATGTTAATTATAGTTTATCCAAGAACTATAAAATATGAGGAAGAAAAGTTATTAAAAATTCATGGCGATGATTATTTAAATTATTTTAATAATACCCCAAAGTTTATTCCAAATTTATTTTTGTTTAAAAAAAATGAAAAAAGCTATAAGATCAAAATAGATATAAATAAAATTGAAAATGTACTTATTGAATCATTAGGTTTTATTTTATTCTTTGAAATTATTAGGCTTTTAAATTATTTGCATAATACTAATATTTTACCATCAATTATTAATATATATTGATTTATGTTTAAATATAGTTTGTTATTGGTTTTAATGTTTTTTCAATATGGTTTTGGGTCAGGTTTTTTATCTTATAAAGGTCAGTTATATATTTCAGGATATAATAATCAGGATGTTTTAGATCCTTATGATGCAAATATTAATTATTTACCTGAATTTTATAAGTCATTTTCATTTAATTCTACTTCCTCCATTGATTTAAAATACAGCCATTCTCTTTATAAAAATCTTAGCATTGATAATTTTAATAAAATAGATGCAAGTAGATATAGATCCTGGATTCGTTTTTCAACTAATTATATTGATTTAAGATTTGGATTGCAAAAAATTACATTTGGAAGTGCGCTATTTTTAAGACCATTATCTTGGTTTGATTCAATTGATTTTAAGTCAAAATCAGGTCAAACATATGGAGTAGAATCATTAAGATTTATTGCTTCTCCATCAAATTCAATATCAGTATGGCTTTGGTCAATTAATAATGAATTTTCAAAATCATCATTTGGAGGTAGGTTGGAAATCTCTAATGTTAACAGATTGTTTGGTGATTGGGGCTTTACATATTATAAAGATTTAGAATCTAAAAAACATTTACCATATCAGATTATTCAATTTCTTTATAGCTATATACCAGAAAATGAAATAATTCAATCTATAAATTTAGAATCTATACTAGGTTTTAGGGAAAATAGTAGATTCGGAATAGATTATAGATATGATGGTTTATTTGGCTTCTGGTTTGAAGGTTCTTATTATTCAATGAAAAAGTACGAAGATGTTTTATTTAATGGGTTTTCATTTTTAACTTTAGGGCTTGATTATACATTGCCAATTTTAAACGGCTTATTATTTACCACAGAAACAATTTTTTCAACGGTTGATTTATCAATTGATTCTGAATTTTTAGATAATAATAATTCTTCTAGTATATTTTTTCTTTCTTTGCCTATAAATATATATAATGATTTCTCTTATTTTTATTTAAAAGATTGGGATGACAATATACCAGAAAATAATATAGTACGTTGGTCTACAACATATGATAGTTTTAGTATGAATTATATGCTTACATTAATACCAGGTGAACTGAATGATATTTTCCAAATTGAGTTTATATATAACCACTAAATGAAAAACAGGATGATAGTCGAAATAAAAAATCTCATAAAAAAATTTTCTATTGGAGGCAGTTATTTTACTGCATTAAATGAGATTTCTCTTAATATAGAAAAAGGAGAATTCTCTGGTCTTGTTGGAGCTTCAGGTTCAGGTAAGACTACATTATTAAACATAATTGGAGGATTAGATTCTCCTACATCAGGTAATGTAAAAGTATTAAATAAAACTATTAGTGAAACTTCTCATACAGAAAGAGCTCTAATTAGACGAAAGAATATGGGCTTTATCTTCCAGAGCTATAATCTTCTTCCAGTTTATAGCGTTTATGAAAATGTAGAATTACCATTAATATTAAATAAAGTTGAAAAAAATAATAGAAGACAAAAAGTTTTAGATGCAATAGAGGCTGTAGGATTAAGTGATAAAGTAAATTCTAGACCAAATCAGCTGAGTGGTGGACAATGCCAAAGAACAGCTATAGCTAGAGCAATTGTTCATAACCCAGCTTTAATTTTAGCTGATGAGCCAACAGCAAATCTTGATTCAGAAAATTCACATCATATTATGCAAATTATGAAAAAATTAAATAATGAGTATAATACTTCATTTATCTTTGCAACTCATGATGAAAAAATAATGAGTTATTTAATGAGAATAATTCATATAGAAGATGGAAAAATATTTAAAGATGATTTTTTAAAATCTTAGCATTGATTTATGTTATATAAAATTGCGATTAAAAACTTAATTGGTGCAGGTATTAGAACATGGCTAAATGTTTTTGTTACTTCAGTTTCAATTTTTATGATTATTTTTTCATCTGGTATGTACACTGGTATGAAACAGCATGCAATGAATGTATCTATAGATACTGAAATAGCTGGAGGTGCATTTTGGCACCCTGCATATGATCCATATGATCCCATCACATTTGAAGATTCTCATGCAATAACACCTGAATCATTATTTGAATTGGTCAAAAAAGAACAGGCTTTAGAAGTGCTTGTTAGTCAAGCTTCTATATATCCAAATGGAAGAGTTGTACCAGTTATAATGAAAGGTATTACTGCTGAACAAACTATTTTAAATATTCCAACTCAAGAATTATTAAAGTACAACGGACCTAATATACCTGTTCTGATTGGAAGGGGTATGGCTAAATATTCGAAGCTTAATATTGGAGATACTTTTATAATCAGATGGATGGACAAGAATAGAACTTACGATGCTGGTCAAGGAGAAATTATCCATATAATGGATTCAGATAATTTTAAGATTGATATGGGTCATATATGGATACCAATTCATACCACACAAGATATGTTATCAATGGCAAACGAGTCTTCTTATGTCGTTTATGATAAAAGTATTCAAAATATTAATGGTGCAAATGATTGGATCCATAGAGATGTTAAGTACTTGATTAGAGATATGGAAACCATTATTGAACAAGATAGGCCTAATGCAATTATGATTTATATTATATTATTGTCACTTGCTGCTATGGGAATTTTTAATGCACAGACTCTATCAATATTTAAAAGAAAAAAGGAAATAGGAACATTGATGGCTTTAGGAATGCATAAGAAAAAAGTTGTTTTATTATTTACGCTAGAAGGAGCTTTGAATGCTATTTTTGCAATTTTTCTTACAATAATTCTTTTTGGTCCATTATTGTTTTATTTTAGTATTTATGGAGTTCCTTTGCCAATAGACTATTCAGATATGGGTTTAATTATTGCGAAGCGATTAATTCCTATTTATTCAGTGCCTTTATTATTATTGACAGCGCTATCAGTATTTATTATCTTATTAATTGTAAGCTATTTACCATCAAGGAGAATAGCCAAAATGCACCCAGTTGATGCTATTAGAGGTAAAAATTCATAATGGTTTATTTTTTATTTAAGGGTTTATTAAGAGATAAATCAAGGAGTTTTTTCCCTGTAATAATAATCACATTAGTTGTTACAATTATTATTTTTTTTTCAGGTTTTTTAAATGGAGTATATAATTCTTTATTTCTAAATACAGCTTTAATCAATTCAGGCCATATTAAGGTAGTTACTTATGCTTATAATGAAGAATATCAATTGTTGCCTAATGATCTTGCATTATTAGATGCTAACAAATTAAAAAATCAACTAGAAAGCGAATATGAAGAATATTTATGGACTCCTAGAATAACTTTCGCAGGTTTATTTGATGTACCTGATAAGTTTGGTGAAACTTTATATCAAAGTCCAGTTATTGGTCTTGGTATAGATTTTTTATCAGATGAGTCAAGTCAATTTAAAATTTGGGATTTAGACCATAAGTTAACTGATGGTGTTTTGATGAAAACGCAAAATGAAATCCTTGTAAGTGAGCAATTAGCTAATCGTTTATACTTATCGCCAGGATCTGAAGTTACATTTATAGGTTCTACGATGCATGGTGGATTTTCCACTTATAATTACATCGTTTCTGGTATTTTTGATTTGAATATAGGACCTATCTCTAAGGATATGGTTCTAGTTGATTTAGAAGGTGCTCGCCAAGCATTAGATATGGATGATGCTGCATCTGAAATTTTAGGATACGATAAAGAGATTTTATTTGATAATGATAAAACAGTTTTAACTCGTGATAAATATAATTCAGCACAAATAGATACTTTAGATATTTATAGACCATATATGTTAGCATTGAGAGATTCAAATCAAATGGGAAGTTTAGTAGATTTTAGTGATGCAATTATGTTAATTATTTTAATTGTTTTCTTAATAGTTGTTACACTCGTTTTATGGAATATGGGAATTATGAGTGGCCTCCGTAGATATGGTGAAATTGGAATGCGTTTAGCGATTGGTGAAACAAAAGGTGATGTATTTAGAACTATGATTTTAGAATCTTTTATTATTGGATTACTAGGAAGCACTTTTGGAACTATTATAGGATTAATTATTACTACCTACTTTGAAAGAGTAGGGTTAGATTATTCTAAAGGTATAGATAGTTTGAGTTCATCAAATTTTGCTATGCCTAATATTTTTTATCCTCAAGTTACTCCAGAATTATTTTATATTGGTTTTATACCAGGAATACTTGCAACAGTTTTTGGTACTATGCTTGCAGGACGAGCAATTTATAAGCGTGAGATGTCTCAATTATTTAAGGAGTTAGAGGTATGATTAAATTTTTTATTTTATTTTTTTCTTTTTTGTTTTGTGCAGATTCTGATTTTTCAATTGATGAAATAATAGAAAAAATAGATTCTAATTTAAATTCAAAAAATAGAGTTATAACAAGCAAAATGATTATTAATGGTAGAAGGTCAAGTAGAACTATTGAATCTAAAAGTTGGATTGTAGGCATTGATAAAGCTTTTACTGAATATATTTCCCCTGCTAGGGAAGCTGGGAGTAAAATGTTGAAAATAAATGATAAATTATATACCTATACACCTCAAACAGATAGGATAATTCAAATATCAGGTCATATGCTCAGACAGTCAGTAATGGGTTCAGATATGTCTTATAATGATATCTTAGAAGACAAGCCTCTAAATGACATTTATAATGCTACATTTGAAGGTGAGGAGATAATTAAAGGAAGAAAATGTTATATTGTTTTTTTAGAAGCAGCTGTTGATGGTTTGCCATATCCTAAGCGTAGATCTTGGATAGATATAGAATATTTTTTACCTATCAAAGAAGAGTTGTATGCTAAAAGTGGGCAATTGCTTAAATCTACATCCATGGATGGTATACGTAGGATTGATAGTAGATGGTTCCCAACTGTTTTTACATTCAAGGATGAATTGAAAAAAACAAGTAAAGGAACTGAATGGATTATTGTAGATATTGAATTTGATGTTGACATTCCTGAGTCAATTTTTTTAAAATCAAGTTTAAGAAAATAATTTTTTAAATTATGATTAGGGATAGTGTGAGAAGCACTAGCCATCCCTAATCATTTTTCATACTCATGTGCGGACAGGATGATAGAATTTTATATCCATTCTTCTGTATAGCCCAGTATATCTCCTGGCTGACATTGCAATGTTTTGCAGATTGCATTAAGAGTTGAGTATCTTATTCCCTTAACGTTACCTTTTTTTATTCTAGATAGGTTCACTATGCTTATTCCTACTTTGTCTGCCAATTCAGTGACAGACATCTTTCGTTTTGCAAGCATTACATCTAGATTGGTAATTATAGCCATATACTAAAACGATAAAAAGTTAATATAAAACATATATAATTTAATGTAAAACATTAATATATAAAATATTTATTTTGCATGCATTTAAAAGAATTAATTTTTGGATATACAAAACAGCGGAGAAATTATGTTTGTTTAGTATATAATTACTTGCTTGTTTGGAAGGAGCTTATAAAATAATTAAAACTACTAACTTCTCCGCTATATGTTTACAATATTTTATAATATATAAAACTTTTTTTTTATTATTAAGCTGTAACATTTTGTAAATTTTAAAATGATTCATTATTTAAAATATACTATTTCACCTCTAACTATATTAATAGCAATATATAGTATATCTTTAGGGGAGTATGGTCCAACATTTTTTATAATTTCTTATTCTTTATTTATGATTTTAGGTGATTTGTTTATGGGCAAGGATACAGTGCTACGACAGTATTCATATCCTTTAATTTTGAATATTATATTATTTATTAATTTGCCATTATTGTTATTACTTATTTTAACGATTATTGTAAGCCTGAATGGTACACAACAGAATTGGTTAATATCAATTTATAATCAATATTTATTTTATGATATTAAAAATATTTCTCAATCAATTAATATTATTGATAAAATTGCTTTAATTCAAATTGCTGGTTTATTTATTGGTATTGCAGGCACAGTCCCTGGCCATGAATTAACTCATAGAAAAAAAAATAGATTAGATATGTTTATAGGTAATTGGTTGCTTGCAATATCTTGGGATTGTACATTTGCAATAGAACATGTTTATGGCCATCATAAAAATGTTTGTTTAGATCATGATCCAGCTTCAGCTAAGAGAGGACAAAATGTTATCCAATTTATTTTCTTTGCTATTTTAAAAGAGCAGAAAGATGCATGGTTAATTGAGTTAAAACGTTTAAAAAGAAAAGGATATGGTTTATTTAATAGTTATAATAAAATATTAATTGGTTATTTTAGAAGTTTAATGATTACTATTTTCTTTTATTATATATCTGGAATTTTAGGAATGCTAATTTATTTATTATGTGCTGTTTATGGTAAAATTATTTTAGAGGCAGTTAATTTCATGGAGCATTATGGATTAGTAAGAGAGGAAGGTAAACCTGTTTTATTAAGGCATTCATGGAATTCTAATAGCATGTTAAGCAGTATTTATTTATTCAACTTAACTCGCCACTCTTCACATCACGAAAAAGCGAATTTAAAATTTTGGGAATTAGAACCCTATAAAGAGGCACCAATTATGCCGTTTGGATATCTCTCTATGGTTTATTTAGTATTATTTTGTCCTTTTATTTATCATCGTATAATGGCAAGAGAATTGATTAAATGGGATTCTAAATATGCGACTAAGGAAGAAAGAATAATAGCATCAATACAAAATCAAAAAAGTGGAATTCGTTTATTGGAAAAACAAACTTATTAAAAAATAAATTTTTATTTTAAATAGATGTTTTTATGATTAATAATTTATTGTAAGTTTCGCAGTTCTTTCCATTAAAAGGCTTAGCTTTTTAAGGAGATTTTTAAAAAAATAGTAAGGAAATAATAAATGAGTGACGTAAAAAAAGGTACAGTTAAGTGGTTTAATAATGTAAAAGGATATGGGTTTATTGAGCCTTCAGATGGCGGTAAAGATTTATTTTGTCATATGAGTGATATCCAAATGGAAGGTTATAAAACACTTAAAGATGGGCAAGAAGTAGAATACGAATTAGCTGATAGTGAAAAAGGTCCTGCTGCAAAAAACGTAGTTCCTAAGTAAGTAGCATATTTAATCGAGTATAAATCCATAATAATATCCCAGAATTATAAAATTTAATTAATCTTATTATATATAATTATATAGAATCACTATATTAGTAGTGAGTAAACTATATAATATTTTAGGATTAATTATGTTTAAAATTAAATTCTTCGATAAGTATGATATGCCAATATTATCATCATTGTTTATACTCAATTTTTTAACTATTACCTATTTTCCATATTATATTTATCATAATGGAATAGTTTGGCAAGAAATTTTACTTTTTTTTGTAGGCTGGATGTTTGCTGGTCTTGGTATAACTGTTGGTTATCATCGCTATTTTGCACATAAAAGTTTTTCAACTTATCCTATTATAGAGTGGCTTTTTATGTTTTGTGGAACAATGGGGCTTCAGAATAAAATTATAAATTGGTGTTCTGACCATAGAAAGCATCATAGACTCTTAGATACTTCAGATGATCCTTATAGTATAAAAGAAGGTTTTTTCCATGCTCATATTGGATGGATTTTTAAAAAAACAAATAATGAAACTAAGGGTATTTCAGATCTATCTAAAAAGTCAGCTGTTAAATTTCAGGCAAAGTTTTATTGGATTTTAGCAATATTATTATGTTTTTTTGTTCCATTTTTAATAGGTTTTACATTTGGTAGGCCTATTGGAGGGTTATTATGGGGTGGTATTTTTAGAGTCGTTGCAGTTCATCATTTTACGTTTTTTATAAATTCTTTATGTCATTATACAGGTGATCGAAAATATGATTGTAATACCTCTGCTAGAGATTCTTGGTATATGGCTTTCTTGACATTTGGTGAAGGTTACCATAATTATCATCATAAGTTTCAATGGGACTATAGAAATGGTATTAGTTGGTATAGTTTTGATCCGAGTAAATGGTTAATTAAGCTTTTATCTTTTTTTAAAATTACTTATAAACTAAAGGAAGTATCCGGTTCTGAAATATTTAAAGCTAGAATAGAAACTTTAAATGAAAGAATATATAAAATTTCAAAAAAAACAAAATTCAATCATATTATAAATAAGAG
>MDSV01128341.1_pt1 | contig 17917 bp, 11 predicted proteins | sample 810851 | NCBI WGS metagenome assembly MDSV01 (sample SAMN05326640, study PRJNA326480) | marine metagenome | isolation source: seawater | place: Atlantic Ocean: North East | collected 2012 | reverse complement strand
TGATAGTAGTTCATCCGAATAACAATTGCAGCAATGACTAGTAACGTTGACATTATAAACAGACCTGCTGAGTACCAGAATCTCCTTGATATTTTCTTAAGAGACAATCTACTCTTCACGTTATCGCTGACTTCCTGGACAAAACTGTCCTTACTCTCCTTGTCTAATCCACCAATTTTACTCTTAACATCAATTTCATTGTTATCGGTAATATACCTTGCAAAATGAGTCCATGCGTTCACAGGTGCTTCATGAGCCATAATGTCTCTAATGAAATTCTCATGCTCCCTGATCGTTTTCTCGATATTATAAAAAGTGATATTACCCCGATCTTTAAATTGCTTAGCATACTGTTCAAGTGATATGTATGAATCATGAAGTGCCTGAATTCTTGCCTGGTGGTCATCAACCCCAACTTGAGCATAATTTTTTACAGCTTGTTTTGCATTACCTAATTGAGCATTAATTTCTTGCTGAATTGAGTTACAATCAAGGTGAAATGCTTTTGCACAGTCCTCGCTTGACCTTATTTTTACCGATTCCCAAATTCTATTTGTCGAGTTTTTTGCCTTGGCACGCGCTAAAGTTTCCTCCATTTTCCTCAGCTTAACAGCAACTGAGTCAGCTATAGGCGTTAAGTTGACTGTGAAGTCATCTGTTTTGAGAAATGACTTCATCCACCCACCCATCATTTGATTTTGATCATCATAGGCCTGTTTTGACTTTTCATGGGCCCTCTTCAGCACCTCTATATTCTGATCAAGCTCTTTTAGTGAAGTCCTTGCAAGATAAATTAAATAGTCATCTGCTGTTTGCATATATGCGACAATTCTTGAGAATACAACCTCGCGATGTAAATGAAGTGCGTCTAAAATTGCAGTAATTCCTCCAATCTCATTTTCAAGATTTGGCATCTCTTCAAATAGATCGTCGGGATTTGCTCGGGTTTGATCAACTAAATCGATTATAAGATCCAAACGACTTAAAAAAGGATACTCATAAAATGCATACACTGCATATGATAATAGCCAAGCAATCGAATGCGATGTATTCATGCACTCCTGCTGCGTTGCAATTCCGTTGGTTAGGTCCAGCCTATCTCTACGGTAGATTTCAGATTTACATGCTTTGAGTAACGCTTCTGATTTATTTTGGATCGCCTCTATATTACCAGCTTTAATTGTATCCTTAAGTTCACGAAATGCTGTTGAAGCATCGAACAATCCTATCTTGCTTAATTGCGATGCAGACTCTTTTGCAGCATCGGTAAGACGAGCATAAGACGCCTCCAACTGCTTGGCACGGTCGATGAAATTTTCTATAGAAAAATTAGTTGTAGCATGTCTCATGAGATCGATCCTTGATTCATAAGTCGATTATAGCAAAGAAATTTATTTTTCCGTTATTACAAAATCAATCTTTTTATCCCAGATACTTACTTTTTGGCACTGCACGCATAATAAATCACCCAAGGTAAATACTTGACTATTTCTTTCACCGGTTAAAGTAAGTAGTGTAGAGTCGTAGCGATAATAGTCATTGGGCAATTCAGTAACATGTACTAAGCCATCAACCCCCATCGCCGAAATATTTACAAAAACTCCAAAAGAGGCAACGCTGCTAACAACGCCTGAAAATGTCTTACCAATATGTTTAGACATGTGATCTGCCTTAAGCCAAGCAACCGCGTCTCGTACCGCTTCCTCAGCACGACGTTCACGTTCAGAGCAATGATTCGTAATATGCCCCAAACTATCAAGTTTTTCATCTGTCAATAACAAACGGTGAACCATCAAATCAGGATAGCGCCTAATTGGCGAGGTAAAATGAGTGTAATGCTTTAAAGACAGTCCATAATGACCACGTGAACTATCTTCGTAGCGAGCTTGTTTAAGCGAGCGGATAAGTGCCGTTTCAAGAATGGCCCTTACCTCCTCTTTTAACTCTGGAAGGCTCGATATGGTTCGCTCAATTCCTTGTGAAACATCTATACCAAGATTACTTACCAGCTCTGATAATTGGTCTAACTTTTGCTCATCTGGTGGTAAATGATTTCTATATACGCCACTTGTACGGCTTTTTAATAACATATTCGCCATAGATTCATTACAAGCAAGCATTGCTTCTTCAATAAGACAATGTGAGAAAAGACGTTTTGATTCTTGTATCTTTTTTATTTTCTTATCTGACCCTAGTTTCATCACCACTTCATTTTGATTAAATTCAATTGCGCCTCTTTCTCTTCGAGCCGACAGTAAAATCTTTGTAAGATGGGTTAAATGTGCTAATGACGAGGCAAACCAATCAGGTATCTGCATATTTTTATTAATCATTTCATTTACTTTAGAATAAGTAAGGCGAGCTTTTGAACAAATTACAACCCGATTAAGTTCCCAGGAGTGAATTTTACCCTCTTGATTGATATGCATTTTCACGCCCACTGCATACCGATCACAATCAGGCTTCAATGAGCACAAATCATTACTTAATTTTTCAGGAAGCATCGGAATCACTCTATCAGGGAAGTAGACTGATGTTGCCCTGTCAAATGCCTCTTTATCAATCGCACCACCAACTTTGACATAATGCGATACATCAGCAATCGCAACATAAAGTTCAGTCATCCCATCCGAACCCTCAGTCGCAAAAACTGCATCATCAAAATCTTTACTTGATGGCCCATCGATTGTAACAAATGGAAATCCACGCCAATCTTTACGATTGTCGAGTTTAATCTCATCTGAAATAGAATCAACCTCCTGCATCACCTCATCAGAAAAACGCATTGGCAGCTTATGAATTCGCTGTGCCACAATCGATTCAATACCAGGAGTTTCTTGGGTACCCAGGTTCTCTACCACTTTTGCAATCATTGGCTGATGTCGATGCGGATACTGAAGAATTTGTGCAGCCACAATATCACCACTTCGACACTCAATCTCTGAATCTGAGTCGGCTAGCACTTCATGCTTAATATAATTCTGTAAAGGCCTGATGGCACCTTCTCCATCTAGCATGCCATAAATACCATAGACCATATCAGTTGCACGTTCGATAATATCAACCACAACACCTTGAAGCTCATTTTGGTCATTCTTCTTTGTTGGACGAACGATTATTCGATCTCCAGGCAACAAATCTCTGGTCTGATAGTGAGATAGAAATACTTTCTGGTCCTTCACTGTTTCATCAACAATATATCCACCACTGTCCTTTGTTTGCATCAATGCTCCTTGCACCAATGCCATACGATTAGCTAGCACAAAAAGACCACGTTTATTTTTTGTAATTTGCTCATCACGTATCATCGCACCAAGACGTTTTACAAGCCCCTCAATTTGATATGGGTCTGTGACATTTATCATTTGGGCAATCTTTGAGACTGATAAAGGCTTTTTAATACCTTCCATCTTATTGAGGATATACTCTCTTGATGGGAGCGGTGCATTATATTTACTCTTCTCGCGATCCAGATACGGATCCATACCGCTCTTTGAATTTCTTTTCTTTGACATTTAAACTTTCCTTCGAATAGTGTTATGATATACAAATTCTTAACGTATAGCAAAACACACTTTAATCCCGATTATAGTCTATAATCTCGGTTAATAAGGGAGAGAGAGCATATATGGACATTCATTTTCTATCCATAGGTGAGCGGCCGAAAAACCATTTCGCAATTCTATTAGTCGAAGATCTAAAATCACCAAGTGAGTGGACTCATTATCATGATGCAACAATGTATGCAAAAAATATTCCGCTCGTAAAGCCAGTCACAATCCATCAGAGTTTTCATCATAGCCAACTTGCTGTTGATACTGAGTCAGTTATTTTTGTAAGAATAAAGAAGTCAGTTCTAGAAGAAGATAGCCCGATGGACAAAGTGGGTACAGAGCTTGCACAGTGGTGTCAAAATAATAACATCTCATATCTTAGTGTACTGAGCCCTTTCTCTAGTGAACAAACAGCCCAGCTGGTTATGGCTATCCATTTATCTGCGTATCGATTCAATCACTATCGAACAAAGAATATCGATAAACTGCATAAAATTCGCAAATTAAACATTATCCATACTGACCCTCAAAAAGTCAGATATCACTACAAACCACTTGCAAGTATTATTTCTGGAGTCAATTTTTGCCGGGATCTTGTCAATGAACCTGCCAATGTGCTTACGCCTGTCAACTTTGCAAGAGAGTTATATGACGCTTTGAAACCTGCTGGACTCGTTGTTGAAATTCTTGATGAAGCTCAAATGCAAGAATTGGGCATGAACTCACTTCTTTGTGTTGGACAAGGAAGCACCTGTCAATCAAGAATGGTGATTATGCAGTGGCAAGGCGGTAATCCTAAAGATCAACCCATTGCCCTTCTTGGGAAAGGCGTTTGTTTTGACAGTGGTGGTATCTCTTTAAAGCCACCAAGAAATATGCATGAAATGAAATTTGATATGGCAGGTGCTGCTGCAGTTGCCGGCACCATGTTAAGTGTTGCAAAGCAACACCTCCCAGTAAATATTGTGGGAATCGTAGGATTAGTTGAAAATATGCCCGATGGCAGTGCTGTAAAACCAGGAGATGTGATCACCTCACTTTCGGGTCAAACCATTGAAGTTATTAATACCGATGCTGAAGGACGTTTGGTTCTGGCTGATTTACTTTGGTATACACAAGATCGATTTAACCCGCTACATATGATTGATCTGGCAACACTTACAGGGGCAGTAATCGCAGCTCTAGGATCAGAATACGCTGGAATTTTCTCTAATGACGATGAATTAATGAATACCCTTAGAACTGCTGGTGAGGAAAGTGGAGAGAAAGTATGGCCAATGCCTATGGGAGAAAACTACGATAAAGAGTTGGAATCACCGATAGCAGATATGAAAAATCTTGGCGCACCCTATGCCGGACATATCACAGCAGCACAGTTTCTCAAACGCTTCGTCAATAACTATTCATGGTGCCATATTGATATTGCAGGCGTTGCATGGTCGAATAAATCAATTGCTTGCTGTCCAAAGGGAGCTACAGGATTTGGTGTTCGGCTTCTTAGTGAATATATTAGCCAGCTAACTTCTAGCCCTGATGAAAAACCAGGCGATACAGAATAATTCCAGGCATATCAAGAAACTTGCTTAACAGTTTTGGGTAGTATGCCGGGAATATATTGAATATTGCAGATATACCCCCAGCAATAAAACCATAGACATGTCCTTCCCAAGATACAGATGGATCATCAGGCATCAGCCCCATCAAGATCCCACCAATATAATACAGCAGAACAATCAGTATCGCAGTATTTACCGCGCTCTGATCAAAATACCAAAACACAATAAAATATCCCATATACCCAAGAACTAATCCACTGGCTCCAACATGAATCGCATTTCGCCCCAATAGCCATGTGGCAACCCCCCCCATAACTGCAATTTGAGAGGAAACAAGGAAGAAGCTTATATAGCCCTGCATCAATAAAACATTCATTAATATAAACATCGGCACACTGTTGAAAAGTAAATGAGTGAAACCACCATGAAGAAAAGGAGAGAATATGATACCAGGCAGACCATACCATTTTCTGGGGATAATACCCAATATCAGAAAAATATTACCTGTTAATGTATTAAATATTTGTATGCCTAATAAAAACAATATTATAGAGCCCGAGAATTCTAAATTATGATTCATCATATAGATAAAATTATTTAGCTCATCCATTTATTTTCTCTATAAACTGTATCGATAACTGCCTGATTGCCTGCTCAACTTTAAATGCAAATTCTATATTGGTAATCGGCTTCTCCCCAGTATGGCAGCAATCAATAAAATGGTTAACTGCAACACGTAACGGTTCAGTATTAGGTATTTCATGTAACTGTTCGCTATAACTCATCGGGTTATGAGACAATGTCAATTCTTTTAAATAACTATTACCTTGTGCCAATGCATCAAACACCCACGCCTTCTTAGGAGAAGTAACAATAACTTTTTGCTCTTTTATAGGACTTATACATGAATTCTCAATACGATAGTGGATATGATTATTTTCTATCTCAAGTACAATTGCATCTGGTAGTTTTGAGTATTGAAGACACCTTTGAGAGATCAGCTGAGAATTTTCTACGTTTAAATCCCCAAAAAGATAAAACATTAATGCAAGATCATGGCATAGTAAATCCCACATAACCCCTTCGGGTCTCCATACTCCCCAAGCTTTTCTTCTTGATTCAACATTAAAAATGTCCTGTGCACCCAATAGCTTTTGCTTGAGCTCAGTAATTGCAGGATGATAAACAGGTAAGTAATCTACAAAGATGGTTTTTTCATGACCTCTGGCACTCATCAAGAGATCCTCAGAAACGTCGCCACTAATACACAACGGTTTTTCAACCCATGCATGTTTACCATATTCAATGGCTAATTTTAGATATTGCTCATGATACTGAACAGGCGTTGCAATAATAAAAGCATGAATCGAAGGATCCTGGCATGCCTGTTCAATTTCCAGAACTGGCACTTGATATTGCGCAGAGAAAGTCTGTGCAAGCTCAAGATTGTGATCATACACACCAGCAAGTGCATTAGCGTCGCTGAAATTTCTGCATAGATTCTTACCCCAACGCCCTAAACCAATTATAATTACATTAAATTTACTCATTAGAACTGATTTTAATTTCCTCATCAATATGAAGATAATACTTAAACTCGATGTGATGTCCACTGACAGCAATTATGGTAAACGCCTGCATTTTCACATGACCAGCAATACTTCTCAGGTCCTTGATAATTTCTACCTCTTTAGCATTGATACAAATATCATATATTTTTTTAAAACTTTCTTGATTAGGAACAAGAATGGTATAAAAATTTGCTCGCTTCTCTTTTCGGTAAGTTGGGTCAAAATGAAAGATTATCTCTTGATCAAAATACTCTACATGAGCAAAATGGTCGGATTGCTCAATCAAGCGAGCATGCAGTTTATTACAAAAGAAATCAATAGAACCCCTTATCGTATCAGTTGGTATCTCTATAAAACTCATCTACACTCCCGAAAATAATTCCCTGTTCAACCGTTCTTAGCTTTTCATCTTGAGTTGCTGGCGCTTACTTTGGTTATGCTCAAGATAATGTGGCTTACTGTTGCTATCGACCGCAGGCAACTTTGTTGGCTGTTCTTTGGTAAAGCCAGAAATAATGGATAAATACTTATCAAGTTTATGACCTGATATTATATATCCTTCTTTCGTCTTAGTAATCGTCAGCTGATTGGGATTCGAAAGTGCTAGCTCTATCAACGCATCTGTCATTGGAACAACCTGGAATTGGTTTGACATCGGGCTAGCTGCAATCGCTGAGAACAGCTGCTTAGGTTCTTCGCACCAATCATTGTTACACTGTCCGATAACACTAAGTGCGATTGATTTAAGATTGATACTACCGTCTGACTCCACACTTAGCATATCTAGGTTGTCACCAGCAAGTTTAATTTGCATATTAAATTTGCCAGCAGCATAATCCTTTGTCTGCGGAATTGATGATGAGAAGTCTAGCAATAAAAGTCCTTTCTTATAAATGTCAAAATAAGCTTTTGTAGATAAGTATTTAAGGATATCTTTAAGTTGATAATCAATCTTCAAATCAAAATTAGCCCTATGTGCTGCAATTTGATCAAAACCACTGGATAACAACAGATTTATCAGATGTACTGGGTAATTGTTAGCATGGTCTAGATAAAATTCAGCACCATGTTTCTCAAAACCAAGGTCATATCCTAATGCATGTAAAACAGATTGTTTACCCTTGATAAAATTAGAAGAAACAACTAAGAATTTTTGTAAGATCTCAAGATCATTCTTTGAATTATTCGCAGTTGGCCTGTATTGTCTGGACAAATGTAGATTAAAAGCATTATTATCCCCTCCAATTGCTATTTTAGTGACAGCTTGTTGCGAGAAATCAACATATTTGTCAATAGTCGTTCCACTGACTTTGAATGATGCTTTATCATAATCTATCTGATTGGCCTCAGAGAATCTCTTCATCTCATTAGTCTTTACATCGAAGAAGCTCTCAGAATTAATCTGACCAAATTCGACAAGAGACTTTAGCAGTGATTGAATTGAATTCTTCAATTTCAATCCCTTATTAGGATCACTGTCAAAGTTACTTTCATCCATTTCACTAACAAGTTTAACAATTGGCTCATATGCTCTGAATGCCCACTTTGCCTTAAGATTCATATATTCAGGGAATGATTCACCGGAGAAGTTACTATTAAGACTCCCAGAGAAGGCTTTTTCTCCTTGATGAACATATTCGATATTTTTGAAATCAATGCCAAACTTAGGGCTTTGCTTGTGCTGTAAGTCAAGAGCATTAGAGTTAACTTTAAACCCACCCATTCGCAGCTGGCCCCAGTCCGCATCAATGAGGTTATCATCAATCTTGAGCTGAAAATCATATGCATCAAAGTCACTATCTGATGAAGATGACTGTAGAAGAAATTCAATCCCTTTCAGTTCAGTTTTATCAAAAATCTCCCCGAACATCGACCCGCTAACAGAGTACTGATCAATATCTGCTTTAACGGATGACATTGAGATAAGTTTATCTTTGCTACTGATTGTTGGATCCAATAATTTATCAGTAATCTCATTAAAATCAATGTTCTTATGATCAAAAATAATATCAAAAACAGTTTTGTAAGATGTGATTTTGAATACTGCTTTAAGATTTACTTCTTTGGGAATTAACTCGCTAGGAGTATTTTCTGATTTAAACTGTGCATCCATATAGAATGATTTCAAATCAAGTCCCTGGGATATCACAACATCTGCAAAAACATCACCTACAGGGATGTTTGTTCCAATATTTTTTGTAATGACCGTTTTAAAACCTGATAGTCCAAATACAGTAGCTACAGTTTGAGAACCTTGATCTTGATGTTGCTCATAATACTTCTCAGCATATTTTGCTAATTTTGTCATGGTTATGTAGTTAACTGTGAGAAAGCCAAAAAATAGAGTACTAATTATAATAGTTATACCCAGCGCGAATTTTTTCATATAGAATCCCTTGTTATGCTTATGTGAATTTACCACATATATAAATAAATAAAAAGAGACCCTCTGAGACTATTCTGATTTGTAAAAATTCACACCGGCTCATAGTAATTAAATTCATATATTTACTAGGTCAAATAGACCATTTAAAAGTGCTCTAAATGCTTGACAGTAACTGACTTGATCGCTATTATAGCAAAATCCAGTGGGGCTATAGCTCAGCTGGGAGAGCACTTGCGTGGCACGCAAGAGGTCGGCGGTTCGATCCCGCCTGGCTCCATGTGTCCCCATCGTCTAGAGGCCTAGGACATCGCCCTTTCACGGCGGTAACAGGGGTTCGAATCCCCTTGGGGACGCCAAATTTATTGTTATGAAATTGAGCGACATACATATTAAAGACACTAACGGCAATGCCATTAACTGGCATAATTTTGAAGGTAAGGTGTTGATATTCTGTAATGTTGCTCGCTTTTGTGGCTTTTCCTCCCAGATTAATGAACTGACGACTCTCCATGGAAGGTTTCAAGAGAACCTTTCCATCATTTTATCACCTTGTAATCAATTTTTTCAGGAACCTGGATCGGACAAATCTGTCTGCGACTTCTACCAAGATCTTCCTTTTGTAATCACTGAACGAATTGCAGTTAATGGTGCCGATTGCCACCCACTCTATGCGATGCTCAAAGCAGAAAGCAATAGGAAACTCGCTAAAAATATAATTTTTTGGAATTTTACAAAATTTCTTGTTAGCCCTGATCATTCTCGCATATTAAGATATGACCCTTGGGCAAGCCCACTGCTTATGGCCAATAAGATCAAGAGCATGGCATCAATCTAACAGTGCTTTCGTAGCATATCTGAGAATAGCGCGGCATTAAATTCAGGCGCTAAGAAAAATGCTTCTCCCACTGTATCAATCACAACATTTGGATAGCTTGATCTAAAATCATCCAGCTGAAGAAGATTTGACGTCATACCCGGCATCGAGTATAGCAGTACTTTTTTAAGTGTTTCCTTTTTATAAACTTGCAAAGCCCCTAGTATGTTTGTTGCCACCTGTGCATTTTCATTTAAATCCATTAGATTACTCATCATATGGTACACTGCTATCCTTGCGTTTTTCTCTTGATATGGACTGCGGTAAACTTCAAGTGTTTTTGCATCCAACTGACCTTCAGCAACAATGGGAAGAAACTCATCAATCATGAAATTATCATCCACAATCAATTGCTCAAATGTTGAAGCATCGAGCTGCGATTGCAGCTGATGGATTGGCAAGCCCAGCTCACTCATCTCCTTAATGGGCCGCAAATAGCCCTCATAAAACACAACACAGTCAACCTGGTCCTGGAGCTTGGTCACTAGACCATGAACAATAATTGATCCATAACCATGACCAACAAGGGTAACATGCTGATTTGGAAAATCTGTTTGTATCCATCTTTTGAAAAGATCCACCTGAACTGACACATCCCATGAATTTTCAAAAGCCGGACTTAAGCCACAACCTGAAAGGTCTAGCGCATAACAGCTAAAATCAGATCCCAGTGCAGCGATAACATCTCTCCACATGTAGCTTGATACGGGCAGCCCGTGAATAAATATTACCACTTTGCTACTTTCACCACATCGAAGCAGATGTATTTTCTTATCACCCATCCCAATAAGCTGGCTTTTGACCCCGCTGGGATAATCTAATTTCATAAATTCTCATCCTCAGCACGATCTGTGAGAGTACATAAAGTTCGCACTGCAGAGGCGATAATAGTAAATGACAAACCTGATGTAGACTTAACATTTCGAACAACCTTGAGCCACTGTTGAACAAAATGCTTGTTTCCATCTACCCACACCTTCACTTTATCATCAGAAATATGCTCGCTGGTAATCTCATTACCATAAATATACACAACAACCATAAGACGCCCAATACATTGATCAAGCTGACGATCAAGGTATTGCCGCTCGTATACATCCCACTGTGAGTCAGCAACCAAGTTCATCAAATAAATGCGAATAACGCCGATTGATAATCGGCTTGCAATCCCATAGTAAATGTTCATTGCCTGCTCAACGGGGATGCCTCTATTGCTAGCGCGATATACAATTTCCATTGTCTGTGGCCAATGACTGACACTACTAAGAATACTACTTGAATCCTCGTCAAGCATCTCACTGTAAAGCTGCATGGACTTTTTGTAATCATTTAACGAGTGATCTGACAAGTACTTACCGATAGCGGGGATAACCTGACGACAGCTGGAAAAGCGCTCGATCACAGCATCTAAAGGAAAAAGGGTAATGCTGTTAAATAGCAACCATCGTATCGCTTTGCGAGCTGCCTTACCCATCTCGTAAAGCTCACTTTCAACCTGCTTGTACCCGATAACCTGAATATTATCCAGCAAAAATTGTCGCCATTTATCTAGCTGAAAGATATTTGATACACACAGGTATGCGCGCATTACATCAGCGACATCGAAACTACCCCCATCCACTAGGTGATGAGCAAAGGTTATACCCGTCATATCAATCATTCGGCTAGAAAGGCTCATTGATAGCATTTCACGCCACAAGGGGTGCTCAGAAAAGTATGATTTGTATTTTTGTGAACAGACCTCTGGAAATAAAGTAAGCAAATATCTTTTGAGATATTCATCAGAACCAAAATTCGCATTCATCAATCTATCACTGAGAATAATTTTACTATATGCAATAAGCACTGATAATTCTGGCCGGTAAAATGGATCCTCTGAACGGGCTTGCCTTGACTGAATAAGCTCCCGGGAAGGCAAATATTCAAGCTCAGGATCAATCTGACCAGATGCACTGAATGACTCGATAAAGAATAAATAGGAATCAACGTGTTTTCTTGCACTTGCCTGTGCGATACTTAAACCGACGTTTTGCTCGAAGTTATGATTGAGTACGAGTTTAGAAACAGAGTCTGTCATCTCAACTAATAGATCATTGCGATCTTCACTGTTGAGCACACCAGCAGAAACGGCCTTTGCCAGCCCAATCTTTAGATTCACCTCATGGTCAGAGCAATCAACCCCTGCTGAATTATCAACAAAGTCGGTATTAATTAACCCTCCTTGCTTGGCAAACTCGACCCTGGCAAGCTGCGTTAGGCCAAGATTTCCACCTTCCGCTACCATTAGTGCCCGGAGCTTATTTGCGTTGACACGGCAATCATCATTTGTAAAGTCTCCGACTTCGATATTTTTCTCTTTTGATGATTTAACATATGTCCCAATGCCCCCGTTCCACAGAAGGTCAACTGGCGCGCTGAGTATAGACTGAATTAGCTGATTAGGAGACAATGTTCTTAGACTGATCCCCAGAGCAGCCATGGCCTCATCTGTTAGCGTAATAAATTTACAAGAACGGCTATAAACGCCCCCTCCCTGAGAGATTAAACTATTCTCATAGTCAGACCATTGAGAGCGCGGCATCTCAAATAACCGCTTCCTCTCTTTAAAGCTGATTGCAGGATCAGGACTTGGATCTACAAATATATGACGGTGATTAAATGCGGCAATTAGCTTTATATTCTCCGATAATAACATTCCATTTCCAAAAACATCACCAGACATATCTCCAATACCGACAACGGAAAAGGCCGTATGATCTATATCTGTTCCTTTGGTCATAAAATGCCAACGCACTGACTCCCAGGCTCCCCTTGCAGTGATTGCGATCTTTTTATGATCATAACCATTTGACCCACCAGATGCGAATGCATCACCCAACCAAAACCCTCTTTGGGTCGCAATTTGGTTGGCAAGATCTGAAAAAGTTGCTGTGCCTTTATCAGCTGCCACAACAAAATACGGATCATGCTTATCATGACAGACCACACTTTGCGGGTGTACTACCTCACCGTCAACCATGTTGTCAGTGATATCAAGTAAGCAATTAATAAACAGCTTATATGCCGCCTTACCTTTTTCCGCAACATCATCTGGATTATCATTGGAGTGAACGAGTTTTGCAATAAATCCTCCTTTTGCCCCAGCAGGTACAATGATACAGTTCTTAACTTGCTGCGCCTTCATTAAACCAAGAATCTCGGTGCGATAGTCATCTCGGCGACTTGACCAACGCAAGCCCCCTCGAGCCACCTTGGCTTGTCGCAAGTGAACCCCCTCTACTTCGCTTCCAAAAATAAACGCTTCTAGCATGGGAGTTGGCTTTGGTGCATCAGTGATATGACGTGTTGAAATCTTGACGGCAATTGGGCCTGTATCTTGTCGATAGTAGTTAGTTCTCAAAGTGTTTTCAATCAATGTTAGGTATACTCTTATCGTACGATCATGATCTAAGCGCGGGACCTCAGTGAGCATACTAAGAATCTCTGCTTTAAGCATATCGTAACCAGGCTTATGGTGCGCCGTGGGCGAGAACCTCAATTCAAATAATGCAAATAACTTGTTTGTGATCTGAGGATAATTCACCAGTGCCTGATGAACAGTCGATGTCTCAAGAGAGAAATTAATCTGTTTTAAGTACATCGCATATGTTCTAATCAGTTCAATTTTCCTTGGTGAGAATTTTGCTCTTAAAGCCAAAGCACCGAGACCATCAGCGATCGTCACCCCAGAAAAAACCTGGGCAAGATAGTCTTTTATACATGTTTCTATGTCATCAAGATCATTTATAATTTCATCTGGCGACTCACAGTGCAGATCAGCAATCATCAAACTCAATTGATTTTGGAAACTAATCTCACTGGTTGACTCTTGAATGACCCGAAGTCCCATAGCACTGAGAACTGGAAAGATATCTGATAACTCAACCTGCTCAATATCCTTCTGAAACAATTTTATCCCGATTAATTGATGACCCTTAATTGGCCGATAAACTGCAATACTAAGATTACTCTCGCCTATGTTTTCAATATACTTAATATCTTTTACAGCGATTTCTGCACTGTAGCGATCTCTATATCCAGCCCCCATCGCAGGCGCATAATGACTGAATATGGTTTTCGCCTCATCATAATCATACACCTCATTTAACTGCTCGAGAAAATCATCACTCCAACTTTTTGCCATATGATGGATATGTGTTTCAATTTCCAGTTCGTCATATTCAATATTATCCATTGATTTTGGCTGAATAACGAAATAAATTCTCACCAAGTTTGATTCGGAGAAAAAAGGCTGATGAATAATATCTGTGCCCTTAAATTTCATTCTCAAATAGTCATTAATCTTTTTCACAATATCAGTCGAGTAACGTTCTCTGGGGAGATACAAAATTACTGAGAAAAAGTGGTGCATCACGTCTTGTCTTACAAAAAGACGGACTTTAGGTCGATCATATATCGTGAGCGCACCGATGGTCATACGACACAGCTCATTAAAACTTGCCTGGAATAACTCTTCTCTGGGGAATGTTTTGATAATATATAATAGCGACTTATTCAAAAATCTAGATTTTAAATCCGCATAGTGCAAAATCCCCTGCACCTTTCTTCTGATAAACGGAATAGTCAATGGATTACTCTCATATGCGTCTGAGGTTAACAGCCCAATTAAACGAAGCTCACCAATGATCTCACCAGTTGAGCTAAAGCGTCTGAGAACAATCAAATCAGTATAGGTAGGACGGTGAATTGTTGACGCTGTTCTGGTTTTAGATAGATAAAAATATGATATTTCATCACTGTCATGCTCAAGCTGGCTGGGCAATACCTGAACATACTGTTTGATGTAAGAATGAGGTTCATCAGAAAGAACCCCTAAACCCGAGTTTTCTTCAAGCCTTAGTATCGGCGCATGACCTGCCTGCTCCTCTAACACATAGCTTCGAGATCCAATGAACGTGAAAAACTCAATAATCCAATCAATAAAGGCAAGAGATTCAGCAAGGCTATCAGCAGCTGATTGTGAGTCAGGATGTTTATAACGCCAACTGGTTACCACCTCCCTCAAACTATCCTGCATCTTTCGCCAGTCACGAACCGACTGAAAAACATCATGAAGTACACCCGCAATCTTATCCTCAAGTAAACTGAAACTTTCTTTTTTTCCGAACCAATCAAGTTCAAACCACAAGACCGATAAGTTATCATCAAGTTCAATGCCAAAAATCTCAGGTTTTAGCTGAACAGCATTGAGCATATGCAAAATTTTATAACCCATCTTCTTGAAAACCATTCTGACAGAATCAACAATAAATGGCATATCATGGGCAACAACAAAAACATTGGTTACTGGCTGGTCTTTATTGGCAATCGATTGACCGGTTTCACAGTGAATGATGGAGTGTTTGAACTGACGATCTGGTATTTTGTCGGTAAAATTAAGTAGCAGTTGCGCCAGAGCAATTCGCTCTTGGCGAGAAAACTCATATAAGTTGGTTTCATGTAGAATCTCAAGTGCGGCAATATTGCGCCCCTCAAGGGCCACCTCACCGAGGAGCTCTTTCAATAATTTGCGATTTCTCTCATCCATCCAACCACTCCCTTGTTGCACCCCTATCATATATTAAATGGATCTCAACAACAATTAAATCAGCACAAAAGACATGCAAAGAACTTGAATTAGCTTACATTATTGATATAATAAGGTAAAATTAATAAAGCAAGAGAGAAATATGCGAGTACTATTAGTAGAAGACGATACCTTGTTAGGTGATGGCATTCGAAATGGCCTCAGTGAATTTGGATACACAACCGATTGGATGACTGATGGCGTTATGGCCCTTCATGCGATGCAAAATGAACACTTTGATGCGATTGTCCTTGATCTGGGACTGCCGAAAAAAAGCGGATTAGATGTCATTAAATCCGCCCGTGAGCTTCGTCTTGACTTGCCTATTTTAATACTAACTGCAAGAGATGCCGTTTCTGATAAAGTCAAGGGACTTGATGCGGGCGCAGATGATTACATGTCAAAACCATTTGATCTTGATGAACTTGCGGCCAGAATACGTGCACTCATTCGAAGGGGCTCCTCTAACACAAAAACCCCTTTGCTCACCATTGGAAATGTGTCTTTGAATCCAGCTGCCTATAAGGTAATGCTTAATAATGAAGATGTTGCTATCTCAAGAAGAGAATTTACCATCCTACACAAACTTATGGAATGTGCCAATCGAGTTGTAACCCGTGAAATCATCACTCAATCACTATATGGATGGGGAGATGATGTTGATAGTAATACCATCGAAGTTCATATACACAACCTAAGGAAAAAACTAAGGGACGGTTTACATATCAAGACCGTAAGAGGAATTGGTTATATGATTGAGAATGAAGCATAAAACCCGCTCAATTAAAGGATTTTTAATCCGCTCAATGTTTGCCAGTGCATTTGCTGCTGGCATCTTGACCATTGGCGTCAGTTACTACTTCAATCTAAAAGATTTACGACCATTCCTTGATTCCCAAATATTGTTAAAAAACAAATTAACTCTTCTTCATGTTTCACAATTAAGAGATCTCAGCAAAGAATCTATTAACTCTGCTCTTTCAAAAGAAAAAATATCAAAAGATTTCTCGTATGATTACAAAACCACCTCAAACTTGGTTGATCAGATAATAAACAGCACCGAATCCATCATATGGGATTCAAAAAACAAACTCATTTTATCAAACAATAAACACCAAATAAAAACCGCACCAAAATTGGGCTTTTCATATGTTGACCTAGCGGGCGAACTCTACCGGAGCTATGCCGTCAAGCTGAAACAGCCTGACCTAACCATTGTGACATTACAAAAGCGTGATACAAGAGCAATATTTGAATCAGGTATTGTGACGAAGTTTTTATATGTATTTTTTGCGATTTATGTCATTTTGCTTATCACCATTCTTGTTGTGCTAAGAAAAGGCATCCAATTAATTGAAAAAGCGTGTCAGCTTCTTGAGCAAAAACGTGCCGATCCTAAAAAACGGATTTCAGGCGAAGACTTCCCCACTGAAATTCAGCCTTTATTTGCATCACTAAACACACTCATTAATCAGCTTGAAGATACATTATTAAGAGAAAAACGCTTCGCTGCTGATGCTGCTCATGAGCTTAAAACACCCTTGGCTGCAATCAGCGCTCACCTACAAGTGGCAACCATTACGCAAGATAGCGAAAAACAAAAACAATCGATTCAAAGCGCTCTGGCAAGTGTTACTAGAAGCTGTCAGACCGTTGAACAACTACTTTTACTAAGCAAAGCATTACCCCTGATTAAAGAAAGTGAACTTGAAGACGTTTTTATCAAGGAAGTGATTATTGGGTTGATGAGTGACTATCCCAATATAGCAATAAATACTGACTTAGTGCCAGATAAAGCTTCCCTGCGCATGGATAAAAATTGCCTTCAAATTCTTGTTAATACAATCATCAGTAACTCCCATAAGTTTGAGGCTTCAACGCTTGATGTTGCGTTAACTGAGAGTGACACAGAAGTATCCCTGACGTTTACAGATAATGGCCCTGGCGTTCCTGATGAACACCTTCATCGATTGGGAGAGAGATTTTTTAGAGTATATGGTCAAGACAAAGACGGCTCAGGCATAGGACTTAGCATCGCACAGGAAATTGTTCATTTTCACAACGGTGTTCTGTCGTTCAAAAATTCCAAACCCAGTGGACTCATCGTTTTAGCTCAATTTAATCGAACAAAAAATTAATAAAATATGTGCTTGACTTAAAGATAACAATTAAAAAAAGCAAGCAAATCAACCCTATATTTTATCCAAAAAAGTTTCCCACAGAACCTGTGGATAACTATGTGAAAAACCCCATGTGAAGTTGTCATTAGCCTTATAAATACTTAAGCTAAGCTTAAGGTGTAAAGATATTTTACAGTTTGTATCCCATTGATTTTATTGTATAAAAAATT
>MDSV01090086.1_pt1 | contig 17918 bp, 21 predicted proteins | sample 810851 | NCBI WGS metagenome assembly MDSV01 (sample SAMN05326640, study PRJNA326480) | marine metagenome | isolation source: seawater | place: Atlantic Ocean: North East | collected 2012 | reverse complement strand
TGTGGCGGTGCGGCGGTGGCAAGGCAATGCAGACGCGTCCTGGTCGACCAGGGTGGACGTTACGGGAGGAGGAGGAGGGTGGTTTCGAAAGAAACGTAATCCGTTATTCTGAGCGGTTTCGGGTGGCGGTGTAACGTCCACCCCTCCCCCACCGTGTCAACAAATGGCGTCAACCCCCCCAGCTGTCAACCACTCCCTACGCCGACGTCGACCTACGGCATCAAATCCCAGCCCACTCTCCAGATACAATCTCCATGCCTTCCACCAAGACCCAGAAGATCAACACCTCCGAGAAGGCCATGGCCCAGTGGCGCTCCAACCTCTGCACCGCCATCGTCTCCGCTGGGCACTGGAAGAACAACTTCAACATCTCCGTCGAGCAGCTGCGCGTGATCGAAGCCACCGAGGCCCTCGCCCCCGGCTGCTGCGACTACTGCAACAACCAGTACCCCACCGAGTACTACCCCACCGGCTGCGGCGAGCACGCGGCGTGTGAACTCTGTCACTCCAACATTGCGAACCTCGGCAAGCGCAGCGATCTCACCAAGTGCAAGATTGCGGGATGCTGCGGATCGATCACCTTCCCTCCCGTTAAGGACAACTACCGCATCAAGGTGGCCAACCGCGCCGCCGAGCTTCTGGCGCTGGAGAAGCATGCGGCCGAGATGGAGGATAGGCACAAGAAGGAGGAGATTCCATCTCCGGCTCCCGCCCCGGCCCCGGCTCCCGCCCCGGAGCCGGCTCCCGCCCCGGAGCCGGCCCCGGATCCCGCCAAGAGTGGCAAGCGCGCGCGCACGCGCACGCCGGAGCAGATCGCAGCTGCTAGGGTTGCGCGGAAGCACACCGAGCTCATGAAGAAGCGCGGCGAGAAGTATCCCGGCGCGGTCCGGGCACTTTCCGAGTCTCTGCGCGCGGTCGCGCAATTCCGCGAGATGATCCGCCGCATCCAGGAGGACTTCCCGGAGATCGACACGGAGGAGTACTCGGAGATTGCGAGCGAGGGGATCGAGTCGGGCCAGGTGGGGCTGGACATCCCCGAGGACTGCGAGACGTACATGGAGGATCTGGAGGCGATGCAGCTGGATGTCGAGATGGAGGATGGGGAAGAGGAGGGGAAGGATGATGAGAAGTGAAAGTTTGCGCGGAAGCTGCAGAGAAGATGGCTGTTTAGATAGAGGATTGGGGAAAATGGGAGGGGGGTGGAGGGAGATACGGTTGTGGTGAAGCGTTCTGAGACATTTGAGGAATTTCAAGTACAATTTTTGCGTGTGTGAGTGTTTGTACGTGTTTGTGAGTTTGTGAACTTGCAGGCTTGTCAACTTGTGAACTATTAAGTTTCTATCTTTTCATGATTATATTCACTTGTCTCGTGCAGCCCGAACTATGTTAGTGCAACAAACGATCGATAAGTTTCCACGATGTCGTAACGTCTACCATGCACTTGCAGAATTGGAAAGAGCACAGACGACAAAGTCATTTTTCATGTCTAGATGTAGTGGTATATTCACAATTAATATAGTCGTGTGCTGTACATTTGTATCTATATTAACACCGGCACGTAAATATATACTTACTCCCACCCTTTATATCTTATGACTACGCAATTACCCGCATACACAGCAGCATCTGTTACGTTTTGTGATGTCGGTGAAAATGGACCAGGAATGCAAAAGATAGGATCTAAAACGACTAAGAAAATCTCCACTCAATTCCTTAAGGAGTTGAAAGCCGGTTACGAAATGTCAGGGGGTGTGTGCGATTACTATGACCTTTCATGGTCTGATTGCCCATCAGGAACACGGGATGCCGGGGTTTTGGTATTGCGGAATTATGCTGATAAATCGATTGGAGTTGGCACTGCAGACGGTGCAGCTAATGAAATCTGGACTATGCAAACTAGTGGGGCCGTCGACAAGAAGGCATTATTCTGGGGGAAGGTAAAAAATAAGAATGCTCGGTGGAATAATGTTATTGCGGACTTTGCTCAATCTCCACAGTACGAAGAAGGAAAGGGTACTATAGTACCATTTCCAGATGTATATAATCTGGAGCAGATCCGCAATAAAGTACAAGTTCTTCTTGAGCAACCTAATCCCCCAATTGCCGAGTTGAATTACTATCACGATGTGAGGAAGTGTGGAATTGGGTTCCATGGGGACGCAGAGCGCACGCTGGTTGCGGGATTGCGGCTTGGCAAGGCTACCAATCAAATGCCATTATTCTTTCAGGCATACTACCGTAAGCATCCGATAGGCCCAATGTCTCGAATCGTTTTGGAACACGGAGACTTGTACATAATGAGCGAGGTTGCAGTTGGTGCTGACTGGATGTCGTCATCTTACGTGACGTGGCGACATGCGGCGGGCATGGATGGTTGTAAGTACGTCACGCTTAAGTCGGGTAAACGCAAGCGTGATGCCTAAACATGTTTGTTTGTGTCTCTGAGCATTTGTAGAGGTTTATTCCATAAGCCCGCATATGGTTCGCATTGTTAACAGAAGGTGTACGCTTCTGTCACACACTGTTAGAAAATTATGGCTACTAAACCGGTTGGTTTTCTAGTAGATACTATATTTACGTACATAGAAGATGAGTTGGGGGCCGACCCAGAAAACGAGTGGGTCAAAGCGATAATGATATGTGGGGAACGATGTGCGAAAACGTATGCACGGGCATGTGATACTTTATTAAATAAAATGCAAGAAGGACAAGAAGGACAAGAATTCAACGATATACTTAAGTATCTCAGTGTATCTTACGATTCTTCGGATTCTTGCCTACCATATCCAGGGAAAAGCTATGCAAACAATTCTCGAATAGCCTCTACATACCTAAAACAAGAGTGGTCTTACATGACAGAAAGTCGAGATCGAAATAAAAAACTATTCGATGCTTGTAATAATCTGGCACGTATCGAATTTGGATTCAAGCACGCAGGCTCGACATTCGATCGTAGCAACTACATAGCGGACATTCTGCAGAATAACGAGAAACGAAAAAATACCAGGAACATATTTAGCTACAGGCACATGCAATCGATAATCTTTTCGGTTGGTAAGCGCCTAGATGTTGAGCAGGCCAAACGTGTGTTTACAATAAAAATTTGCCAAATGGCAATGCGTCGCTTCGGACTTTGCGGAAGCAACAAAGACAACATGATCCGCGATGACCATAAAGCATTTCCATTAAGAATCGGAAGCGAGCTTGAAGAATACTTGGGATGTCATGCTGTTCATCTCGTTGCAAATCTTACGATCCGAAGAGCAGTGATGATGACTTTTGCTCTGAAGTCAAAAGAAAGGTTAATGATGGAACGTACAAGCTCTACAAGCTACATCATGCAGTATAACCGCTACGTGTCTAAAATGAGTTCACTAAATACTTCTATAGTTTCATTGGCTGCTAAACACGATGAAAATGTCAAGCTTGCAAATGCCAAGGTGCAGGCGTTCACGCAACAACCCGCGCCTATTGAATTCTCTCAGACAAAAGAGGACTCCATAAATAGAGATGAATCTGATTGGGCCCAGGATATGCCCATTTCACAGTATGACAACTATCTCACAAACACGTTGGCAATTTTTGAATCGTCTTTAACTTCAAGTTTGAAGGGAGTTTCTGAATGCAGGAAGGAGTTCCAACCACAGCCGCTTTTAAACTATGCCCCACAATCAAACATTGTAAGGCAGACATTTCAATTGCACTATACCAAAAATTCTGACCACACAACAAAAGGCGTCACATTAGATGACAAAGAGGCAGTGTATAAAATACTAAATGTCATACTATCTATTGCTCCTAATGATCCAACGTGGTCTAACATGGTTGATGCATACAGAGACCATCCAGTTTCAATTGAACTACGACACTTGATTCAACAAAATCGAGATTATCGTGTTGAACTCGACAGTGCTTGTGAGAAGCTGGATGAGATTACATCTCAAATGGGCGCTTACTTCACTGATGACTCTAGCATAGATCATAGTTCGTATGATATTCTGTATCTACAATCTCAAGCTGCATATTACTCGGTATACTGTGAAGATATGCGTCAGGACATACAGTCACAATTTCAACTCATCAAAGAAAGAAAAGACGATGGTTTTTATTTATTTCCTCCCACGTCTTTAGAGCGTAACTCAGATATGATAAAACATCTAAGGGCTTCGTTTTCATCACGTTTGAAGGGTGAATTGCAGTTGGCTCTGGAAAGGCTGGATACGTTGCAACGTTCTAAAGGACGAAACAAGAAATCAGATAAACACAAAATGGAAATGGAGAATTCCATTTGGTTTCTTTCGACTGTAGTGGAGGATGCCGCCAGGATGTTCCAAACGCATTTATTAATCGCCTATGCCATTGAGGTCATATTACTCAGAAATGACGACGACCTCAGGTCTACATTCAGGTCAAAAGAACCGTATGTTAGTGTGAGTGAACAAACGGTCCGATGCGAGACAACCATGGAGGTTGAAGAACATACACAAATTTCTACACCGGTACAAGTGATGGACGGCGCAAACATATACAAAACTGCTGAGACAGTGGCTGAAAATCTCGTTCAGCTTTCCCAATCACTCCCATCCAGTCAAGATGCTGAGCGGGCTATTCGTGTAAGGCTCGTTGCGCTTTTACGTGCGTTTAAATAACAAATTCAATACAATCACTCAGAAATAGTCCTCTTACAATCTCCTCCCGATCTAGATGGTTCCATTCCATATGGAGCATACACACACACTCTACACATAGAGAGGGTTCACACCCATATTGCGTCTCGTCCGTATCATACACACACGCGCTCCATACCGTTATGCAGTTTATAAACTTCATTCACACTTTATTAATAACTGGTGTAACGTCCCAAAGTAATAGAAAAAGCATAGTGTCCTTTGATACTCTCTTGAACATGGAAGATGGGGCGATAAGTGTAGAAGGATCTTATTGTTTGACAAGATACACAGAAGACATGATATTGGAGGCAATACACGCGTGTCAACTAAAAAGAGCGATTAGTCGCATTGATCAACCAAACGCGCCCAGTGAAGACGTCTAGAGAAGATCTTGTCTAACTCGTGTATATAGTTAACTTCTTTAGACGTCGTAAGATCATCCACGACAATTTGACATTCCATGAAAAATGTCCTGTTTTCCTGTGACATGTTGACGTATGTGCCATTATCGCTGTTCGGAGTCATCGTAGGAATATTCATAAGCGTGGCCAAATAGTCTAAATGTACACATGGTCTATATGTTTCGGCCCATTTTTTAAAACCGATAGGAACGCATATGGTCGTGTTAGGTAGGATGTCCCATCTTATGGTAGGCATAAGCCGTTGATAGGTTAGTTCTGGGTATTTTACCATATTCACAATTGTCCCACACATAAAATCCACCCACCTTTGATCTCCTCCGACTACCATTTTAGGGAATGTCCATTTATATAAAACGAGGTCTGAATCGCTTATTTTAGGACAAACACGAGACGACGGCAAAAACACAAAGTCATATTCTCCTTTTGCTCCTTGTGTTGGACAAGTATACACTCCATCGCCTCTTTTTATTACAAAATGCTGTACGGCCTTCCACGGTTTGATATCCCATTCGTTCTCATCTTCTATAAGGTATACCTTCCACCCACGTTCAATTCGGGCATTAGAGTCGGTGTTTAAAATGCGGATTATGTTATCAAGAACAGAAGTCGGACTGCCAGTTCCACATTTTAAACATCTAGGGGGCGGGTCGCCTTTTTTGCACAGTGTGCTGAATATATTTCTTTTCAGCCGTCCATTCCAGTCAGATTGCGTTAACGCTCGCTCTGGGCATACCAAATTCCAAGGGGGGTCCGACGATCTTAACTCGTCTATTGAAGCATGATCAGAATCGTTCGGTTGTGTTTCTGGAGTGTCATAAAAACCACATTTCATACGACGTAAAACCATTTATTATTACATACAATATTGGTCGTGCCTGGACCCGTGATTCTACGACACGGTGTGATGTATATCACGTCTTGTTTGGATGTGCAGACTCATAACCATAATTCCTCTCTCTCTCTCAGCTTAGATGCGGTATGAACTGTCTCAAATGGGTTTAGGAACAAATCAAGTTGGTGCGATCTTGCTTACCTCAACCGAGAATGGTATTTTTATGCAGCAGCAGCGGCAAGGGCTATTGCCTTTGTTGCGGCACAATCTGTAATGTCACGAATACGAGTGTGGAACGCCAGCGCAGAAGCTCCTTTCATCGTGCATATTTTGACAGTCCGCCCGCCTTTGTACTGAAGAGCTAGTTCTGCACGTTTGATCATCTTTGTAAGAATGAAAAACATCATGGCGCTTAGTTGCGCTTTACTTTCTGACGATGAATCGAGAGCACTCTCTTTGAGTATTTTCGAGGCATATACCTTGAGGTTGGTTGGAGATCTTTTAAACTTCCTCTTCTTGGTGGACTTGGTGCCGGTAGCAACCATACCCTTTTCCTTTTATTACAAGATGTATTCGTGATAATACACTGCCTTTAGCGCTGCCATGGATGTGAGATTGTAACATTGAGCATGTGATTTAAAAGGAAGACGCGCTAGAAAGCTACACTGAGTAAGTGCAAACGTAGTGTTGATTGTGCACGTCAAATGGCTCTTGTGCGAAGAGGTGGGCTTGTGGGTGCGGGACTTACAGCAGTTCTCACACACTTTGGAATTTTTGATTCGGAACAGCCTAAACCTTTTATAGCAAAGGTTAACATGGACGACGAATTGCTTTCGTATTGGCCATCTGAAGACTTGTTTGCAGAAGACGAAGATCCAGACTGTAGGTTTTACAATGGATCTATAATATACAAGTCAGATCTATGTTCACATTTCGTTATTTCTCGTTCAAGTTCGACTCCTAAACGAGCATTTTCACGCGCACTTGCGTGTGCAGTTCAATTCAATAGTGACTGTATCCTTTCTCCCGAAATTGGTCTTGCCATACCTGCTGCTTTTTTGATAAATGGGAGTTCTGTGACAATGGTAGTTGCGCCTCGCCTCTTTCCACTGGTATCGGACCAACGCCAAGTTAGAGTTAAAAGCCCTGGAGAATCTGCATCAACACGAACATCTAAATTTATGGTAAATGTTGATGTGGAATTCTTAGATGGACTTACGCGAGGTGTGCGTAGGAATGTGTTTTCCCATTCTGAATCATACTGTATACAATTACTAAGACAGGCATTCGTTTCGGATTGCTGGGGTAATCTGGATTAGAATGGGGGGGGGGCGCTCGTGATCTTCATTCGAGTTCTTACATATATAGATAAGCATAAAGCCTATAAATATAGTCAAAAGCCGGGTGTCAAATGTCGATTAGAAACGCAATAGAACCGAGGAGGCAAAAAGAACATAATCGCGTTTGTCCAGGTAATATTTTTGGGGAGTCCATCGATACAGATTATTGGAGTCCGTTGGCAATAACCCCTCCATCGTCACCATCCCCTATTGACGGTGCATATGTAATAAATGGATATAGCAACGTCGCGTGTTCGGGTGGCTTTTCGCCACGTGAGGTCAAAACAAACCTTGTACATTTATCGTCGGCCATACAAACGTTTAGTTACAGCGAGGAAGACTTTGCGTCGTGTGCAGTTGTGATTTTCGAGATGCCTGAAGAACATGTTGTTATTTCGGCGTCTATTTATGGTACCAGACTCAACAAAAATCCAGTTATACCAAGGCTTATACACAGCGATCGTGTCGCGTGGATGTTAATAACAAATGACAACGGCGAAGAGGGGAACGCCTACGTTCTAAGTGACGGTGGAAATCAAAAGGCTGTTTTTGAAGTGTACAAAGATCGTATAGTTTTTGTAACACACGAGTACGACAGACTATCCTACGAGAGTGGTCTATTGGACCAATGCAACAGGCTCGTATTTTATTCTAATCACCTAGAACGATTGCGCGCTTTACGAAAGGAGATTGTCGACGACGACATGTTGATGTACTTGCCTGTTTCAGAAATATTAATTGGTCGATCGTTAATGCGAATTCCACTTACGACTCAAAATTTCCACTGTTGTGAAGAAGCTCGTCGAATATGGAACCAAGTAAAGAAACAATTCGTAGAGATGCATTCTGAAATCATCACAGGGATTGACGACCACAACGAACGGGAGTTCGTTCGTGCATGCGTCAAAAAAGAAGAATACTTAAGACGCGTTCCATTGTCGTCATATTTTCAGTGTTGATTCAGTGTGAGTTGTGTTTGTCTTGTTTATTGTTACAATTAGATCAAAGCAGTGTTCATAGATTCATTTGATAGAGAAATGTGAGTATCTTCTGAAATCAGATTTTTTAATTTATTAGATTGTTCAATGGCATTTTTTGGGCATGAAAACGAGCGTGCACACATTTTCTTAATGAAGTCATCAACTCTCTGATTTAAAGAAGCGTTTTCTGAACCACTTGAGACAGCCTTGACCAGTATAGCAGCGCATACATCTGATGTAAGATTGGTTTCTTTTGCCCACGTGGTTACGGGAGGGTAAGAGAGAGCACGCAAAGATATGTTTTTTATGTCCCTTGTTATGATTTGACACGAAATCATAACATATATGGCATTTCGTATACCAAATATGCAGTCATTTGTAGGCTGGGGATAGTTTGAATTGAGGTGTGTGGAGTGCTCAATACATTCAAGTTGTGGTGTATTATCGTTGACGAGGAAGTCATCCATCCTTCCCCAACTACAACTGCATGGAAGGTTGTGGTCTTTCATTTCGAGCACTCGCATAATAGAGTGGCGACCTTTCTTTGCATTGGACCCAACGTCGTCAATTGAGATGCGCTGTATACTTTTGATATTATTAATCAAAGTTGATTTGGGTATTTGTGTTTCTAGTGGATAGTTTTCAAGCCCCACTGACTGGGAGAGTTGTTCGCATAGTATCCTAGCCATAAGCACAGCAAACATAAAAGCAGGGGTTTGGAGAACACATATTTCACAATTTCTACCGCACTTTTGCTGATGTTCATATCCACGCTGAAGAACATGCCATGTGTTCTTCCGTAGATGTACTTTCACCTCGTTGTGTGCATTCGTGAGATACTTGTCAATTACCTTTTTGAGTTCGGTTTGAACCAAACGATTGCGATCTTCCAGTCTTTTAGGAATACACATGAGCTGTTGGTGGTCGCACACAGCGGCCGATTCGACTATACTGATTGCGGTACCAACGTTAAGGCGCCTTTTTATTGTTCTTGTATAGAGAGTCGTTCCATGTTGCTGTTGGTGTCTATGGCGTGCTTCTTTGGCTGTTTCTACATCATCTTTAAACAATGCATCAGTCCACTTCTCATCGGATGGGTTGTCTCCATGAGTGGTGGCATCTTCAAATGGATTACATGCCTTTTCGTGGCCCAACGAGACAAATTCAACTTCCTGTGCAACCGTTCCACATACATTGCAACTCATGCCTGAATCAATATTCTTGTTAAATGCAGCATTTCCGGTGTTGCCGCAACCGGCACACTTAGGCTGAGTCTTCTTTGGATGGATGGGTTTATTATAGTCAGCCTCATCCATTACGAGGCAATCATGACCAACTATTGACTGTGCCGATGTACATTTACGCGAACATAAATCATGCGTGGCATGATATTGTGATAAATGTCGATATTTATCAGCGATTCCAAACCCTTCCCGTGCTGATTTACGTTGTGCACCCGAATCCATAAGTTTATTGATCAAATCGATCTTTTTGTTGGATTCAGTTGAAAGAATCATCAAGCAAGCGTGCGTGTTTACTGAAGCACCACAGCCTGTATTCAGTAAAATATGGATTGGTGCCGCGCTGTGTATCTATACGTTAATGATACTTAGAGTAACAACAGAAAGTGTTGCGTGTTAGTATTGTCACAGCAAAAGCACCTGAATTCGTCATTGTTCCTAGAATCAAATTACAGACATCACGTGGCGAATTTATAGCCCATACAAAAAAGCGCTAACATTTGCATTTATTGGGTTGAATACACACTTATATTTGGACACCATACAGTTGCATTGTATTGGATGAACATTCAAAGTAATGAAGTTTCCATTGTCGACTTTTCCAATGCAGCATTATACATTCCCGGCGTACAAACACTTGTCGCAATAACAACTTCTTCTGTAACAAGTGTTTTGTGTTGTTGGATATTACCAACAAGTGCAGTGTCCGCAGTGCGCACGTTGACTTTGACTTCTATTGTTGCATTCGCCACAATACATAAACCATTGTTAATTGGACGAGCTCACGGTACACATTTAATATTCAACACCCTGAGACCCGGTGTTGGTGTGTACATTATGTCATTGGTTTTGGAACAACTAGTCCACACATGCACATCAGAAACAAACGCTACCCCAAGTTGGAGGAGAGTAGTGTTTCAAGCGGCGATCATTGTAATGGTTTTATCTGGATTCATGCGTGCTCGTGCGCCGCTACAAACAACAGACATGCCGTTTCTGATCACCGCAGGAGCGTTATTAATAGTGTCCATACTTCCGCCACCTGCAATAGCATTAAGTGGCCCTTTGTGTGAGCCAGCTAGCCTGTTCGGAGCTGCAGAACGTTTTGTTCGTGCCATGAGCTTTGGAGTAGTCTTTGTGGTATTCGTGTACACATCATCCCCTCATAATGTAAGCTCGAAAGACGTCTATGTGTGTCTCATGCGTTCGTCGGCTGCGTCATTGTGGACTCTTGGAGCAGCTATGCCATTATTGGTCCTTGCTCTCCCGCAATGTGGTATTGCTATTTACTCACGGCTTCATTATACTAATCCAGATAACAACGCATTTATAAGTAATGGCTCCGATATGTATTCACATGTGGACACAACCTCTCCTGGAGAGACGGACGAAGAACTATCAGAGGCACAGGAAAGTTTCGATCTTCGTATACGCAACGAAAAAATAACAATACATAATAATACACCAGACGATTACTGCTTTAATGAATGTAATTCTATAGCCCAACTCGGGGCAACGGTTGGAAAGTTATCGTTTCGTGACATATGCATACCAAAGAACTCAGCATGTATGCCCACTAGCAACGGTGTGAGTAAAGAGCGCATGGCACAGATCGCAGCAAAGATAAACACCTAGAATTGTGCGTTGCGATTCAGATTATTATTGAAGTAAAAAATCGCATACGTGAAAACATTCAGAAAATATAAAACCGGTACAAAAATCACAGTCTTAAGTTCAATTGGATTTCGCTAAATAATATAATATAGACGGGCCAGGTTAGTTATAGCCGATCGAGCGCATGTCCGAGTGTACACTCCCGGACGAGGTGCAAGAATTGGTGTGGATCTACATACGCGACAATCTCCGTAGGCGCGCAAAATGCCTTTCCGAATCGTGGCGTGCTTTGCATGTGGAACTGATGCGATACGTTTGTGGATCAAAATTGAGTCAGATAGATACGAAATGGAAGCGAGACATTTGGCTAAAACAAGACGAGCTAGATTTGGGCGTGGTGGACGACTATGAGTATAAGCGTTGGTTTGACTTGAGTACTTACGCATATTTAGATGCTAGACGAACGGTGTTCAATGAGTGGGAGGAGGCTTGGAGACTGGGAAAGAGAATGGGGATGATTGCTTTTAATATGTAGAATGTGTAGAGCTGGCGAAAACTAATTGAGCGCTCTCTATTGCTACCACTCTTAATGTCACCTCCGCTCTCCATGCGCTCTTTTCCATTATGAGTTGTAATCTAAATTATTTCCCGGTGGAACCAAATCCACCACATCCACGTTCAGTCTCTGAAAGCGCGTCGACTTTTAATACTGGTAGAGTAACATGGGGAACTATGACAAGTTGTGCTATTCTGGTTCCTACTGAGATTGAATACTGCGCATCTGTGTGATTGTAAATAAGAACAGACACTTCTCCACGGTAATCACTATCAATTGTTCCTTCAAAGGCTACGATGTTCACTGCAGCAAGACTAGACCGACCCCTTATAAACCCAACCATGCCACATGGTATTTCAATGGCTATGCCAGTTTTGATCTTCGTGCATGACCATCTTGGTAAAATTATGTCTTCTGCTGATGACAAATCGAACCCCGCTGCTCCACTCGTCTTTTGCTCCGGCAAGACACTTTCATCCGCTAGGAGGCGCACAAGTAATTTTCCTTCCATGGTAACACCAGTGTCGTGCGTTAGTATCTTTGTCGTACGAATACGAAGTTTTAGCGGCGTTCAATCAAATAAAAAGTGAATATGGATGAATCTTCTGTTACGAACCAGGAACAAACTACCGAGAGGGAAATCCACCGTATTATAAGTGTTGCGGACAAGGGGATAAAATTAAACTTCGAGGTGTATACCATGATTGAACGTGCAATAGAAAATAACGACCTACCTGACGCGTCTACACTTAATTCTTGGAAAAGCATGATACGTAAAAGCAATCGTGCAATGTTTAGTGCAACACAACAATTCATACGCTCTGACAATCGACACATTATCGAAAAAGAAATATCTAAAATTCATTTTAAGCGCGATACATTAGACATTTTGGCAAACCATGCTAATGTATACGATCGCATACGCACTCATTCAAAAACGATTGACATTGACAGGGCATTGACTGCTGCGACTCATGTTAATAACATGGTCGAAACCCTGGCTCCTATTGCATGTTTCGATTATAACGGTGCCCCTCTATTAGAGATAGATATTAAAACAGGTCACGACGGCCTTGCCCATCTCGGACCCGAGTAGAAGAGTATTACAAATCAAGAGTTTAGCTTCAACTTTATAGGAAGGCGAAACAGTGCTAGTTTCGGTTGTTTAAATGGCAAACTTTCTTTTGGTGGAGGTGGCGATTGGGTGAGAAGCATGCGCCTGACTTCGAGAGATTCGTTTCCATTTGCACTTGCAGCGGACTGGTATACTTCCGCCACTTTAGGGTCAGCTTTATTCCATTTCATTGTTCGTGCCCCTTGCCCCCAATCGATCCACGCAATAATAAACTGGATCGCCGATGCCGAAACGAGTGTTAAAGAACCGATCAATAGCAGCCAGTAAGACCATGTGCATGAGTTGTGTTCAAAACCATATCCGGGTACGTCCTTAAACATAGAACATTCGATTTTTCCATTCGTATCCACGTCGTTAAATTCAGTGAAGAAGCTGACACCCATGCGTATAATCCAAGGAAGGTATGCACCACCAAGCGCAGAAAAGAAAACACCCATGATGAGCGCAGATGTGCATGTTTTTCCAATAATTAACCATCTCGAAACGAGTGCTCCGATCGCAAACCCAGCAGTCATCATCGAGTATAAAGACGTGAGGCCAATGTCGAATACTCGTTTGCCAACGATGATTGTATTCCATATTGCATAACGTTCTCCTGCCACCGCAGCAGCCCATGCCTGTCCAAAACTGCTTCCAGAAAACGCATTCCCACCAGCAAGAAATAACGTACCGATCGTTGCGATAAACGTGAGTCTTGGAGCAAACAACCTGAGCGGTCTGATTCGTCCATATTCATTTTCATCAACTTGTAGTTGGTTTTCTTTGGATTGTTCACCCGTCAAAAAAGTCTCCTCAATCGATTCGAAGAGGGATACAAACACCGAAACGAACAATGCAAATATCTGACTAGATATAGCAAATACTTCGTACGCCCCGGGATTATATGAAGTGTGCCAGCCGCCAATCGAATCTGGTGAACCCCAGATTCCTCCCATGAACCGATCTTCATTCTTTCCGTTACATACAGGGCGTGGAAATCGGTATCCATCAATCCCAAACGTTGTCCATAGACCAACTGACACAAATATTGAAGATGTAATGACAATCAGAATTCCAACAGTAAACCTAAATCGTCTGTTAAATGTCGCTACCCGGGCCATTGATTGCACTGCCCGAAAAGCGTTCGAGAAAACTTTGTATGTTGCGCTACTGTCGGTAATTCGCTGTGAACGAGTTAGTTCTGCTAATATCATAGTTGCCGCATCAAATGCAAAGTATGCGCTTCCGAACAACAGTGGAGAATAAGCCCAGAGCGACCAGCCTATACGCTGGCCGACAATTATCCGTGCTTTAGAATCCCACGGCAAGGTCCCATTGTCACCAGATGTTAATGGCCACGGAGACCATAATGGACCCGGAGTTTCCCCTACTTTAGGAATGGACAACGCCCCGTCCGCAATACCCGAGCGACCGAAGCTAAACTGCAACACACAGTGCGTATACAACTTGTTCACGTCAACTGAAATTTCACTCCCAGGCACATATTCTGAGCATGCAATATTAACTGGTTTGGGAGTTGATGCTGTCATTAAAGAAGATATATTTGCTCCTGGATACAGATCATCACAAGTCTTTGGTAATGGAGTATCTTTAATCATTTCGATCGCTTCATTTGCCATAGATATGTTTATTGCTGGACCATGTACAGTTGTAAGGCCCAATGTGGCCGAAACTACAGCGTTTGTTACAAGTTGCAGCGAAGTCGACAAAGGAGCTTCACCCGAAGAAGTCTCTGTATCCACAGTATATGCATTCCATAATGCATGAACTGACACCATTAACATGTTTGACAGTTTAGCCTTGTTGTCCGCACAGTGTGTTGATGGTGGTGGCTTCGACCAGTCTGCTTCATTGTCGAACCCAAGTTTGGTCATCATTTCTGGAGTCGGAGCCTCGACACAAGTCCCAAGCAATGATACTTTTCCTGCATCGGACATAATACTGAAGTCTGATGCCCTGTAATCGCTGTACGACGCAAATATATATGCGATCGATAAAATGGAGAGTGTAAGAGAGCAGCAAGCTCCCGCTATTAAACTGAACCTTGTACGTGCACTCAGAACAGGAGATTCCATATTCTCACGTTTACTTCAAACGATACAGTTGTCTTCTACTCTCTCCTTCCTACTGTATATTTATCTATGGTGCTTTTATTACACACAGGCCATTATTGTGTAGACACGTCCAACGCAATGGACATGATTGCACGCGCCAGGAGCATGTCGCCTGTTACATTTGCCTCATAAAAGGCGCTTAAGTCTTCCAATTTGCGTTTATCTGTACGAATTATAGAACCAAGCAGATGTTCCATCTTTTCCTCTGGATTTTCTCTACTGTTCAGTGCAACGAAACAAAGAACGCGCACATTTGGATTCGCCCACAGTCGTCGTTGTTCTGGTTCTTGAAGAGTGCACTTCAAGTTTCGTTGAATTTCGGATGCTTTGCTTGCGAAGCTTGGCAGTTCGCTCAGAACCGTAGATGCTACTGATTTACCACAAACTTGTGTAAATAATACACTCCATTCACGAGAAGTGATTCCTTTAGTACTCGATAAAGAATTTACTTCTCGTGCCGTATGTTTGTCAAATAAAAACATAACCAATTCGGTAGATGCGTTGCATGATAAGGCAAGAGATATTTCTAAAATCTGTGAATCTGAATAATACTTGCTCAAGCAAAGCCTCGTCCGTATTGTTTCAAGAACGTCGAACTTTGTTAATGATTTATGAAAAGTTGGCGACACCGCTTTCATCGCTAACAGTAATACCGACAGTCTGCTGCCAATCTCATTTAGCGCGTAATATATATCAACAAATGCAGTGTTTTTTATTATTTAATATAATGCTCACTACTATGCTAGCTGCAACTACGTCGTTTGCATATCACGGGTTTTCATTGTCAGACGCAAAGCATACTGCAAGTATGTATTGCCGGGGTTGTAATGAAGCACGTGAAATTGAATGTTACAAAGGAGACTTACTGGGTGTTTATGCTAAAGTACGTCTTCACACACAGCGTACAATTGCATACGTACAATTATATGGAATTCCACTTGGAGGTACCATCTCAGGCGAAGCGTGGATAGACACAAACGGAAGCATTGTATTCCAGCAAGGTCTTTCGCGTGCCTTGTCGAGGAGATTTGTTAGGATCAATTCGGCAATTAGAAACCAACACCGCTCTAAAGTATTTGTCGAAGTAAATCTTCCAATAGTTGGAAAGCGTGTGATAACGTTGCATAGAGAACAAAATTAATCTAAACAGTGTCTCCACACCCCGGCGTTTTTGAACTGGGGCATTGGTTGTGGTTGATTGCGCCATCTTATACTTATCTCACCCCATCGGAGATTTTTTTGTTTAATGGTATCGTAAAGACCATCATTAGTTGATGGCAGCCATTGACCATCGTAAGAATTCGGGATTTTTATGCCACACAAGTTCTTAAAAAGTCCCATCGCTTCCCACTCACACATTGGACCAACGGTCAACGTCGTAGACATTTTTATCTGGCCCATTACAGTTGAGATAATGGTAGAAACGTTTTTGTATGCGTCTACACACATTAAGTTTACAGATTGTTTATGGCGACAATTCTCAATATTACCACGCTTTAAGGGCAGGAGTCTCCCTCCCCATCTTGGGGAATCATTACATTGATCATATTCCAAACTTGTAATTAACACAGCGTTTTGAGGAATGTGTAGTAATCTGTTTATAGATTGATAATATGAAGAAAGGCGTATATCGCAACGAACGCTATATTGCCTTTGCTTGAAATAAGCAAGCTCGCCTTCTTTAACTGCCTCACAAGATTGCCATACATCTCTGTAGTGCATGCGCCACATATGTTCGTGTACATTACACGATTGTTCAACCGCCGCGGCAACGTTCGAAATGCTGCTCATATAACCAGAAGAGACGTCCACCGCATCAAGCACCAATCCTTGGATGCTGTTGAGAATATGGATTGATTCTACTCCATTTTGTTGATACATGGAGTCAAACTTGTCGATTGCATACTGCGTCATTCGGCCATTTGTCGTGTTTAAGTGTGTGTTGACTTCAAGCATATCCAAAAGGACAGGTTGTCCTGTTGATCCGCCAAGCGACCATGAACCCAGTTCCACTTCATGTGGTAGTAAAGAGTCGCGCTTATTCATTGAAACGATCTGGTCGATAGCAGATACAGCGTTTAAAAGACTAACTTCAAGTCTTTTTTCTCTGTGGGTTATAAGCGCATCGTAATTTGACGACGTGTCCAATTGTTCGGGTATTGGAAGTTGTCGAATCCATACAATAGATTCAAGTGGGGGGGGTGTTCTGCTGTTATAATGACATATAGAATATCTAATGTTATTTTTTACACATAACTTCATTCGGGACTCAAGCAATGGAAGTAGCTTGTTGCGAAATCGCTTTGTAGCATTAGACATAGCGACCAACGTTCGATCGTCACACTTAGGAAACAGATAATCGTCTAATATATCTGAATCCAGTTCCAATAGTAATATTCCTGAAGGTCTCGGAGATGTTGTTTTTGTGTACTTCCACGCGCTTGGTGTACCAGTATCAGTCATTGAATCGTCGTCAGAGGAATCCGAACCAAAAAGCCATTGCTGCCCAGTTTTGGGCGACATAGGTTGCATAATAATACTACACGCGACACTATTTATATGTACACGAAAAGCTTTATCTGTTATGATGTTGGTGCCGCAAGCGGTACCTTACTAAAACTATTATCAAACAACTATGGTGGCACTTCCAACCCAGACGCGATAACAAGATTGGATCTGTCAATGGACGTACACGGTTACATAACCTGAGAAAACACTATGTCGACTGTAAACCATGACTATAACTCGACCAGGCTCTCGACCATGCAATCAGTTAAACTAACTGTATTTTATTCGTTTGTGATCTTGTACTTCATAATTGCAGTCGTGATAGAGTGTAAACGGACGAGGAGCGCACCACCCAATGTTGATAATATCCTATCTATCGAACGAAGGACGGACGAAGCATTATCGTCCGTACAGGCTGAAGAGTAGGTATACTCCGGACGATTATGCAATTGACGAAAAGTTTGAACATCGACCCCTCCGGACACGGAGGGGACTGGCGGAAAAAG
>MDSV01031532.1_pt1 | contig 17919 bp, 7 predicted proteins | sample 810851 | NCBI WGS metagenome assembly MDSV01 (sample SAMN05326640, study PRJNA326480) | marine metagenome | isolation source: seawater | place: Atlantic Ocean: North East | collected 2012 | reverse complement strand
GCACGACTCGCAGGATATCCAGCGGCTCCGCCGCGTCGCGCGTCTCCCTCGGCCCGAGCTTGGGCGCGCCGAACGTCACCACCTTGGTCACCGCGAGGCAACCCGTAGCGCAGACGCCGATGACGCGTCGTCGTAGGTCACGCTCGACGGGTGCGGGGCGTGCTTCGATCAGGGCGATGAGAACAACACCCATCTCGTGAACGCCACGTGTAACGGGTGCGACGGCGTCGCGCACTCGGGGGTGGTGTTCGATTACTGCTGCTCGTGCGGGGGCGACGCGGGATACGACGACGCATGCTACCACGGCGCTCACTTTCACCCTCGGCGTGCGCCCGCCGGGCGTGTGCGAGGGCCTGGAGGAGGGCATCGCGAACATGCGCGCGGGTGGACGGCGACTCATCGCCGTCCCGCCGTCGCTCGGGTTCGGGAACGCGATTCGATACCGCACCGCACGCATCGCCAATACACTCCACTCCGATCGTTTCGACGCGCGCCCCCTTCACGCGCGTTCGTGAACGCGTTCGAAAGCGCCGCATGTGCACATATATTTAGTATCAAAGACAGATCGAACTCATCACACGACCCCCGCGACGGCGCCGGCGGCGAAGGCGGCGCCGTACGCGCCGACTGTTTTCGCGCGCTTGAGGCGCGCGCGCCGCTTTCGCCGCCGCTCGATTCTCTCCACCTCGTCGGGCACGCCGTCCCCGTCCTCGTCCCTGCCGACCCGCAGCTTCCCGAACACCTTCGCCTTCATGGCCTCCATCTGCTCCTTCGGCAGGTTCTTCATCTGCGCCTTGACGAAGCCCAGGACGATGGGGACGCACGCGCCCGCGACGGCGCTCAACAACGGGGCCACGACTGTCGTGTTCACGACGAGCACGCCGACGCCTTTCGCGGCGCCGCGCGCGGCTGTCTTCCAGATGGGCCACTCCATGCGAGAGAAGTACGTGCGCGCGAACCCTTCCCACTCGCGCGCGTCGAGCTTGCCGTCGTTGTTGTCGTCGTACGTACTCAAGATGGTCTCCGCCTTCTCCTTGACGCGCGGGAGCGTCGCTTCGCCGCCCAACATGGCTTCCAGTCGCCGGTACAGCGCGTCGATGGCGAGCGTGAGCTCGGCGGCGTCCAGGCTGGGCTCAGAGGCGTCGCCGCCGTCGTGGTTGATTCCCGCGCACTTCTCGAACACATCCTTCAGAACCGCGTCGAACTCCTTGGACAAGATCAGGTCCATCCACTGCTGCTTCTGCGCCCGCGCGTTGCCGGCATTCTCGGCGGCTCTCTTGAGTTTCTCCTCCGTGGACGCCACCGCGTCGTCGTCCGACCGGTCCGACCTGTGCGTCAGCTTGCGCACCAGGAACTGCGTCTTCCGCGACGCGCTGTGCAGCAGGTGTTTCGCCTTCTTTAGGACCATCGCGGGAGGGCGTCCACCGGTACGCGCCCGGTGAGTGGCGCGGATCGTGGCGATCGGATTCGTCTTCGGGAAACACGTAAAGAAAAAGTATCTCGCTGCCGTCATGCAGTGCTGCAGAATCTCCAAATCTGCGCACTGGAAGCGATCGGCCCAGTCAGCACACCGCCTCGTGCTTGTTCAGCATCAGGTGGAAAACCTCTCGGCGTGGCGGTGATGACGCGCGTCCAATCGGACGCCCGCACGACCGCCGAACGCACACCGGCGCGTTCGACAGGGCATCACTCGCCTTCGCGCGTATCGCTCGCGCGCGGCTCGAGGCCTCGAACCTCCGCGTCTGTCCGTCCCAGGAACGCGTTCGCTCGCCTCTCGGATAGACACCTCAGCAGCGACAGGCTTCTGCGTCGACGACGGGCGCGATGACCGCGGCGCGCGCCTCCGACGTCGGCTTGGGAATCGCCGGCGCGACGAGGACGGGCGTTACCGTGTCGTTTCGCGATGCCGCGCGTCGCGGCGGCGGCGTGTCCCGTCCGAGACGCGGGCGACGCGTTCCCGTCCCGCCGCGCGCGGGCCTCGCCGACTACGGCGTGGGGAATCTCGGCCTCGGGACGTCGGCGTCGCCCGCGGCGGTCTCCTCGACCGCCGGCGCGGCGGCGCCGAGCGCGGCGCAAGGGTACGCCGAGCTCTTCCCCGATCTGCCCACGTTCATGTTCGGCGTGAGCGTGCCCGACTCCGCGCGCGCGCTCGCGGACGCCGCCTCGCCCGTCGCGGGCGCCGCGCTGGACGCGCTGCCCGCCGACGCGCGCGCGGGCGTGCTCGGCTTTTGGTCGGATGAAGCGGCGAACGGGTTCGCGCTCGTCACCGGCAACGCCGAGTACGAGCTCGCGCTCGCGCTCGTTCTGTTCCTGTGGGCCACCGGGCGCCCCGGCGTGTTCGCGGGCGCGTTCGACGCGTACGTCGCCGCGCCCCTGGACAAGGTGCTGAGCGATCGCGCCTTCGACGCCGCGTCGGTGCGCCTGGGCGGGCGGCTGGGCGACGGCTCCTTCGGGCAGGTGTTCGCGGCGACTGAGCTGGCGACGGAGCGGGACGTGGTGGTCAAGCAGGCCAAGTCCGTGCAGGGCGCGGCGCAGCTGCAGAACGCGGAGGAGTACATGAACCGGCGCGTGCGCAGGGCGCCGCTTGCGGCCATCGGGTGCGCGAAGTACCTGGGCAGCTACGACGTCGTCGAGGGCGCGGCGTCGCCGTCGCTCGTCTGGGCGCGCGAGGGCGAGGTGACGCTGGAGGACCTGATCAACGCGCGGGACTACCCCGGCTGTCTGGAGGAGGCGCTGTACGGCGACGTCTCCGACTCGGACGACTTCGCGAAAAGAACGAACCGGGCCGCGAAGACGGTGCTCCGGCGGCTGCTGTTCACGCTCTCGCAGCTGCACGACATCGGCGTCGTGCACAGGGACGTGAAGCCCGCGAACCTAGTGCTGGCGGAGGACGAGTCCGCGTTCAAGCTGGTGGACTTCGGCGCCGCCGCGGACCTGCGCACGGGGTATAACTACGAGCCGGAGCAGGGTCTGCTGGACCCTTTCTACTCCCCACCCGAAAACTTCATCATGCCCGAGCGAATCCCCGCGCCGCCGCCGCTGCGGCCGCTCGCCGCGTCCTTCTCTCCGCTCGTGTGGGCGGCGTTCCTGCCCGACCTGTTCGACTCGTTCAGCGCGGGGCTGGTGTTCCTGCAGATGTGCGTCCCGCAGCTGCGCGGCAGGAAGGTGATGGACCCGAACGGCTCGTTCCGTCGGAACCTGGAGGACGCGAACTACGACCTGCGCAAGTGGCGCCGCGTCGTCGAGCCGCAGGGGTGGGACTTCACCGCGCTGGACGTCGGCGGCGGCCTCGGGTGGGACCTGGCGTGCCGCCTGTTGTGCAAGCGGAACGCCCTGCAGAGGGGCAGGCTCGGGTGCAACACCGCGCTGTTGCACCCGTTCTTCTGGACGCCGTGAGCGCAAGTCAGGTGGTAGCGCACGACGCGACGGGATTCTCGGGTGTTATAGTAACAACCGGGTGACAAGGATGTCGCGCGTTCTCGACGCGGCCAGCGCGGACACGAACCGGAGCATATTTTTTTCGTCGCGAGCTTCTCGCTTCTCGGTCCCGACGAAACTTTCGCCGACGACGACGTTTCCTCCACTCGCGACATGCGCGCGGCGGTGTACGACCGCGGGTTCCCGGAGGGCATCCGCGTGGTTCCCGACCGCGCGTTCCCCGTCCCTTCGAAGAACGCTTTGCTGGTGCGCGCGAAAGCGTGCGGGGTCAACCCCGTGGACGCGAAAGGCGTCATCGGGGACAAGCTCCCTCCTTTTTTGCGTGGATTCGCGCGCAGGCTCGTGGACGGCAAGACCGCGGGCTTCGACGTATCCGGTGTCGTCGAGCACGCGCCCCCCGGGTGCGACTTCGCGGTCGGGGACGAGGTGTACGGCGCGGTCCCGCCGTTCCGAGGCGCGCTCGCGGAGCTGGTCTCGGTCCCCCTGGACCAGGTGGCCGCGAAACCCGAGCGCCTGACGCACGAGCAAGCCGCGGCGTTGGTCCTCCCCGGCGTCACCGTCGCACAGCTCCTCGACCAGCACGGCTTCGCCGCGGGGCAGCACGTGCTGGTGCTCGGCGCGAGCGGCGGCGTCGGGCACCTGGCCGTGCAGATCGCACGCGCGCGCGGTGCCGGTTTCGTCGCGGGCGTGTGCTCGGCGAAGAACGCCGCCTTTTGCGAATCCATCGGCGCGCACGAAGTCGCCGCGTACGACGCCGCGGCGCCCGACTCCGGCGACGCGCTCGTCGCGTCCTTGGAGTCGATGGTGGCGCGGCTCGAGCGGCCGTTCGACCTGGTCATCGATACGGTCACCTCGCACGACGCGCGAGACGCGTCGTGCGCGTACGAGCGACGCGTGCGCGGCGCGCGAGGCGTGCTCGCAAAGGCGGGCGACGGCGACTTCGCGGGGCGACGAAGCGGCGAGCCCGGCGACTACGTGACCATCGGCGGAGGCACGCGGGAGTGGCTCAAAGCGGGCGTGAAGCGCGTGTTGGGGGTGAACCTCTTCGCGAAAGGCCGCGAGCTGTTTTGGATCCGGTTCCCGGGATGCGGGAAGGACCTCGAAGCGCTGCGCGCGCTGGCGGACGGTGCGGAGAGCGAGAGAAGAATACAGCCCCGGGTCGCGCAGACGTTTCCGCTGACGTCGCGGGGCGCGCGCGACGCGTTCGCGGCGCTGCATTCGCGGCGCGCCGTCGGCAAGCTGGTGGTGGTGCCGTGAGGCTCACGCGCGTGAGACGGGCAGAGAGACGACAGAGAGACGACAGAAACGCGGGGTGCGAGGGCGTCGGGGGAGAGACGCGCGTCGAATGACGTACAAAGTAACACGTAATAAGTTCTTCACATTAGAAGTCTCGCCCTCGGGTAGCCGGTACAGGAGCCGCCTCGAGCGCCACAAAGCATGTCAACGTGAGAGCTAATTCTTGATCAGGCCGAGGCCCTACAGACCGACGGTACACGTCGTCGGCCGGGTTTACATACAGGCAGTGCCGCTCTCTCGAGACGAGCGCTGTCGAACTTAATACTTTGGATGCTTTGAATGCGTCGGGTATCCGACGTGTGTCTCGCCGAACTGGCCGACTTAGGCGAGGTCCATGGACCACGACTTCTCGAGCTTGGCGCCGCTGACGTCGGGGCCGTCCTTGGAGACGGGCACCTCGAGGGTGAAGCCATCCTTGGAGACGGTGACCTTGCCGTTGAGGTCGCCCGAAGAGCTGCGCTTCACCTCGAGACCGGCGTCGATGCCCTCGAGGGCGTACCCGAGGTTCACCTTCTGCGACATGTCGCCGCCGCCGGAGCGCGCCGCCTTGAGCTTGACAGAGAGGTCGCCGCTCTTGTACCCGAGGTTCAGCGCGGCATCCTTGGAGGCAACCTCGTAGTCCACGTTGGCGGTGAGGTCGGCGTTCACATCGGAGGAGAACTTGTTAAGGTTCACGTTCACCTTGGCCTCGTTGTCCTTCGCCACGGCGTCGTTCTTGGCGCGGTCGATGTAGTCCTTCTGCGAGAGCGTGACGCTCACGGCGCCAACCTGCTCGACGTTCGTGTTGATGGTCAGGCGGTTCGCGCCCCCCTCCTGGCCGACGTTCTGCACGTCGAGCGCGAGGTCGCAGTTCTGGCCGGCGATGTCGACGCCGCTCTTGGCGATCTGTCGGGCGCGGCGCGAGATGAGGAGGAGGCAGAACGGAGCGTGCGGAGTGGAAGGTCAGCGGCGACGCCGAGGAAAAAACGAGAGGCACTTCGCGTGTGCGTTTCGCCGAAGCAGCGGGAACCGATCCACGCTCGGGAGCGAAAAAAAAAACCCCGTGGCGGATTCCCCGCGATTCTCGCGAATCGCGCTCTCAGACGCGTAGGGCTCGGCGGGTAGAGGGTGGGCACGCACGTTGATGTCGAAGTCGGACACGTTGGCGAGACCGGTGTAGTCGCCGGCCTTGAGCAGGTTGGATTCGGAGGCTTCCTTCGCGTTGAGTGCTGTTGGGGAAAACCGGGGACGTTACGGTGAGCGGTTTGCTGACGCGGCAGCTTTTGGGAAATCCCGTAAATTACGCCGATTGCCGTGTCGCCGCGGCGACGCTTGGAGGGGAACGAAGCGTCGCGAAAGGCGCGCGGCGAGGAAAAGTGATCGACGACGACGCCGTCGATCGAGCGCGAGATCGCGCGGATCGAGGGATCACGTACAAGGGTTGAATCCGGGGCGAACGGTGAGGGTGAGACGCCCGCCGCTGAGCACGTCCGAGGTGGCCGCGATGGAGAACTTCTCCGAGGCGATGTTGCCTTCCGAAGAGATGGTGAGCTGTGGGGAGAGAGATGGGGGATGTGAGGGTCAGCGAATCGAAAGAAGGCATCGAGTCACGGCGGTCCTCGCGAGAGAGCGCGTCGCGCGCCGATCGCCCGCGCCGCGAGGCTCGGACGACGGAACGACGCGGGGGCGGGAATTCGCACGAAGAAAAAAGTGCAGAGGGTTTTTTTCGACGCGTCACGGGCCGGATTACGACACCGCGCCGCGCCGCGCGATCGCGTTCACGCGCGGGGACGTACGTTGCCGGTGGCGCGGGCCTTCATGTCCTGCATTTTGAGTGTTGGTTGGGGGTTGTTGAACTTTTGGAAGGCGGGTCGACGAGCGAACCCTGGACGTGCGAGCGTGGAATGAAGCGCATGCGTCCGAGCGCGGGCTTTTGCGATAAAGCGCTGTCCAGTCACGAAGCAGCGCGGTCGTCCCGTGACGCGACGCGGATTTCAAGCCCATCAGTACGTATGCGTTGTAGTCACGAAATGCCCAAATAAAACAGCCCCAAATCCGCCTTTGAGTTCGGGACGAAACCCGGGGGTTCGTAAATGCCACGTGCGTGTCCGAGTCAGCACGGCAGCCGACGGCACGTCACGGTTCGTGATTCGTGAAAACCGCCCGATCACGGAAAACGCCATTTGCGGCGGAGGCTCGTTCGCGAGAAATCGCAGGGAATTCCCTGCACTCCTTCAATCGGAACGCGGAAGGTCCTCAAGGGCGTGAAAATTTTTTTCGAGCGGGCGGCGAAGCGCGCTTCCGGCGCGGCGTCGAGTCGCGACGCCGTTCCCGCCGACGCCGCGACGGAGGAAAAAGGACACGCGCGCGTGTTTTTACGCACAACGCGCCCCCGACGCGCGCCACTACCCGCGACGCCTCGACGATGCCTCCTCGGTGAGTTCCACGGCGAGCGCCAGCAAAGCCTTGTCCGTGCCCGGCGCGCTCAGCAGCGAGATGCCCACCGGGGCGGATCCCGAACCGGTTTCGCCATCCTCCGCCTCGGCGAGCGCGGCGGCGGGAATCGTCACCTGCGGCGCGCCCGCGAAGCCCGACGCGCACGTCAGCCTGAGCTGCGACGCGCGGAATGCCTCCACCTCCCGCGCCGCGGATGTGCGCGGTATCGGCGGGCCGGGCGCGGAGGGCAAAACCACCACCGCGCCGTCGCGCGTGAGCTCGCGCAGGCGCGCCGCCGCCGCGTCCCTCGTCGCCGCCGCGCGCGCGACGATTCGAAGCTCCGCCTCGGGGTCAGCCTTCGCGTCGCGCGCCGCGTCCCGCGCGGCGCAGAAGCGGTCGCGCACGCCCGGCCCGAAACCCTCGAGGCGCGCGTCGTGCGCCTCGATCCAACCGCCGAGCGCGCGCCACACCTCCCGCGTCTGGAGCGCGCGGAACGCGTCCCACCACTCCGCCAGAGGCGGCGCGGCGGGAAGCCCCCGCGCGTCGCGCGTCTCGTCGGGGGAAGGGTCCCTTTCCCTTTCGGCCGGCGCGCCGCCGCCGCCGCCGAGCCGGACGCCACGCCGGTTCGCCGCGCCGAAAACACGCGCGTTTTTCGCCGCGAGGCGATCGACGCATCTCCGTAACGTCTCGGCCGTCGCGCCGTCGCACGCCTCGAACGCGTCCTCGGCCACCGCCGCGCGAACGAACGCAAAGTCGACTCCGACGACGTCGTCGGGTAACAACGCGTCCCCGCCACGCCGCAGCGTCTCGGCGTCGCGCGCGAACCAACCGAGGGTGTCGAAGGAGGGCGCCAGAGGGACGCACCCGAGCATGGAGACGGCGCCGTGCGTGGGTCTGAACCCGAACACGCCGCAGTACGACGCGGGCACGCGGACGCTCCCCGCGGTGTCCGTGCCGAGCGCCAAGTCGCAAAACCCGGCGGCGACGGCGACGGCGCTCCCGCTGGACGAGCCGCCCGGGATCAAAGAGGGCACGGCGGGGTTCGTGGGCGTGCCGTAGTGCGCGTTTTGGCCCTGAAGCGCCCACGCGAGCTCGTCCATCTGCGTCTTGCCCACGAAGACCGCGCCCGCGTTCACGAACGCGTCCACCGCGCGCGCGCTCGTCTCCGCCGGCGACGGATGCGCGGCGAGCCACCGCGGCGACCCCGCGCCCGTGCGCGCGCCGCGCACGTCCAGGTTGTCCTTCACCGCGAACGTCAGGGAAGACAGGCACCCGGGTCCGGCCGCCGGGGTCCGAGACGCGGTCGACGTCGACGTGAGGAGCGCCTCTCGTATGCGCGACACCGTCGCGGCGTCGCAGTGGTCCACGAAGCAGCCGCCTTCGCCGTACCGGGGAATCGCCGAGGCCACGCCCGGGGACGCGAGCGTCGAGTCCGCCGAGGCGTCGTCATCCCGGGTCACCGCCCGCGCCCGGGAGACGCCGCGCCCGGCGGTCGAGGCGAAGACCCCGAGCCGACGCGCCCGCGTCGACCTCGCGCGGGGTCCCCGCGCGCGCGCGGCGAGCGCACGCGCCGAGGTGGAGGACATCGCGGGCGCGGCAGGTTGTGCGTCGTGAGCCGAGGCGTGAGGCGCCCAACTGACGTTTCGCGAAGGCCTGCTTTTACGAAGGGACGAGATTTGGGAGGTGTGACTAAAAGCCCATACGACGTACGTACAGCACGCGACCGTCTGTGCTTTTTTTTCATCCCCCGCCGCTTTTTCATCATCGCTACTCGCGCCCTCACTTGATCCTGAAGTAGTCGTCGTCGAAGTGGTGGATGCGCACGTACCCGTCCTCCCCCCCGCTGGTGAAGCTCCGCCCGTCGGGGTGCCACGCCAGCGCGTTGATGGGCCCGAAGTGCCCCCTGATCCCGCCGATCTCCTCCTCGAAGATCTTGTAGTGGATCTTCGAGTCAAACTTTCCGGCTTTGGAGTGCGTCGTCGTGACGCTCATCGCATCCTGCCCGCCGCCCAGGATGATGTGGTCGAGGATGGGCGAAATGATCGCGGCGTTCACCGGCCGGTCCGCGGTGTATGTCTTCATGCACTCCAGGGTCGCGCTGTCGAACAGCTTCGCGGTTTTGTCCAGCGACGCGCTGATGAAGTGCGTCTTGTCTTGGCTCAGAGACAGGTGCTGGATCTGTTTTTTGTGATCCGACGCCTCGTGCTTGATCTTGCCCGTCTCCACGTCCCACAGGCGAATCACGCCGTCCTCGCCGCCGGTCAAGATGGTCTCGTTCAGCGGGCCCCACAACGCACGGTTGATGCGCCCCTCCGGACCGCTCAGCGACTTCAGGATGTCCGCGCTCTGCTCCTCGCGGTTCTCAGCCACCCGCACGACGTGCACCGCCGCCGGCACGCCCATGAAGGGATCCGAGGAGATGCACATCAGCTGGTCCCCCTGCGACAGCGCCACCGCGCGCACGGGCTGCTCGAACTGGTGCGTGAAGTAGCACACGCCAGTCTCGGCGTCCCACATCTTGCACGTCGTGTCCGCCGAACCGGTCACGAGCGTCTTGGAATCATCTGCGGGTTCAGCGGAGGGGAAGCGATTTCGGTGAGCGCGAGGACGACGTCGGGGAGTCGGTTTGGATGACGGGCGTCGTTCGCGCGAGCGTCGCGGCGACGCTCGTCGCGTCGCGATCGTGGGGAAGCGCCGAGCCTGAAAGAAGCACGAAAACAGTCGAGTCTCAAGAGCACGCACCCGTGATATCGCACGTCCAGACCGCGCCGTTGTGTCCGATGTACGTCCCCACGCGCTCGCCGTCGTCCGAGTACCACAGCGTGGGGTGGTGGTCCTTGGCGCAAGTGAACACCAAGTCGCCCTCGCGGTTGTACTTGATGAACGTCAGGGGCCTCTCGTGGCCCTTCAGCAGGATGGGGCGCATGGTGGCGCGCGCGTGACGCAGACGCCGGCTACGCGTGCGTCGGTGCGCGTGGAAAGAGGGCGCGCGCGGGGAGATCCGCCCGCACAAAAGGCAGCCGCCTTTAGGGTCCGAGGTCGAAACCTACGGGCAAACAGTTAGGGCGTAGAACGCGCGGAGTCCACAGCGTATTCAGTCCAAAATAACTGTATTTGGGACGGTGAAGGAGAACTCGAGTAGCTACTCACTCGACTGCTATTTCGGGGGCCGAGGCACCTTGTGGTCATCCGTCTCGTGCAAATCCGAGGCGTCGCCTGTGAGACGACTCTCGCTCGCGCGACCGGGTTGGTGCCCAACCTCCCGCGCGCGTCGAGTTCTCTCGTACGGAAGGCGCAAGGCGCGGTCGGCGGACCCGCCCTCGGCATGGCGCCCGCGTCGGAGGACCTGGTACGTCAAGACCCGCGGGATGCCGAATTTCCCTCTTCACATCCTCCAAAACGGCATCACGATCGAGCCCGCGCGCGCGTCGCTGACCTGCCCCGCTCTCCCCGAACGCCCTCGCTTGCGCAGGATGCGGCCATGCGCACGAAGAAGCCGACGCGCGACGCGCTGCAGGCGGCGCTGTATCTGAAGCCCACGCCGCGCACGGCGGGCGCGGCGACGATGCGCACGAAGCCACGGAGTGGGGCGACCGAGACGTTGGCGGGCCGAACGATGACTCCCGACCGCCGCGCGTTTCCACGCCAAACCCCGCGCGAGACGGCGACGTCCACGAAGCGCCTGGTTCCGTCCGAGCGCGAGTCTGTCTTGGACGCGCGCGCGGACGACGGCTCGGACTCGGCGTCCACGAGCACGAGCGGCGACGAGAAGGAGAAGGAAGCGACGAGCGGACGAAAGTTCTCGACGGGCGCGGACGCTGCTCCGCGTGGCGCCGTCGGCGACGAGTACCTGGCGAAGATGGCGGCGCTTCGGTCCTCCGACCCGACCGGCGCGTGTTTCGTGTACCTACGCCGGCTGGACCGCGATCCGACAACGCTGGACCCGTACGCGTTGGTCGAGTGTCCCTACGAGACGCTCGACTCGAAGGAGTACTACACGATGTCCGCGCTCGGTGTCACGCACTTCCGCGAAGGCCAAGACGCGGCGTTCGTGCCGTACGAGCGGTGGACGCGCGAGCACGCCTTGTTCACGAAGACGCGCGCGCTGGCGACGTTCAAAAAGTTCCGCACGTGGAAGGGCTTCTCCACGTGGCGCCGCGTGGTGAAGCAGACCAAGATGCGCCGCGCGAGCCGAGTCCTGGAGAAGAACCTGTTCTTCCTCGACCCGACGCTGGTGGGCGCGATGCGCGCCGTGCGCGGCGAGTGCCACGAGCTTTCCAAGGCGCGCCTGAGCCGCGTCGCGCCCGGGACGCTGCGCACGCTCGAGGCGTTCACGACGGAGGCGCGGGAAACCAGGGAGGAGATGCTCGAGAAGCTGGAGAAGTTCTCGGACGCCACCATCGAGGCGACGGACGCGGCGTGCGCCGCCGCGCTGGCCAAGATGGAAAAGTCGCTCCGCGACTTTTTCGGGGGCGAGGCTCCCGCGCGCCCGGGTTCGAGTTCGTCGTCCGACGGTTGCGCGGAAGTGCCAACACCTGGCGCGCGGCGCTCCTCCGGCGTGGACGAGTACGCGTACACGGTCACAGCGACGCGCCGCACGGAGCAGAGGCGTCTGTTGTCCTTCGTCAAGCAGCTGGATTACCTAATCCGCGACACGCTGCGGTTCGTGCTGCACGACTCGATGGCGGACTTGCTGGGCGCGACGCGGCAGTGTCCCGAGGACGCGTTCGAGACGCCTCCGCCCCCTTTCCGGCGGCGACTCGCGCACACGCGCGCGCGGCTCTCGTACTCGCGCATGATCCAGGCGGTCGGGCGCCGGCTCCGCGCGCAAAACGCGCGCGGCGGCAAGAACAGGAGCGCCGAAATCGCTCGCTGTTTCCAGGAGCTCGTTCGCGAGACGATTCGCGAGAACGAGTTGCGGAAACAGGAGGACGAGCTCAACGCGTTCGCGCCCGCGTTTCCCACGGCGCCCAACTTTTTGCTTCGGCTGGAGATAAATCAGGAGGACCAGACGCTGGCCTTCTCGCCGCCTGCGGAGACGTTCCAGTGTGAGATTGAATCCGCCGTCGCGCGCTTCGCCGAGACGCTCGTCGCGACGCGGCGCCTGCCGCGTGACGCGGCGCTGATGGCGAAGATGGCCGCCGCCGCCGAGGCGGACGCGTCCGAGATCGGCGAGGTGGACACGGCGGTCGAGCTGCAGACGGACGAGAAACACTTGGCGCTGACCGGGGACGTGAAGCGCTCGCTGCGGTTCGGATTTGAGACGGCGACGGAGTACCGCGAGCTGTATGACGTGTTCCGCTCCATGGCGGCGGCGAACGCCGCGGTGGACCTCGAGGGCATGGTCGCGGAGTACCGCGCCGGGAAGCTCACCTTGGACGTGTTCCGCCGCAAAACCATCACGTTTTTGGACCAGAAGAAACGCATGGAGCAGATGAAGATCGACGCGGACGTCGGGATCGTGCGCATCGATGCTGAGGCGTTCCGCGACGGGCTGTTGCCGTCGCCGACGGCGAAACTGGAGCAGATGTCCGAGGTGCTGCCCAAGCTCGCCGCGGACGTGTACGCGGAGTTCATCGCGGAGGTGCACGACAGCACGCAGCGACTCAGCGCGCGCCTAGACGTCGCGCAGGAGCTGTGCGATCGCATGCGCTTCGTGAGCGAGCTCAGGCAGGGGCACATGGACGCGCTCAACCGCCGCGCGGAGGAGTGCGCGAGCATCTACCGGCTGGTGCGCGAATTTGACTTCCCGGTGGACGAAGCCGCCGCCGCCGAGTTTGCGACGCTCGAGAAGGACTTCAACCTGCTCAAGACGGTGCTGGAAGAGGCCGAGGGCACGCAGGAGGAGAAAATCTCGCAGTTCAACGTGGAGCTGGAGGACCGCGTGAAGGAGGTCACCCGGGAGGCGCGCGAGCTCGTCAAGTCGGTGAGCGACGAGATGGTGCTCGACGCCGACGCCGACCGCGAGAAGGTGCTGAAATTCATGGGCGACCTCACGGCGCGCTGCGAGGCTCAACAGACCGAGGCGAGGAAGATAAACACGATCCAGGAAACTTTCGGGTTGCCGGAAACCGAGTTCGACGCCCTGAAAGAGGCTGTGGATGACGTCGCGCTGAAGCGCGGCATGTGGGAGGGCGACCGCGACTTCGACGCGGACGTCGCTGTGTGGCGCGAGACGGTGTTCGACCGGATCGACTTGCCGACGATGGAGGCGAAGATGGGCCGGTACACGAAGCTGTCCACGCGGCTGGAGCGCGGCTTGGCGCCCAACAAGATGTCGCCAAAGTTCGCCGCCAAGGTGGACGACTACAAGAACCTGCTGCCGGTGATCAATGCGCTGTTGAACGAGTCCATGAAGACCAGGCACTGGGACAAGGTGCAGGAGCTCATCGGTGTGCCCATCGTGCGCGACGACGCCTTCACGCTGCAGAAGATTTTGGACCTGAAGGCGCCCGCGCACGGCGACGCCATCGGCTTGATCTCGACGGAGGCGACGCAGGAGCAGGCGCTGGAGGAGATGCTGCACAAGGTGACGGCGAAGTGGGGTGACGTGTGCTTCTCCGTGGTGGCGTACAAGGAGAGCAAGGACACGTTCATCCTCGGCGGCATCGAGGAGATCATGGTGGCGCTCGAGGACTCGATGGTGACCATGTCCACGATCATGTCCAGCCGCTTCGTGAAGGGCATCCGCGAGACGGTGGAAAAAGTCGAGGGGCAGCTCGGTCTGTTCGGCGAGACGCTGGACGAGTGGCTCGCCGTGCAGAAAAACTGGATGTACCTGGAGACCATCTTCTCCGCGCCCGACATCCAGAGGCAGCTCCCGGCGGAGGCGAAGCAGTTCTTCGCCGTGGACAAGCAGTTCCGCGACGTGATGCGCAAGACGCGCGAAAACGACAACGCGCTGCGCGCGGGCACCACCCCGGGGTACCTGCAGAGCTTCCAGAACGCCAACGAGTCGCTGGACCGCATCCAGAAGAACCTGGAGGAGTACTTGGAGACGAAGCGCATGGCGTTCCCGCGGTTCTACTTCCTGTCCAACGACGAACTGCTGGAGATTCTGGCGCAGACGAAGAACGTGCAGGCGGTGCAGCCGCACATGTCCAAGTGCTTCGACGGGATCAAGAGTCTGGATTTCGGGTCGGACCCCAAGTCGGTGGACATCTTCGCCATGTGCTCACCCGAGGGCGAGCGTGTGGGGCTGGGCAAGAACCTCAAGGCCAGAGGTAACGTCGAGCAGTGGCTGGGCGCCGTCGAGACCGCCATGATCCTCTCGCTGCAAAAGCAGGGCAAGGAGTCGTACGTCTCGTACCCCCGCGAACGACGCACCGAGTGGGTGCTGAACCAACCGGCGCAGATCGTGATCATGGTGTCCCAGATTTACTGGTGCCGCGGCGTGGTGGCGGCGCTCGAACACAAGGATCCCGTGAACGAGATGAACGCCTATCTCGATAAAAACCGAGCGGACTTGAAGGACATGACCGTGGTCGTGCGCGGCAAGCTTTCCGGGTTACACCGCAAGATCATCGCCGCGCTCATCACCATCGACGTGCACGCGCGCGACATCGTCGAGGAGCTTTACGACGCGCGAACCGCAAGCACCAACGACTTCAAGTGGCAGATGCAGCTGCGATACTACTGGAACGACGACGACGACGTGTGCGCAGTGCGCCAGACCAACTCGCGTTTTGAGTACGCCTACGAGTACCTCGGCGCGCAATCCAGGCTGGTGGTGACGCCCATGACGGACCGGTGCTACATGACCCTCACAGGGGCGATGCACCTGAAGCTTGGCGGCGCACCCGCGGGCCCGGCAGGCACCGGCAAAACGGAGTCCACGAAGGACCTCGGGAAGGCGCTGGGCGTGCAGTGCGTGGTGTTCAACTGCGGCGATAACCTGGATTACAAGTTCATGGGCAAGTTTTTCGCCGGCCTGGCGCAGTGCGGCGCGTGGGCGTGCTTCGACGAGTTCAACCGCATCGACATCGAGGTGCTCTCGGTGGTGGCGCAGCAGCTCCTGACGATTCAGAACGCCATGAAGAGCGGCGTCTCGAAATTCGTCTTCGAGGGCCGCGAGATGAAGCTCGTGCACACGTTCGCGGTGTTCATCACCATGAACCCCGGCTACGCGGGGCGCACGGAGCTTCCCGACAACCTCAAGGCGCTGTTCCGGCCGATGGCCATGATGATCCCCGACTATGCGCTCGTCGCCGAGGTGATGCTCTTCTCCGAGGGATTCGAAACCTCGAAAGACCTGTCGCGCAAGATGGTCAAGCTGTACAAGCTCTCCTCCGAGCAGCTCTCGCAGCAGGACCACTACGACTTCGGCATGCGCGCCCTGAAGTCCGTGCTGGTCATGGCTGGCTCGCTCAAGCGCGGCTCGCCGGACCTGGACGAGCAGGTGGTGTTGATCCGCGCGATGCGCGACTCCAACTTGCCCAAGTTCCTCAGCGAGGACGCCGAGCTCTTTGAGGCGATCGTCTCCGACCTGTTCCCGGGGGTGGAGGTCCCCGAGGTGGAGCAGGGCGACCTGGCTCGCGCGATCATCGAGAGCCTGGAGGAGCACAAGCTGCAGAACGTGGACAAGTTCGTGCTCAAGATCGTGCAGATGTACGAGACGTTCAACGTGCGCTTCGGCGCGATGCTCGTCGGCCCCACCGGGGGCGGCAAGACAACGGTGTACCGGATGCTGCAGTCGGCGCTCACGAAGCTGTGCCGGAACGGCCACGAGAACGAAAACTTCCAGATCATCCACACGTACGTGTTCAACCCCAAGTGCATTAAGATGGGCGAGCTGTACGGCGAGTATAACTTGATGACCAACGAGTGGACAGACGGGCTGGGCAGCACGCTCATTCGCAACGCCGTCGCCGACACGACCCCGGACAAGAAGTGGGTGGTGTTCGACGGCCCCGTGGATGCGATTTGGATCGAAAACATGAACACCGTGCTGGACGACAACTGCACGCTGTGCTTGCCCAACGGCGAGCGCATTAAGCTCAACCCGGGAACCATGCGCATGTTGTTCGAGGTTCAAGATCTCGCGGTGGCGTCCCCGGCGACCGTGTCCCGGTGCGGCATGGTGTACGTCCCCCCCGAGGAGCTGGGGTGGCGCCCCTTTGTGGAGACGTGGTCGCGAACCGAGTTGCACGAGAGCGCGCCGGAGGAGCTGCGCGAGTGGATCGTCGGCTTGTTCGACAAAACCGTCGACGCCGGGTTGAAGTTTTTGCGGAAGCACCTGAAGGAGGGCATCCCCTCCGTGGACATCAACCTGGTGGCGAGCCTAGCGAGCCTGTTCAAGTCGCTCGCGCGCCCCGAGCGCGGCGTGAACCTGGCGAGCCAGAACCAGAAGCAGCTCAAGGCGTGCCTGGCGAAGCTCTTCGCGTTTTCGTACGTCTGGAGCGTGGGCGGGAACGTCGACGCCGAGTTCCACGACCGCTTCGACGAGTGGGCGCGCGAGTTTCTGAACGCGAACGTGGACGGTCTGGGGAATCTCCCGAACAAAAACACGCTGTACGACTACTACGTCGTCACGACCAATCCCGAGGAGCCCAAGGGGCGGTTCGCGCCCTGGGACGACTTGGTGAAGAAGTTTGCCTACGACCCCAAGACGCCGTACTTCGAGCTGCTCGTCCCCAACGTCGACACGACGCGGTTTTCGTTCCTGCTCGAGCGGTGCCTGGAGGTGAACAAGAGCCTGCTGTTGACCGGCGGGACGGGCGTGGGCAAGAGCGTGATCATCGTGGACTACCTCGCGAAGCACGCCGAGGAGAAGGACCTGGTGCCGGTGGTGATCAACTTCTCGGCGCAGACCCCGGCGTACGACACGCAGCTCCTGATCGAGTCCAAGCTCGAGAAGAAGCGCAAGACCAAGTTCGGGGCGCCCCCAAACAAAAAGATCGTGCTCTTCGTCGACGACGTCAACATGCCCGCGCGCGAGACGTACGGCGCGCAGCCTCCCGTCGAGCTCTTGAGGCAGTTCCAGGACTTCAGGGGCTTCTACGACCGCAAGAAGCTCTTCTGGAAGGACGTCGAAGACACCACGATGATCTGCGCGTGCGCGCCGCCCGGCGGCGGGCGCCAGGAGGTGACGCCGCGCTTCTTCAGGCACTTCAACATGCTGAACGTCCCGCCGCCGTCCGACGCGAGCATGAAGACCATCCTCAGCAGCATCTACGGCGGGTTCCTGGCGGTCCCGGGCGGGTTCCCGGGCGACTTCTCCGAGTGCGTCAAGCCCGTGGTGGACGCGTCGGTGGAGGTGTACCGGCGCATGTCCGAGGAGCTCCTGCCGACGCCCGCCAAGTCGCACTACACGTTCAACCTGCGCGACCTGTCCAAGGTGCTGCAGGGCATGCTGCTCATCACCCCGAATCAGTGTAAGACCCGGGACGTCATGACGCGCCTGTGGGTGCACGAGTCCATGCGCGTGTTCCACGACCGGCTCATCTCCGTGGAGGACAAGGACTACTACAAGAACATGGTGGCGCAAGTCGTGAAGAAGAACTTCGCCGACGCGCCGACGTTCGAGGACCTGTTCACGGACCGCTCGATTCTGTTCGGCGACTTTTTGGGCGGCAGCGCGGAGCCCAAGGAAGAGCGCGTGTACAGAGAAGTGCCCAACGTCGAGAAGATGGTGCTGCTGATGGAGGAGTACCTCGAGGAGTACAACTCCACCTCCACGAACGCGATGAACCTGGTGTTTTTCATGGACGCCGCCGAGCACGCGACGCGCATCGCGCGCATCTTGCGGCAGCCGCGCGGGAACGCGATGCT
>MDSV01054362.1_pt1 | contig 17920 bp, 14 predicted proteins | sample 810851 | NCBI WGS metagenome assembly MDSV01 (sample SAMN05326640, study PRJNA326480) | marine metagenome | isolation source: seawater | place: Atlantic Ocean: North East | collected 2012 | reverse complement strand
GGATTCGAACCCCAAACCTTCGCATCCGTAGTGCGATGCTCTATCCAGTTGAGCTACAGGGCCCTTTCGTCATGACCGAAGTCAATCGGGGGGCAAAGATAGACAGGCTTCTTTCCCCACCAAGCGCCCCCCCGTAAAAACGCGTAAAAAAAAGAAATCCGCACCGGCATGGTTCCTCGCGTTGCCGCGAATTCACCGAATTGCCGATGCGGATCCTCCAGGCCCTTCTGTGACTGCTCATAGAAGAAGCATTCCCTTGCCGAAGCTCAGGAACCAACGTCGCTTGCGCTCCGCTGCTGGTCCTCCGGGAGAATTCGCCACCGCCTTGCCCTGCCACCGAAGTCGCATGGGCCAGCTCGAGTTGTTCAGCGTCACCTCGCAGGACCGCCTTGCGGCAGTCAGGCTCCCCGTCTCTCCTTTCGGAGGTCTAGGCGGTCAGGTTTCCCCGTCCGGGTGGGCTGCTCGCGGACCGTGATGGTGCCGCGGTGAGTCTTCGTCCCTTTGGTCTTTCAACGTTCCCCTTTCGAGGATCGTCTGTCGAGCCTTGGTCTTCGTTCTTCCTTGCGTCCGAACTCATCCCACGACTCTCCCAACAAGCCGCTGCCTGTTGGCGACAAGGAAAATCCTAGAGAATCACTCTTCGCAGCCGGCGAACCGTCGTGCGTGGAGCGGGTCAAACCTCCCTTGGCGAGCCAAGTTTGGAGGCAACCGGTGTCTTTCGTCTCTCCTCCGAAGAGGGCTTTCGAGAGGACCGTGGGTGTTGCCGTTTGACCTCCTTGCTGACACAAAGAAGGGACAGGTATGTCTCAAACCAAAAAAATTCGACTTTCCGAAATTCACATTGTATCCACCTCACTTACGCACAATTGTGAATAACGGAACAAGGACAAAATCGCCTCGCACGCGGCGCTGCAAAAATACGCAGGTGCAATCCAGCTGAGATGGTTCAGGCGCGGAAAAAGCGCAAGCTCACCGTGGCGGGCAAGCTGGAGGGGAATGTGCGGCTGTGTTCTGCCTGCATCTCCAGCCCGGCTTCGGCCGCCATGGCGTCAAAGACGGGGATCTCCAAGATGTATTGGTCAGAAAAGCCGTGGGTGGCGTCATAGGCCGTGGCCGGAAGCTTGCCCTGCATCAGACGGGCGTTCTCGGGAGCCACCGTGTGCAGCTCAATCATCAGCAGGCCGTGCTGGGCGACGTAAGGCGACCACTTCATCAAGTGCTCCTTGAGGCTTTGCTCCACGTTGCGGAGCTTGAGGCGCTTGCCGCGGAAGGCGAAGGCCCCAGAAGACATGGGGGCCTCTGGACGGTCGATGATGGGCGGATTGTAGACGCGATTGTGGTCGAGGAACGAACGGACGCTCATCAAATCCCCGAGACGCACGCCGTGCAGCTCATACAGGTCGAGTGCGAGGCGGTCGGGATCGCCGATGTCTCCCCAAATGAAGTGACCCTTCACGCCCTTTTGGCGGAAGTGATCTGCGGTGGCCACGAGGGCCTCTTGGTTGAAGTCGGCTCCCACAAGCATGAGCGGGTGGGAGTCCAAGTGCTTTCCGCGCAAGGTGTCGGACTTGATGACCTCGCGCATGTGAAGCAACAAGGCGCCATTGCCGCATCCCATGTCGCACAATCCCAAGGGTTGTTCGTCGAGGGGCGCGTTGAACACGTCTTTGACCACCTGGTCGAGGTGGGAGAAATACGCCTTATGGGCGCCTCCCGACCCCCACACGTTCAGGGTGCGGTCCACGTGGATTTCGGCTTCGCCCGGCTCTGTGCGCCACAACCAAGAGCCCTCGCCCAGCAAAAGCTCTTTGGCCCACAAGAAGGTCTGGGTGTACGAGGTGGTCACGCCGTAAGCCGCGGCGCGCTCCAAAAAGAACGCCCCCACCTGGCTGTCCGACCATCCGAGGGCCTGCATCAATTCTGCACACGCTTCTTGCAATTGCGGATGCAATTGTGCCGAAGCGCGAGACACGTCGTCCCACGAGGTCATGGCCTCGGTGCCAAAGGCCGTGCCCAGCATGACAAGCCACGGCGCCACCAAAGCACCTTCGAGGTGGACGCGGAGGCGTTGTTCGAGGATGAGGGTTTGGCCTGCGGTGTGGTCGGCCAAGCCTCCCCCACTCGTGACCGCCCCAAGAAGGGCCCGCATCACGCTCAAGGCCTCGGCAGAGAGCGGCTCCTGTGGACGGTTCCACATGCCCACGCTGTGCTCCAACCATGAACGCCCCAGCGCGTAGAGGTGCCGATCGCGCGCCCAAAGAGCCACGTCTGCGTCTTTGTGCGGGACGTAGGTGACTTTGTCTTCCCCGTAATGCGCATCGAGGATGCCCTGCGAGCACAGCATACGCAAGCCCACATTCAAATACCCCGGGTTGGCCCCAAACAACGACGCCAACTCATCCACATCGCCCCCGGTTTGGAGGACCTCCTCCAACACCCCACTCACGTCCAAGACGGGAACCACGCCACTGAGGGCGAGGCCATCCAGGTGAAAAAACAACCGAGAGCGCCACTGGCGCTGCAAGTCTTTGGTCGCGGGAACAAATGTGGTCATGGTGGTCAGTTGGGTGAAACCTTAGCGTCGCTTGCCGCCGCTTTGCATGGCGTCGCGGTGCAATGTCACAGCGATGGTCTTCGCTTTAAAATACGCCATGCTGATGTATTGACGTCCCCCGTACGGGTTGCCGTCGCCCCAGCTGTTCTTGATGACAAAGTATTCTTGGCCGTTTTGGTCTTGGGCCAAACCGACGATGTGCATCAGGTGGTCATCGGTGGTCGTGTGGTTTTCAAAGCCCTCCTGGCGAGACGCCTGAGAGACCTTGGCTTCTTCGATGACCTCTTGGAACATCTTGGCCTCCTCTCCTTCGGCCGGCATCAACGCCATGCCGTTGCGGAAGCTGAATCCCTTCTCTGAGACGTCGGCATCCCAGGCCACGGTGTAGCCGTCCATCACGGCCTTCCGCGTGACGCGCGTCAAATCCTCGATGGGCAAGTTGAGGTACTGTCCACGCGAGAAGTTGTCGGGCACCTCCAACACGAAGGTCTCCCCAAAGGCATGGTGGGTGAAGCTGGTGAGCGACACGTATTGCGCGGGGTTGATGCCCAACTGATCGCGGAAGGATTCCGGTGTGTAAGTCTTGCCGTCGAATTGGAAAGAGGAAGGCAGCTTGCCCAAGTAGGCGTCGCAAATGCCGTCCACCGCATCGCGCCAGTCGTCCGACAGCACCTTCTGCTCGGACATGGCCTTGACGGCCGCCGCCAAGACCGCATCCAACTCGCCGTGGTTGAATTCGGTTTCGCCGGCGTCGAGGCCCGTGAAAGCGAATTCGGGAACCAGTCCGTAACCCGCCGCGGCGTTCAATACGTCGTGGCACAAGCTTCCGGGACCAAACTGATGCAGGCCGTGGTGACGCAAGTACATCTCAGCTTTCAACGGGTAGGTGTAGCGCACCGACGCCATTTCGCTCAAGTCGACCACCTCCCCACTGATGCGCGCAGCTTCACTTTCGAGGAAACTCGTGGTGGAGAAGCTCCAGCACGTCCCCGTGCGGCATTGGTCCTTGACGGACGTCGCGGTCAAATCAGCCAACGTCTTGAAGGCGTACAAAGGGGCCTCCTTCTTCGCTTGGTTTTGTGCTTGGGCCGAAGGTGCCATCATGCATCCTGCAAGGACGGCGGTGATCAAAATTCGTTGTTGCATGGGTGGAATTTACGCCCAACTCTTCCCTGCCCCTCCAAAACAGGCGTGCGGATTTGCCACACCCCATTGTTGTTTATCCTGACCGGTGACCCCAACGGGCGTCTTAGAACGACGCGCGCACGAAATCGCCCAACTGAGAAGGGATCATCCACGTGAGAAAGGCCGCGACGTTCCATCCTTTGTAAGCCTCCGTGCCGAGGTTGATGTTGTCTCGGCTGGCGCGGACGTTCAATTCCACGTGTCCGCCCTCTTCAAACTCCACCGCGAGGCCAAGCGAGGAATAGAAGCCAGTGCCCCACTGTGTCAGCACGTTGCTCGCAGGCGACAATTGGCCGCCCGCTCCGTTCCCGATGGCCGTGAGCAAGTTCACTTCATAAAGCGCATTGCCCACGTTGGGCGACATCACGATGTAGTTCTCCTCAATGGCGACGGCGTTCGCCAGCCCCCCCAACTCAAACGCCCACGAGGCACCCTCTGCAATGTAGATGGACGTCCTGTAGCCCAGGGCGATGTTCAACCGTTGCTCTTTGCCGATGATGGGATAGGTCCGCACGTCTTCGTTGCCTTGCCCTTGGTCCGGCAACAACCCAGTGCTGAGCGACCACGAGCCCTCTGCCGTCACCTGCGCCACATCGACATGGCACACCAGAGCCGTCTCGGGATTCCAGAATTTGGCCGCCTTCAGCCCAAAAAACATCGACGGCTTGTATTGCATCAAGGGCAAGCTGTAGATGTTCCACGCCGGAAACTCATTTAAAATGCCAGTCACCGGATGTGTCAGCTGCTGTCCTTGCAGCTGTTGCAGGCGTTCGCGGATGCCCCAAATCTGCGCGCCCACGTCCGAAAGCTCATGGTCTCCTGCCCCGTCGTAGAAGTACGCCGCTTGGGGAAAGCCGCGGTACACGCCAATGTTCACCCCAAACTCCAACCCCTCCCGCGACGAATAGGAATAATCGTCATCGTCGTCGCTGTAGACCCGCATTTGGCCCGAGAGCAACGCAGGCACCCATGCCAAAGCGAAGGCTGCCATCCATCCTGCCGCGGTGTTCCAAGTCCTACATGTCATTCATCAAAGGTCGCGAACAATTTGTTTTTGGAGTAAACCTACAAATCCGATGGGTTTTGTATATTAGGGTATGGTTTTGATTCCTATCGCTTGTTTCATGGCATGTTGCTGCTGTTGTCCAACCGCCCGTACGGGAAGGTTTGCAGTTGCGTCATGACATGAATTCCAGCGTCAGACTCGACAAAGGCCTCCCTCACCGGAGGCCTTTTTTGTTGCACCACACTTGACAATCACAACACATCATGCTCAGTTTCATCAACGAAATCGACGACCCCATCGTCCAGCGAGACATCCTCGACTTGAACCGTCGGATTTTGCTGTTCCGGGAAGGCCAACTCAACGAGGAGAGTTTTCGCAGCCTCCGCCTGGCCCGCGGTGTCTACGGACAACGTCAGCCTGGCGTCCAAATGATCCGCATCAAGGTCCCGATGGGCCTGTTGACGTTTGACCAATTCCGGGCCATCCTCGATGTATGCGACGAATACAGCACGGGGAAGTACCACTTGACCACCCGGCAAGACATCCAAATTCACCATGTCAAGCTGGAGGACAGCCCTGAATTGTGGGCCAAGCTTGAAGCGAGCAACGTCACCCTTCGCGAGGCCTGCGGCAACACCGTCCGCAACGTCACGGCTTCCCCCCTCGCAGGATTGGATCCCCAGGAGCCATTCAACGTCTTGCCCTGGGCCGAGGCACTGTGGCGCTTCTTCCTCCGGAATCCGGTGTGCCAAGAGATGGGCCGCAAATTCAAGGTCTCCTTCTCGAGTTCAGACGAAGACACTGGACTCGGCGTGATGCACGATTTGGGCGTGCTCCCCGCCGTGAACGACGCGGGCGAGCTCGGATTCAAACTTCTCGTGGCCGGTGGGCTTGGTGCCCAACCTGCCCCTGCCGAAGTCTTGCACGAGTGGGTGCCCACCGACGAGCTCATTCCCATCACCGAGGCCATCCTCCGGGTGTTTGACCGCGACGGAGAACGGGCCAAGCGCCAGAAGGCGCGGTTCAAGTTCCTCTACCAAACCATGGGGCGCGACGCCCTGCTCAAAGAGATTGCGCGCGAGCGCGCCATGCCTTCGGGGGCCTTCCCGGACGTGGCGCATGCGGAACACATCCCCTCCTCTCCGGCCACCGTGGAGGAGTTTCCTGCGCCTGTCGGACACGAAACCTGGCGCAAGGCCAACGTACTCGCCCAAAAACAAGAGGGCCACTTTGCCGTGGGCATCCGCGTGCCCCTCGGTGACGAAACCACAGCGCGCACGAGAGACCTGCTCGACGCCTTGGCTCCCTATACCTCAGAGACCATCCGCGTCACCCAAAGCCAGGACCTGCTCCTGCCCGACGTGGTGGAAGCCAACTTGCCAGTGGTGCATCGCATCCTGCGCGATTTGGGTTGGGATGCCCTGGGGTTCCAGTCCGGCGTCGACGTGACCTCGTGCCCCGGCACGGACACCTGCAACCTGGCCATCAGCAACAGCACGCACCTCAGTACCGTGCTCGAACACACCCTGGAGGAAGAGTTTCCCCATTTGATGTTCGACCGGTCGTTCAACATCAAGATCTCCGGATGCATGAACGCGTGCGGACAGCACAGCATTGCGTCGTTTGGACTGCACGGAAGTTCGATGCGTCGCGAAGGCGCCACCATGCCCGCCATGCAAATTTTGGTGGGTGGCGGCCGACGGGCAAACGGCGAGTGGTCGTTTGGGAAGAAAATCCTGAAGCTCCCCACCAAACACGTTCCCGCCGCCCTCCGCACCGTGCTCATCGATTTTGAGCAGCACCAACTGCCGCACGAGACGTTCGCCGATTACTTTCTGCGCATGGGCGACCGCTACCACTACAACCTGCTTCAACAGCACGTGGAAGGGACGTCTGAGGACCTGTATGTGGACTGGGGCAGTGAGACCGCGTTCAAACCCCAAATCGGAGTCGGTGAATGCGCCGGGGTCGTGATTGATTTGGTCTCCACCCTCTTGCTCGAGGCCCGCGAAAAACTCGATTTGGGAATCGAAGCCATGCATGAAGGGCGATGGGGCCACGCCATTTACCACGCCTACGCCGCCCAAATCGCCGGCGCCAAGGCCCTGCTCGTCAAGGAGGGCGAAAAGACCAACACCTACGCCGACATCTTGGCGTCCTTCGACCGGGTGTTTGTCGCGACAGGCGCGTTTTCACCCGAGGCCGGTTCCTTCACCGCCCAGGTGCTCTCCTACCTCGGAGGCGCCAACACCCAAGCGTTTGCCGAGGCCTACGTCCAAACCGCGCAGGCCTTCCTCGACGAACTCGACCGTCACACTTCAACCGCAAAAGCATCATGAGCACTCCCATGACTCCCCCCAAGCCCCACCTGTGGCTGGTTGGCGCCGGACCCGGCGATCCCGACCTGCTGACGTTGAAAGGGGCCAAGGTTTTGGCACAGGCCCAACTCGTGCTCTACGACAGCCTGGTCCACCGCGACATCCTCGACCTCGCGCATCCCAATGCGACGCTGATCTGTGTCGGCAAGCGTGCAGGCCAAACCAGCACGCCTCAAGTCCTCATCCACGATTGGATTGAGCGTGGCGCCCAGCAAGGCCTTCGGATCGTGCGGCTCAAAGGCGGCGACCCCATGGTCTTCGGACGTGCCGGCGAAGAGCTTCAATTCGCAGAACAACTCGGCCTCGGCTGGACCTACGTCCCGGGCATTTCTTGTGGCACGTCCCTCGCGGGACTTGTGGGCATCCCCCTCACCCTTCGCGGCGTGGCCTCCTCGGCGTGGCTCGGCACCGCCACAGGACAGGATGGCCGGCTGACCGCCGACTTGTTGGCTGCACTAAACACCTCGTCCACCCTCGTGGTCTTCATGGGCCGCCGACGCATCCGCGACATCGCCCAGCACCTCGTTCAACTCGGGAAGTCCGACACACCCATCGCCGTGGTTTCCGAAGGGAGTCTCGCGCAACAACAGTGCGTCATCCACAGCGCCAAGGTGTGGCTGACGTCCGAAGTGGAATCGCTGCCCGATCCCGCGCTTTTGGTCATCGGCGAAGTCGTCCACCATCAACTGACACCCACCACCACCAACCTCCGTTCCATCACCCCATCCTTTACCCATGAATACGAAGTTCCCCATCTTCCTGAAACCCGAAAGTCTCACGTTCAACGTCTTCGGAGGGTCTGAAATCGCCGAAGAAAAACTCCACTTTCTGCTGAAGAGCAGCCCCCATGCCCGGGTGAGGGTCTTCGCAGACTCTTTTGCGGAACCGGTTCAAGCACTCATCGACAAGCACGAGCACGTGCAGGCCATTCGCCGTTGGCGCGCCTGGCCTTGGGATGTGGGACGCAACGACGTCAGCATCATCGCCACCATCGAACCGCGCGAGGTGCGTTGGTCCGAGCGTCTCGGGCGACTGATGGGCCACCTTCTGAATGTGGCCGACGTCCCCGACCGGTGTGACTTCTACATGGGGGGCATCGTGACCAACGGCTCGTTGAAGCTGGCCATCAGCACGGACGGCAAGGCACCGATTTTGGCCAAGCGCATGCGTGAGTGGCTCGAGGACGTGTTGCCCGAAGACGTGGAAGCCAACTTGGAGGAATTGCAGGCTTTGCGCCGCGAATTGAAAGGCGATTTCGCCCAAAAGCAGGCCACCCTGCGCGCCCTCACAAGGCACTTCCGGGACCAAAAAGCGTCCTGACTGTCAAGGGGCAAGTGCAGGCGCTTCGCTCAGGACATTCATGCGCACTTCCAAGCGCTCGACCGGCCAGTCGCTCCCGTCACGCGGGGTGGCGGCCAAACGGTCCACCACGTCCATGCCTTCGACAACGCGACCAAACACGGTGTGCTCCCCGTCAAGGTGCGGCGCCCCTCCCTGGGTGGCGTAGGCACGGGTCTGCGCCTCGGTGTAGCGTCGGCCTTTGTCTTGTTGGATTCTGCCGAGTTCTTGGGGGCCGATGGTTCGGCCTGTGACGATGTAGAAGTCGTACGCTGAAGAGCGTTTGTCCGGATTCTCGCTGTAGCTGCGCGACATGGCCAAGGCGCCACGAACATGAATCTTGTCGTCCTGAAATTCGGCGGGAAGCGTGTGCTGGCCAATCAAAAAACGCAACTGCTGCGGTCGCTCTTCTTCGCTGTTGCCGCCTTGCACCACAAAGTCCGGCACCACACGGGTGATTTCCGCGGGGTCAAAATACCGGCGGTACACTTTGTACAGGAAGTTGGCGCGGTGCACGGGCACGTCCTCAAACACTTCGACGACGATGCGGCCGTGTTTGGTGTCGAGGGCGATGCGGTTCTCGGTTTGGGTTTGTCCCCACTCCGTCAAAAAGCTCAAGGCGTTGTCGTCGGTCAACGTCGGGAAATCCGACGCCACCAGCCGGCGGATGCGCTCGTCCACCTCCACCACCTTTTCAGGCGGTTGGGGCGCAGGCATGTCTTCCTTCACCGGTTCGGACGAGCCACATCCCCAGACGAGGGCCAATGCCCCCCACAGCCAAACCTCCTTCATGCCACAAACATACCCTGCACGTACATTCATTGCGGACTGCCGGCCCATCTTCGCATTGTGAAGTATGCGATCGTCGACATCGAAACCACCGGAGGGTCCGCCAAATCGCGCGGCATCACCGAGATTGGCATTGTCGTCACAGATGGCCAACAGGAGCTTGAACGCTGGAGTTCCTTGATCAACCCTTACGAACACATCCCTCCCCGAATCAAAGCCCTCACCGGCATCTCCAACGAGATGGTGGAAGACGCACCTGGATTTGTCGACGTCGCAGACCAGGTCGAAGCCATCCTGAACGACTGCGTGTTTGTGGCCCACAACGTGGGGTTTGACTACGCCTTCATCCGAGGTCACTTTGAAGCCATGGATCGGTCTTGGCAGCGACCCAAACTCTGCACCGTCCGCCTGTCCAGGAAGGCCTTTCCAGGATTGCCTCGGTATGGACTCGGCGCCCTGTGCGACGCCAAGGGCATTCGGCATGTCGACCGGCACCGTGCCATGGGCGACGCCGAAGCCACGGTCGAGCTGTTTCACCAAATCGCCGCATCTGAACGCGGACAAGCCGCCATCGCAGAAGCCCTAAAGCGCGGCACCCGAGAAAACTGGATGCCCCAGCACGTGGCCGCTGCAGAATTTGACGCCCTGCCCGACGAACCCGGGGTGTATTGGTTTTTGGACAGCCAAGGGAAGCCACTCTACATCGGCATGAGCATCAAACTGCAACAGCGCGTGCGCAGCCACTTTTCAGGCACCACCGCCGCGCGGAAGCGCCAAATCCTGCTGCGCGAGATGCGCAGCTTAAAGCACGAACTCGCAGGCAGCGAGTGGATGGCTGCGGTGATGGAGGACGTGCGGATTCGTGCCCATTGGCCACCCCTCAACCGCGCCCAAAAGCAACCCCGCGCCTACCGCACGGTGGTGTTCTACCGCGATAGGCAAGGTCGAAGCAGGTTGGCCATCCGCACGCAGGCGAGCGCGCGAGATGCCGTTCGCACGTTCCATTCAGAAGCCAGTGCCCGCGCTTGGCTGCATGAACAAGTTGCGGCACATGATTTGAATCCAGAGTGGTTGGGATTGGGGGCGTGGAGCTCGGCAGAGCCCGTGACGCCCGAAGTGCACGAGGCCAACTTCGAGGCCGCCATGGCGATGTGGCGCGATGTGGCCTCCGGTTGGTTCATCGAGTCGGGACGAACCCCCGACGAGCGCGGCATCATCGCCGTGGTGGAAGGCCACGTCCGCGGCTATGGATTTGTGGAGGCCAACGACCTCAATGACCGCCTGCGCACTGCAGAAGGCCAGGACTGCTTGCACGAATTGACCCAAGGCCTTCACCCTGTCGCGCCGAGCTCCACGCTCGATGCCCGGCTGAGGGAAGAAGTGCTGCGGAATCCGACGTGGGTGGCGCAAATGTGACGCGATCGGGCGTCAGTTTTTCAAACAGATCGCGGTCCCAAGGGAGGTCTTCACCCCATCGAAGGCTTGCGCGTAACGCAACACATTGGCAATGCTTGAAGGACGGGGGCTCACCCACGCCGCGTCGACGCAGTCGTCTGAAGAAAAAGTCCGAGAAGAAAGGTCGTCAGAGAAGAATGAATTCATGAACGGGGGTTTGATGTTCCCCCTTGAAACGGACAAGGGCGCACCGTATTGTGTGCGCCCTTGACAAAATCGACCTGCCCTGTCTCTCTCCAGGGTTCCTGCGCCTTTCAGTGCGGGGTCAGGGTGAGATTTTGGTCTTCCACCATCTTCCGCAGGTTGATCAACGCGTACCGCATCCGGCCCAAGGCCGTGTTGATGCTGACGTCGGTTTCCTCGGCGATTTCCTTGAAGCTCAAGTTGTGCGTCAAACGCATGTGCACGACCTGCTGCTGCTCCTCCGGCAGTGCGGGGATGAGCTGGCGCAGCTCGGCCATGATTTCATCTTCGACCAGGCGGTCCTCGATGCTCGGAGCGTCATGGGACAGCGTCTCAAAAATGTCGAACTCATCCGTGGGACGCACCATGCGGCGCTTTCGGTTCCGACGGAAGTGGTCAATGGCTGCGTTGTGTGCGATGCGCATCACCCAAGGGCCAAACTTCCCTTCCTCCACATAGCGGCCGGTCTTCAAGGTTTGGACCACCTTGATCCAGACGTCCTGAAACAAATCGTTGGCGATTTCTTCGTCGCGCACCACAAAGTGGATCTTGGTGAAAACCCCCTGCTGGTAGCGGTTCAACAATGTTTCGAATGCGCGATCCTCGCCATTTCTGTAGGCGCGGATCAATTCGCGGTCTGTATGGGATGCATGCATGACACAACTCTTTACTTCATGCCTGTACGTCGGGGCGATCCCGAGTCGAGGCTTCATGAAATGGAACTAGAGTCGAATGTGTCGAATGGCAATGCGTTAAAAGTCGTTCACGTGAACTTGACCTAATGTACTCTTTTTAACTGACCACTCCAAACCTCAGGTACCTTCACGCTGTTAAAAACTGCAATGAAGATTGACATTCAAGGCGCCCGCGTCCACAACCTCAAAGACGTCCACGTCAGCATTCCGAAGGAAAAACTGACCGTGGTGACCGGGTTGAGCGGCTCCGGAAAGAGCAGCCTCGCGTTTGACACGTTGTACGCCGAAGGCCAGCGTCGCTACGTGGAAAGCCTCAGCAGCTACGCCCGTCAATTTTTGGGCCGTTTGGAAAAGCCTGACGTCGACCGCATCGACGGCCTCTCCCCTGCTGTGGCCATTGAACAACGCAGTGCAACGGGCGGTCCCCGCAGCACCGTGGGTACGCGTACGGAGGTCTTGGACCACCTGCGCATGCTGTACGCCCGCATTGGCGAAACGCGTTCTCCTGTGTCAGGCGAGGTCGTCCGAAAGGACACCGTCACCGACGTGGTCGATGCGATCCTGAACAGTGCCGAGCCCAGAATGATGTTGGTCGCCCCACTTCAGGCAAGGGAGGACCGCTCCGCCCAAGACCAATTGCGCGTCCTCCAACAGCAAGGATACTCGCGCGCCTGGACGGCCCAAGGTGCAGTGCGCCTCGAAGACGTGCAGCCCCGAGATGTCCTTGGGCTTGTCATCGACCGTTTTTCACCCAAGTCCGCCCAAGAAGACCCCGGCCGAGTGGCCGACTCCATTGAAACGGCATTCTTCGAAGGCGGGGGGCGTTGCCAAATCTGGAGCGCGACCGACGGCGACGAACCCTCGTGCAAAGAATTCAACGACCGTTTTGAACGGGACGGCATCCTCTTTCCCGAGCCCACCCCGGACATGTTCAACTTCAACAGCCCTGTGGGTGCATGCAGCACTTGCGAAGGCTACGGCCATGTCCTGGGCATCGACCCGGACAAGGTGATTCCCGACCCAACCAAGAGCCTCTACGACGGCGCGGTGGCCCCGTGGCGCGGCGAGCGTACAGGCCGATGGCGCGACCGACTCGTGATGGCCGCCGCGGACGCCGACCTGCCTGTTCACACACCCTGGCACGCGTTGACGGAGGCGCAGCAGGCCATGGTTTGGGATGGTTGTCCCCACTTCCGAGGCATCCGAGACTTCTTCGCGACGTTGGAGGCGAAGAGCTACAAAATCCAAAACCGCGTCATGATCAGCCGTTACCGCGGCCGGACGCTCTGTGGCACCTGCAAAGGGACCCGCCTTGGCAAGGACACCCACCACGTGTTCATCGGCGACATCACCTTGCCACAACTGCTGGCGTTGCCGATTGAGGAAGCGCTGGCCACCATCACGTCGTGGACGCTCTCTCCCACCCAGCAAAACATCGCCGAGCGCCTGCTCTGGGAAATTGAGACTCGGCTGCAGTGCTTGTTGGACTTGGGGTTGGGCTATTTGACACTGATGCGCAGCAGCCCCACACTCAGCGGCGGGGAGGCCCAGCGCATCGCACTCAGCTCTTGCGTGGGAAGCACCCTCGTGGGAAGCACCTACGTTCTGGATGAGCCCAGCATTGGCTTGCATCCCGAGGATACCGCCCAACTCATCGGCGTGCTGCAACGGCTGAGGAACAAAGGCAATACGGTGGTCGTGGTGGAACACGATGACGACATCGTCACGGCGGCAGACCATGTGATCGACATGGGGCCCCATGCCGGTTCTTTTGGGGGCGAAGTGGTCTTCAGCGGTCCGCACGACGGGCTCTCCGGTTTGGACGCCGACCACCCCTCCCTCACCGCGGCGTACCGCAATGGCCACCGCGCCATCGAGGTCCCAAAGGAACGGCGTCCTGTGGGCGACAAACTTGTCATCCGGGAAGCCCGTGCCAACAACCTGCAAGGGTTCGACGCCACCATCCCGTTGCGCAGCCTCGTGGCCGTCAGCGGCGTGAGTGGCTCTGGCAAGAGTACCCTCATCACGCAGCTGTTGGTGCCCGCCATTCAGGCAGAACTTGATGGTTTCGGCGGCAACCCCAAAGGCTTTGCGGCCTTGGAAGGAGACCTGCGCACGCTGGAGCACCTCGAATTTGTGGACCAAAACCCCATCGGCAAAAGCTCCCGCTCCAATCCCGTCACTTACGTCAAGGCCTTTGACGAGATCCGTTCGCTCCTGGCAGACACCTCACACGCCAAAGCCCGAGGCCTCAAGCCTTCCCACTTTAGCTTCAACATCTCAGGGGGACGCTGTGAAACCTGCGAAGGCGAAGGGTACGTCACTGTGGGCATGCAATTCATGGCAGACCTGAAGCTCGTCTGCGAAGACTGCGGGGGCAAGCGCTTTCAGGACCACGTCCTCGAAGTCACGTACCAGGGCAAGAACGTACACGACATCCTCACGATGACTGTGGACGATGCCCTTCTCTTTTTCGCTCCGGAGCCCGGTCGCAAGCCGCCAGCCACCATTCGACGCCTGTTGGCCAAGCTCCAGCCCTTGCAAGATGTGGGGCTCGGCTACGTCGCGCTCGGCCAAAGCTCCAACACGTTGAGTGGCGGCGAAGCGCAGCGCATCAAACTGGCGGCTTTTCTTGCCCGTGGTGATCGGCAAGGCCACACCCTTTTTGTGTTTGACGAACCCACCACAGGTCTGCACGTGCACGACGTCGCCAAACTGCTTGGGTCCTTCGACGCACTGTTGCAGCAAGGCCACTCCGTGGTGGTCATCGAACATCACTTGGACGTCCTGAAGTGCGCGGATCACATCCTAGATTTGGGGCCCGGTGGCGGAAAGCACGGCGGCACCCTTGTGCATGAAGGCACACCCGAGAGTTTGGTTCAAAACGTGCAGTCTTTGACAGGAAGGCACCTCGCCCCCAAACTTCAACAACCATGAACACTCCCTTCACTTCTGTCCTGTGTTGTTTGGCCTTTGTATGCACCTTCTCTGGATGCCACGCCCAGTACGACGCCCCAGAATCGAGTCATTCTGCAGACAGCTTGAAAACCTCGAGCTGGTGCGGGGTCCTCAGCCCCGACGCCTACCGCGTCCTGCGCGAGCAAGGCACTGAGCCACGGTTTTCAGGTGAGTTTTGGCTTCACGACGAAGACGGCGTGTACGTCTGCATGGGGTGTGGCGCCCAACTCTTTGACTCTGGGGCCAAATTCAAAAGCAACAGCGGCTGGCCCAGCTTCTACGAGCCCGCCGCCGCCAAGGGCGTGGGAACACATCTGGACATGAGCCACGGCATGCGACGCATGGAAGTCGTCTGCAATGCGTGCGGGGGCCACCTTGGCCACGTCTTTGAAGACGGACCTCCTCCTACCGGATTGCGCTACTGCATCAACAGCGTCGCGCTCGATTTTGTCCCGAGGGACAGCATCGACGCCAAGCTGGCAACCGTCGAACCGGCGGAGTGAACTACAAAAAAAGAGGTCCCGGTCAGGACCTCTTTTTTTTTGCCTGTTGGCTCCGTTTGACTTAGCGAGCGCGCTTGCAGACAAACGTCAAACCTTCACTCTGAATGACTTCAGGTGCTCCGACGGGATTGCCTTCACTGTCCAACACAGCCTTGGTGCGGCCATGGAGGTTGATGAGACCTGATATCTCCCCTTGTGAGGTGAGTTGCATCAACAAGATGCGCTTCGAAGGACCTGCAGCCGCTTGACGCTTGTCGGGCGTGACAAACCATGCGCCATCGCTGGTGGCCAACTCGTTTCCTTGATCGAACACCGCGAGGGCGTCCTCCATGATGAAGCCTGACACGGCATTCATGTAGTTGTCTTCCGCGCCGATGGTCACCCATGAATCGTAGAGCAAGGCCTCGTCGAGCGTGGTGTCGTAACGCTGGATGTCCGCGGACAGCGCCCCGCCTTTGGGGTGTTGGTAAAACGGCTTGGTGGAAGACACCTTCAACGCGGCAGCGGCTTCGCCGTAAACTGCATCGAGGATGTCACCTTCGTTTTCCATCACAGCGTACACGCGGTACGTGTCACCTGGAACCTTGCCCATGTTGTCGATGTAGTCCACTTCGAGACGGACAAATTGTGCCGAGGCTGAAGCGGTCACCGCCAAAGCCAAGCCGAGAGTCAAGAGTTTGTTCATTGTCGTTGTTGTTTGGAGCAGTGCTCGCCCCAAGATACGTCAGTGCATGCGTTACTTCAAGATGCGGTCGCTGGATCGCGCCCCGCGTCCACTGCTTGGACGGCTGCGGAAGCCAGAGCGTGTGGGCAAGAAATACCCAAACGACAATTCATGTGAATGGGCACTCAGCATGTTGTCCCCCACCGTGATGTCGTAGTTGTAGGCGAGCGTGAATGCCCCATAGTTCAGCCCCGTGCTCAACACAAAGGCGTCTTGGGGGCGGAACCCCATGCCAAACCACGAGGTCCCGTTGACGATCGCCCGAACATTGACGTCCAACTGCGCCGAAGTCACCTCGGTCATGCGCATCAGTCCACTTGCTTGCACCGCAACCAAACGGCTCACATTGTAGAGGTACGACCCCATGAATTGATAGTGGCGAACGAGGCGGTTTTGGTCGTCATCCACCCCGGCCACATTCAGTTTGTCCTGGAGCAGGTTGAACACGGACATGCCGAAGTAGTAATCCTTGCCGTACACCATCATCCCGGCATTGAAATCAATCCCAAACGTCGACTCCAGCGTCCCAGGCAAGCTGGGATCGTTGGGCTGATAGACTTCGAGGTCGGTGCCGTCGAACACAAATTGGTTGCCTTTCATGCTCAACCCAAACGACACCGCGTCCTGGTTGTTGAGCAACACGCTGTACGCCCCGGTCAATTCAAGTCCTGACTGTGAAATGGCCCCACCCATGTCGTCGTTGTACAAGATGAGTCCGGCGCCAACCCCGTTGGGCAAGGAACGGTGTCCGCTGATCAACATCGTGGAAGGCCCACCGCTGAATCCCGCCCACTGGTTGCGGTAGGTCGTCGAGAGCACGGTTCCGGGCTCAGTCCCTGCCACTGCCGGGTTGCAGAGGTAGGTGTTGGTCACGAACTGAGACCTGCGAAGCTGCTGTTGGGCCATCGCGGACCACGACGTGGCCGCCACGGCCACCAACAAGAGAAATGTCTGTTTCATGGTGCTCAGTACTTGATGGTTACTGTTCCACGGATGGGCAACGCCTCAGGGAACAATTCAATCGTGTAGTAATAGTCGGCGACAGGCAGACGGGCACCGTTGAAGCGGCCGTCCCAGCGCTCTTGCCCTCCTTCGGTTTCAAAGAGTTTTTGGCCCCAGCGGTTGAAGACCATCACCTTGGAATCGGGATAGTCTTCCAATCCACCTACGACCCAGTCGTCGTTGTTGTTGTCGCCATTGGGTGTCAAGGCATCCGCAATGAAGAGACATCCTTCGATGGCGTCCACAAATTGAGAGGCCGTTCGGCGGCAACCCAACGCATCGGTCACCACGACGGTGTAGGTGTCCTCCGTCAAACCCACAGCTGTGGAAGTCGTCTGGCCAAAAGGATCGCTCCACTCAAACGTGAACGGCGCCTCTCCCCCGTTGATGCTCACCGTGGCTGTCCCATCGGCCGCGTTCCAGCATGTCACCGGCGACGTCAAGGTGTTGAGCTCCATGTCGGTCACAAAGTCGATGCCGATGTCAAACGTTTCGGCGTAGCTGCATCCGATCTGGTCCGTCACCAAAGCGGTGTAGGTCATTTCGCTCAAATTGTCGAGGTTGGCCACATTGCCCGCCGTGTCGAGCACCACGAAATCGTATTCCTCGTCGCTCACTGTGCCTCCAATGGGGAAGATGTCGGCCGAGCCGTTGCTCATCCCTGTGCACGTCGCGTTGGACGGTGCAATCAAAAAGTCCAACGGCGTTGGGGCATCCACCTCGAAGAGCGCCGTGAGTTGGCACCCTGAGGTGTCCGTGACCGTGGCCACGTAGTCTCCAGCGCACAGGCCAATCGAGTCGGCCGACACATCGCCGGTGATCGTGTTGAAGTAGCTCACGTCCAAGTCGCCAGAACCGCCGAGGGCCGTCAGCGCCACTTCCCCATCGCAATCCAACCCGCATGAGGGGTTGGTGATGTCCCCGATGTTGATTTCGAGGGCTGCGGGCTCGTTGATTTGAATGACCGCCGTGTCTGAAGAGCAGTTGAGGGAATCCAAGACGTACACCTGGTAAATCGAGGGGCCCAAATCCATCAATCCTTCCTCCGCAGGCACAGTCTCCGTGGAGTTGGTCAAGTACAACGATCCCGAGCCGCCTGAAGCCTCCACCGCAATGAATCCGTCTGCATCTCCTGTGCACACCACATCTC
>MDSV01217191.1_pt1 | contig 17921 bp, 32 predicted proteins | sample 810851 | NCBI WGS metagenome assembly MDSV01 (sample SAMN05326640, study PRJNA326480) | marine metagenome | isolation source: seawater | place: Atlantic Ocean: North East | collected 2012 | reverse complement strand
CATTTTCAGCTTTTAATCACGATTTAGAAATTAAAATCAATGGATTAGTATGTTCTTCCTGCGGAATTGGTATCAAGCGCGGATTTAAACGTGAAATTAATGTCGTTGACATCAAATTTGATACCAAGAAGCAATTAGCTCTAGTTGACCTTAAAGAAAGTGACTCCGGTAGAGTTTATTGGATATCTAACAAGAAAATACTTAAGATAGTAAAAGACGCTGGCTATGAAGTTACTAGTATCAAAAGAATCAGTGACGCAAAGCCGCGAAGATACAATAAGCCATGAAGCAACTAATTGGTAATTTTATATGTTCTATACTAACTGTATTAGATTTTTTTGTGAAATTTATTCCTAATGGCAATAAATATAGAATGTATAATTCCGGAAGGGACATGAAATAATGTGCACGAATAAAGACTGCTTCGACGATACCTGCAAAGGCGAATGTAAAAAAGATAACTAATCTTTGTTATAATATCTTTTTTTATACTCTTTAACCTTATCTGGGTTGTTCTTCTGCCATTCTAACGAATTTTTTATAATTTTGTCTTTTTTTCTCTTGTAATATTCCCTAGCGGCCAAATTATCACATTCTTTACATCTATATTTGTATCCATCCTTGGTCTTACTCTGCTTGCGGAAATCCTCAAAGGATTTCTCGAGCCCGCAGGCGGTGCAAATCTTCATGCTTATATTATATGTAGAAATTAGATTTTTGAAAATATATTTTAGCAACCTACCTTCGGGATTTTTGAAAAAGTCATTTGGAGAGGGTCGGGGAGATTGATTTCCATCCCCCCCCGCCGGTCGCCTTATTACACTTCTGCGTTTTTTTTAGAAAAATGCCCTTGTCGCAAGTACCGTGCCAAGTATAAAAGAAATTTTTTTATATCAAAAATTATTTTCATTAATCTTCATTTAAGGGCTTGCAATCTGTTTTTTTTCGTTTACCCTTGGACGTGTCCAAGGGGCAAAAACCTCCCTTGGACGTTTTACAATGCTAAAAATAAAGTTAACAAAAGAGGGCCAAGATGCGGCAAACGCATACTTGGCGGAACTAGCCAAGCGCGACAAAAAAGCCGCCAAGGTAAACGCAGAGATTGCAAAGCTAAACGAACACAACGACGTTGTGCGTGAGCTTCAAAACAAGCTGCTGACAATAGCAGGTCATCCGGTTGAAAAGCCTACACTTGAATCCTTCGGCGATGAAAAGAGCCAAGAATTCAGCACAATGTTGATTCGTGGCAATGACACGGGCTTTTTAATTGTGTCAAAGTATAGCAAACGCGTACCGACTGAGGTTCCCGCCCCGTCCGTAGTTCAAACCAAGTTTGAAGTGGGTACGGCCAAGCTGGTGAAAAAGATCATTAACGTACCCGCTCTGGTTAAATAAAACAACATGGCAGGGGATTCACTCCCCTGCCTTTTTTAAATAATAAAATGGATAATACTTCTTACAATCACTTGGCCGCGCGAGTTAACGAATTGAGCGCTGAAAATGCCAAATTGAAAAAAAACGTCAACGCATTTAGGGACGCTTACTTAAAAGCGAAAAGCCACAAAAGGAGAGCCGACAAAGCCGAAAAAATAATCAGGGAATTGGCAGGCCAACTAGCTGCGGCAAATATTAACTTGCTGCCAAAATACAGCGAAACCGGCCCCGTGGTGGGGCCGGTGAATGTAGAATTGAACCGGATACCCTGCGACAACGGAATCACTAAAAAGTCAAGACAACGTAAACATGCAAAACGATAAATTCACTTGGCGCGATACGCTTGGCGGTTTGTTTCTAATGGCATCCGCTTTGATAGGCTGGATTCTCTTTTAACAAAGAACCAAGCCAAACCACCGGCCCCACCACGGGGCCGGTTTTTTTGTGCCTACGTAACGGCCCGCAAACGTACCCTCACGGCCTTTTCATTGCCCGCCGGTAAGTTGACTAGGGAAACAAAAAAGGGGAGCCCGTAGGCTCCCCTGCATTCAAACGCGCCAACCCTAATCAAAGAAAGGCATCGGCTGAACATTCAGCCTTGGATGCCGGGCTCGCGCTTCATCCATACTCGCGAAGTTCTCCAGTTTAAAGAACTGTTCACGACCTGCCCACACACTCCGGCGACCGTATCGGTGCAAACCGATCGACCAAACCGAACCGTCTTCATCACGCGCCAACCACTTGGCTTTTGGTATTACGTTGTCCATTTTCAATATACCCGTGCTACGGGTTACAAATATATACGGGAACCAAACCGGAAACCTTCCAATTTTTTTTGATCGGTGAAAATTTATTCTTTTATAAAATAATTGTAAAAAAATAATGATTACAGTTTTACAAAAAAAGTATAAATCAATAATGGGCTGACTGTTATGGTTTTATAGAATTATCATAATTGTCTCCGCCGCGCGGCGGCGCGCCGCCGACATCGTTATTTGTTATTTGTTGAATTGTAATTTATAATTTAATAAGCGCGCAGCGCGCGCGCTGATAGAATTATTTGGTATTTGTAAAATTGTAATTTACAATTTAAATTTTTATTTGTCATTGGCACGATTATAATTTAATTTTTTATTTATCATTGGCACGCCACCTGCTAGCGTTATTATTTATTATTTTATTCGTATTTAGTAATTATTAATTTATAAAAAAAGGGGCAGCATGTAAGCTGCCCCCAGTTTTGAGAATTATTATTTTATGCTACAACTGTATCCAAAACATTATTCTGCCAATTTTCGCGCCAAGACTCGTTTGGTACTTTTGCAATTTTCCCATCTACCTTTTCGCGTTTGAACGGCTCGAAAGTAGTCCATTCGGCGATTGTCTCCGGGTCATTAGCAAAACCAGCAAAAACGGACGACAAGCGCGTGCTGGTGCTTTCCCGTGCTTCAATTGTCTTGGCAGTCTTTTCGCTACTGAGGACGCGCGTGGCCGCATTAAATACCTGCCAAGCGTTCCGGTCATTGCCCGCCTCCCCGTCCAATTTATGGCCACGGAATTCCAGTTCTATGCCGGTGTCAGGACGTTGCCAGTGCAAACGCATCGCGGTCGAATCCGTTTGGTTTAATTTTAGAACGTCAGCAATTAACTTTTCAATAAAGCGCTGGCCTTGTTTCTGGTCGATTTTAATTTCCTTTAATTTACGAATGACATAAGCATCCGTTTCCAAAGCGGATAAAATACTTTTCAATTCGTTGCGAAAAACGCCAATTTCAATCCCGCCCGTGTGCTTATGCATTTCACTTTGCCACCTAGAAAAAGAAGCGCATCCGTTTTTGCACCAAACGCGGTGCAATGTATAGGCCAAGCGCGGCCGTCCCGTCCCATCGTAAGAATTATCGGTAATTAGCTTAAAACCTAATTCATCGCCGACCTCGGGGCGATATTCGCCGGTCTCTTTTAATGCCTTCACATTTTGGTTTTCAATATATGCCTCGTAACGGAAACGCGAACCGGAAAGGCTAGACAGGATTTTCGTTTCTGTGGGTTTCAAACCAGTTTGCACCATCGCGGCCCGTAGCATGGCAACGAATTCTGTGTTGTGGATAGGCTGATAATCCGCCGACGCAGTGCCGACGCGGTGCGATAGACCAAAGCCAAGAGAAACCGTTTTGCCCTTTGCGTTGGTTTCTTTCCTATCTGCTAATGCCCACAATTCTTTTCGAGTGTTTGGCATATACGTGTCCGTGCTAATCTTTTGCACAATCGGCATTTTCCACGGGCAATCCATTTCTTTCGCGTTAAAATACTCCTGAGAATAGAGCGCGTTGTCATTCTTTTGCATTGCTTTGGCTAATTCCGCATTAGCCTGAACGGATAACATTTTATTGAGTTTATTCATGATATTAAGCGGTGGTTTCAACCGCCCCGCCAAAATACCAAATAGAAAAACCGTTGCCAAGTCTTTTTTTTAAATAATTTTCCGGCCAGTTCCCCGCGCTTTTTTACATAGGATTGTGACGCTTGGCATAGCATATGCTAGTTGAATCTTTTATATAAAAAATATAATTATATAATTTAATCTTTTATAAAAAAAGTATAATTGAGTAAATATTGGTTTATCTAATTAGGATAATTGCATCACGATGCGCCGCATCGCGGCGATGCGCCGATTATTTGGTATTTATTTATTTATAATTTATAATTTCGGAATTATAATTTTATTTAGTATTTGTAAATTTCTAATTCAGAATTATTTATTATTTATTTATTTCTAATTTATAATGCGCCGCGCGCGGCGCGCTTGTCAAGACAATTATTTAAAAAAATTTGATTTATAAATGGCACGGTTCTTTCCCACAGATTCCATGCCAACTATGCTAAAAAATAAAAAAATAAAAATTAAAAAAATACTTGCATGAAAAGCAAAATTTTATATACTTTGGGCATGGCAACAATTAAAGCCTTACAAATGCAAGTTGGGAGTTTATCAAATCCAAGCAAAATGCCCGGGTTTGGTTACTCAACGCCAGCCAAAGATTGCCAAACCGGTAGCAAGCTGGCCGAAATAGTCAATTCAATTTGTAGCATATGCTATGCAAAAAAGGGACGCTATGTCTTCCCCAACGTGCAAAACGCTATGCAATATCGTTTGGATTCCCTAAATAAAATTGATTGGATTGATTGCATGGTCGAATTGATATCAAAAAAGCAAAGCAAATTACCGGAAGGCCAACGGGAGTTTTTCCGGTGGCATGATTCCGGTGATATCCAAGGCGTTTGGCATTTGGAAAAGATTGCAGAGATTGCAAGGCGGTTACCTGAAATCAATTTTTGGTTGCCAACTCGAGAGTATCGTTTTGTGCGGGAGTGGCTGGCCACAGCAACCAAGCCAAAAAATTTACAGATTAGACTTTCCGCCTACATGATTGACGGCAAACCGCCAACAGAATTGGCAAACCGCCTTGGCCTTACAACGTCAGGAGTAAGTGAAAACGGTTTTAATTGTCCCGCGCCTAAACAAGATAACGCTTGTGGCGATTGTCGGGCATGCTGGACAAGCGACGAAAATATCAATTACAAATCCCACTAAAAAATGTTAAGACTTTTACAATGTTTTGAGCGAATCAGTAAACCTTATTATCAAGTCAGGCATGTTGACATGTTTGGCGACAAAATGATAATTAGACGCAAAACAAAAAGAGACGCAAAATCACTGGCCAGAGTCCTAATTGAATTCTCAGGTGGAAAAGCAAAAATAACACACAAAAAATGACTGCGAGACAAAAGCGCTGGAATAGAGTATTGGAATCCGAAACAGAATTCCGAAACGAAGTTAAAAAACGGGAGCCTAATATATGCCCCAAAAAACTAGCACAGATTAGCCGAATCGGCGGAATAAATGATATCCCCGAAACAGACGGGCACGGTTCGTTTGGAATTGTGAGCGAACCAATGACAATCAATTTGTCATTAAATAATTATCACAGAATTATCCTAAATGAAGATAACCTCCTCTGGTGAGGTTTCTTCTTTTTTTTTATAATTATACTTTTATAACTATTTCATATTTATGTATTTACAATTAACGTATTTATTATTATGGCATTTATTATTCACTATTTGGTTTGTAATCGCGCTGCGCGCAGCGCAAATATGTTATTTGGTATTTCCGCAATTATAATTTCTTATTTAACAAATATCGTGCCAACATTGATGTAAAAAAAATATTTTTTTCTCTTGACTTTAAAATAAAATTTATTATTATGTTCCGCGAGCGCAGGCTCTTTTTTACAAAATGAATACTAACGACATTATAGATGAAGCAATACTCTGGTTATGTGACTTGAGTTGGCGAGACGTTACTCCTTGGGAAGCGGAAGAAGACTTGCGCGAAATGACAAAGATGCGTATACTTACGATCGTTGACAAGATGTATGACGGAGGACTAAAACAATTCATTATAGACTCAGAATGAAAAAACTAATCACACTTTTAGCATTGGGAGCGGTAACACTATACGCACACAAGAACTATGGACTCAGTAGAGAAACAAAGATCGTCGCCATTACCATTCTGGCGGAGGCCAGAGGGGAGGGGGAAGCAGGAATGTACGCCGTTGGTGCTTGCATCGCTCAACGAGCATTTGAACGAAAGAAAACGCCTCAAGAAATCTGCTTGCAAAAATTCCAATTCAGTTGTTGGAATGGCAAGAAGTTAAGTGACCTTGAGCATCTGTTGAAAACTAAAGAAGGCAAGTACGCCATCACCGTAGCTAAAAATGTTAAACAGCTTTCCCGTAGCTTTATAGGATACGCGAATCATTATCACGCTACTTGGATGAAGAAACCGCCCTACTGGGCGAAGGGCAAAAAGCCAGTTAAGATTATCGGACAACACGCATTCTACAAGCTATGAACTTCTTAAATAAAAGTTGGTTAGGAAAACAAGGCTCAATCAAGTTCTCACCAAGTTGGTGTGCTTCAAGCCGCTGCTCTAAAAAATACTTTGATAAAGTTATATCTAACTTTTTTAATTATAAACTAAATGAAAATGGTGATATAACTCAATATGGAGATTGTCAAAAACATACTGTCGGGTACTGTTGGGCTGCTTTTGATTTAGTTTTACCTTTAAGCACAACAGAGCATTGGAGACTAGATTGGAATCTTTATACAGGAAAGTCTTCAAGTCTACAGAGTAGATTAAACTCTAAAGATAAAGGTTATACCAGAGAAGAAAAGTTCTTATTGTATACGACTGACAAATTTGAATCCGAAAAGTCTAACTATGCAAAAACTATGTCAGATTTTTGGGATGATAAAGTAAAAGAACTAGGATTAATAATACCTAACTGGCATAACGATAACGTTATGGAACAGAGTAATATAAATGCAATTAAAAAATATATAAGCGGGTGCAACGCACAATCAGAAGACGAAATGCAAGATGGCGACCATTATGTTTATAATTTAAATAAGAGAGATGAATCTGGTCACTCTTTTTATAATCCTGAGTTATATATTAAAATTAAGCAATTAGAAGAACACGTTTGCGAAATAAATGACATACTGAGCGAATTACAAAACTATGCTAAAAATGGATACGTTACTAATAATTCTAAAACTGCTAAAGAAAGAATTGAAAAAGTATCTAGTATAATAAATAAAACTTTAGATAAAATAGACCCCGTAGATTGTATAAATCTTTCATCGCTAGAAATATTGAAAAAAATTGGAATCTCAGCTACCTCACAAGCTAAAGTAGAAGAGCAGTCCATAGACCAAGAGTGGGTAAAGATTATATCAAAATTCAATAATCTTAAATGTGATAAAGACGAGAGCTTTATGCTTTTGCGTGATGTTTTTCAAGAAACTTTTAGACGTAAGTTAAGTGATCTAGAAGACGATCAAGATAAAGCTAGATCAAGATATATTATAGAAAATAATAGATACTATAGTTCCGATCTAGAATATAGAATACAAAAAGGATCACTTGAAATAGCTAAAGGAGATATGGACAATCTCTATAAGCCAATTATAAAAGTACGAGAGAAGCCTACTCCTCCGGTCGAGCCGTTTGAAACTTATACTTTCTTCCAAGATATGATGAAAACTCTTGACATTGTAAAAGACAACGAGAGACTTGAAAGGAATCGCAAGTCCAGAGAAAGACGTAAGAAAAAAAATGAAATTAATTTACGCAATTCCCTTGACAAGTCAAAAGGGTCGTGTTAAGCTGCACGGGTCGCTTACGAAAGGCGCAAAAATAAAATGAATATAACTGAAGCACAATTAAGAGACTTTCAACTGCAGAGAGCAACCATGCTCCAGCAGATTAAAGAAAAGGATCAGACTATCGTTAGGCTTACCCAAGCTAAAATGCTTGCAGAAAAAAAACTTGAAAAGTTAGAAAAAAAGCTTGACGAAAGAAAAGAAGTAATTTATGATGTGGATTCGTTCGAGGGTGGTTCCTCTTACGATTGAGTATTATTGTTCCATAGTAACCCTGTTAGTGGAGGTCAACTAACAAGTTTGTGTTTCATTTTACACATTAAGGGGGTCAGACTGGGCTGACTTAAAACAACCCAGACAATTTTTGTTCTTTGAAAATTTAGAGTGGTATAGAACTGCTAGTAAGATGCAGCAAGGGCGTATTCACACTTGCTTTCTTGCATTGGGCAAGTGATACCAACTTCATAGGGTAGTCCTTTTTGAACACCACTCTAATCAATTTGTTCTTGAGTTTTGCGGCCAAATCTTGATGCTTGGTTGGACATGTATCATCATAACAAATAAAAAAACTATGGCTAGCATCTAGTGGCGGAAAAGCGTTAATTCGTTTTGAAAAGACTAGACACAATAGTTTCCTCAAGAACATTCAATTTGAGTTGACGGAGTTAAATACCCCTGCGAGTTTCTCGATGTACTCGCGCCCGTTTTACTGCTGGTGGTGCGGCAGCAACTCATGAATTTCCTCTCTCGACGGAGAGAGGCTTGGTGTGGCCGAATTAATCCCTCCCAAGGGGATAAAGCAGCACCTGCGAAAGTACCAACGGCCAAGTGGCAGAGGGAAACCGTGGGTGAGTCCGAAGTAGGTTGATAAGAAACTTTGTTTCTCGGGAACCGAAAAGGTGTTGGTAAACAAATAATCCAACCACCTCCATTTTTTTAATTAATAATATGAAAACTAAGCACGCCCAAAGAAAGGCGGAGAAAAGAAAGGCAACCCGCAGCCTTAAACTCAGTGCGGTCAAAACTCGAGACATAGTTGTCCGAGGTCTAAAGCAGGAAGTCATGAGAGACTTTCGTAGGTACAAAAAGAACCACGCCGGAGACTCCGGAGTAGTTTCCTACATAAAAAAGTTAGAATCTCAAGTTAACCAAATACTTTCGTAGACTCCTCCTGAGATACGTTTAGTCATTTTACGTATCACCTAGAACAATCCTAGTGGTCAACGCCACTAGGATTTTTTTTGTAAAAAAGTGAATTTTATCCTTGCATAAAAATATTTTTTATAGTAGAATGGTAGTAGGGATTAGAATTTACTAGAGCAAAGTGCGTGCCAAAGTACCTCAGAAAAAAAAATTAAAAAAATAAAATTTATGGGTTGACACTCTGAAAACCCGTGGTATGGTCGCGTTTCCCCTAGACGGGGATTTACAAAATGACAACGACTAGTAATACTACCAAGAAGAAAGTCTTGTCTGGTTTAAAAGCCAAGGCAAACGAAATTACGAAACGAGCAAACGCCGCCAAGGAGCATTTGCTAAATGGCAACTTTGAGAGTGACACTCTTATGGTTGCACCTCGCAACATTACACCGGAAGAAGCATTAGAGATTCTAAAGCATAGAAACTTCTTGTACGAAAACGAGGAACAAGTATCCACTAACCGAGGTTTAGATAACAGAATCGTACATCGGATTAAGATGGATATTCAAGAGGGCGAGTGGCGAACCGCCGCATCGCGAATCATGTTTGATACAAGCGGTCAACTAATTGACGGGCAACATACTCTCGCCGCAATCGCTGAGTCGGGAAGGAATGTTGACGCTATGTTTTATCTGGGAGTACCTCAAGATACTATCCAGAAAATTGACGTAAGCCGTCCAAGGACAGTCGCGCAAAGATTAAAATTCTCAGGTGCGCTCCCTGTTGAGTCTAATGTTGATTCAAAGTTTAGAGTTGACGTTTCAAATATAATTCTCAGGTCAAAGTTTACTTTGCTGGGTAAGCCTATTCCTGACGCAAGAAAGCTGATTGATAGGGCTTGGTACAACGACAAGAAGATTGTAGATACTTGCAACAAGTATAAAGATCATATAGAATACTTTATGAATAATAAGAGCAAGAAAGCTCAATTCAAAAAAGTATCTCTGATTGCTCCTATGGTTTTGGCTCGTTCAAAGAACCAAGAGATAGCAGAAGAATTCTACATGAAATTCTTAAACCCTGACTTGAGGACATCATCCAAGAACAAGGCTCCTGCAAAGCTCAATTGGCTGGTTAACCAAATCGCGAAGTCTAAAAAGGAAGGAGTTCTCTCCACAAAAGAACTCTTAAATGGAAGAAGCGAAGTTAACTTTTGGTTTTGGCAAGCATCAAAAGCTATCAAAGCTTATATAAATAACAAGTCGTATTCATCAATAGAAGTCAACGGTAAAACTTATCCCGATGCCTAAAAAGAATAAAGACTCCAAGTTTACATACTTGGCTTTCTACAATAACAAGACTGTCAAAGTCGGATATACAAAGAATGTTTTATCTAGGATTCGACAGTTAGGCGGTGCTTCCTCATGCTTTGTCTGCTTTCGGGCAGAGCATGACAGCACACACTCAGCACAACAGGCTGAGAAGCAAATGAAGCAAGAACTAGTCAACTACATCATTCAAGATGCTGAATGCCGTGAGTGGCTAGATACAGAAAAGAAAGGTTTCTATAAGTCATTAAAGAAAACTTTATCTAGTATAAAGATAAACTTCTTTACTTACGCCAGAAATCTTGGCTACAAAAGCTCTACCACTTGGGATGAAACAGAACCAAGTGAAGTAAAGAAATTAGTTATTGGTAGGTAACTAGTGGAAGGGACAAGCCGTCCTCCCTGCACGAGGGGAGGGCGGTTTTTTTGTTTAAAAAAATTAATTTTTTCACTTGACTTAACGAATGACTTCTGTTAAAATGGTAGTAAGGAAAAGAAATATGGAGAGCATGAGCCGTGCCAACCTCCATAAAAATAAAAATTAAAAAAAAGTGAAAAAAGGTGTTGACCGAAAAACGATTTTCGTGTTTAATCTTTTCAGCGCGAGGGAATGAGCCTTCCGCTCACTTGAATAAAATGAAAGTGCAAGTATATTACAACCTCCACAAAAAGCGCCTCTCGGTGAGAAGCGCGGAGACGGGCTTGGTGATCAACCATGCCGACATCGTGGCTCTGGACAATGCTAAGTTTCATGTCCAGCCAGCAGGACGCGCCAAGGTGCGTAGAGAGAAGCGTAAGAACGTACACGCTTACGTTTCGGGACAGCTTGGCCGTCCAGCAGGGGATCTTGAGGGTTACTCCTTAGATCGTGCCTACTACAACCCTTACAAGAACGAGTTCTTCGTGAATGATAAGGGCGAGGAACTTCGCGGCAAGTACGAGAAGGTCATCATTACGGGAAAACAGATCTACTATAAGTGAGATCTCCACGCCCCCCTTCGGGGGGGCGATTTTTAAAACTAAAAAAATAAATTATAATCATGGAATTCTTAATCAAAAAAAACGAAAATGGTAAATGGGAAGGCAAGTTGCTGGTGGATGGTAGAATCTTCTGCATGGCCTTTGGCAAGGACTCTGAGGATGAAGTTCGGGAGTCTTTAAATTTAGATTGGATAAGGCTAAAATATAAATAAAAAAAATAAAAAAAAGGGGTTGACATCCTTTTTGTTTATGCTAAAGTGAACCCGTTCCCGAGAGGAACACCTAATAAAATGAATCAAGAAATACACTACCACGTTATTCTCCACTCGACAGGCAAAGAATCCGGCCCCGGCTTCAAGGGCTTCGATGAGTGCTACGCTTACTTCTTCACCGCTGCTCCGGTTGGCTCTCAGGAGTTCAAACAGGATCGTCAAGAAGCGATTGACAAGTTCTCAGGTCAGCAACTCAAGCACGGTTGGACAGGCTACAAGGTCGGTAAGACTGAGATGGAAGTCGGTCAAGAAAAAGTCGATTGCCTGTCTCCCTCTTACGGGTACGGTCAACGCTCCAAGGCCATCTTCGAGGAGGTGGAGGTATGATCACCCTCACCGGAGAGCAGATCCCCAAAGCTCGGCTCGTAGCATTACGCTACGGGCTGAAGCTTGAAATCCTAGGTATGAAAAAGAAAGGCCGCTCTGCTTATTCTATATTGAAAAAAGAATACGGGTACAAGGGTAGCCGCAAGGATGTATTATCCCAATTAGAAAAATGATTAACCATATCCCTCCCATCGGCTCCAAGAGATTGTTCGTCTACATGGCAGAGCAGAACATGAAGCCAGTCAACAGGACTGGTACTTTACTAGATCAAACTATGAATGCTAAATACCAAAGATCTGTAATGGCTACTGTCGAGAGAAGCGAGTTCGGCGCGATGAAGGAGTTGCGAAGCTCGGAAAGACACTCCAGAGAGAAGATTATCAGTTATCCTGCTTAGAATTTCCCCCCTGCTAGGCTCGCCCGTCCCCGAAAGGGGGCGGGTATTTTTTTATATTTTTTATATAATTACGCGCTGCGCGCAGCGCGCGCATTATTTCATTATTTCATATTTATAATTTGGTAATTTGTAATTATTTATTATTTATAAAATTATAATTTATAATTATTTAATATACATTTATTTATAAATGACGTATTTCTAATTGGTTTATTTATTATTTTTATTTTTGTAATTGGCACGGTTATTGCAGAGTCAATGGTTTGTAATTGGCATGATTATTGCGGGGCAGCAGATTTATAATTAAAAAAAATAAAAAAAAGTAGTTGACAGAATCGGAGGTTTTCGGCAGACTTGACATCTGTTCGGGGCAAACCAACCCCCCGACGAAAAAACAAAATGGAAAATGCAGAAGTAATAAAGATCGGGCTGAGTGCCACGCGCCACGGGTACGATGCAGAGTATCGTATGTTCCTCGATTATATGTACGAAGATCCTACCTACTCTATAGGCGACTTCTTTCGCTACGCAGCAATAGCGGCAGATGACGAATGCTGGTTATGGAATCTGGGTAACGAAATGTTCAAGGGTACTCGGCTCGAAGCAGATATGAAGAAGGGGGTTTGGGCTTCGCGATTTGATTAACCAGTGACCCCAGAGTCTCCGGCGGCCTTCGGGCCGCCTTTTTTTTGATTAGAATTATGGACGCGAGGGTCGGAATCGAACCGACGATGGATCTTTTGCAGAGATCTGCCTTACCACTTGGCTACCCCGCGCCTTATTTATTATTTAGTATTTCCTTATTTACAATTTATAAATCTTCGAATACTCTCTCAACTTCTTCTTTATTTACGCATGGTAAATCCCATCCAACATTGTCAGGAGTGCAAGGCTGCTCCAGTTCGTCCTTCATCGTAGCTACGAAATTCGCGAAGCTCTTACATTCCTTGGCTATGTTATAGAAACCCTCATCCCCTGTTATCCACAAGGCGACATTCCAAGTTTCGTAATTAGTCCAACCGTTATACTCTTTACAATTACAATTAGGCATTAGTCTGATTTATTCGGATTAGAAAAGTCTTGATTATATAAATGCTCGCTGTTAGGTAATAGATGCAAGCGATTACATTTTTTACCTAAGACATTAACTTTCCTTTTACAAAAGGTGATAAAACCTTTATTGATTGCTGTACTCATCCCCTCAAAACCTTTCCTAGAAAAGCCTTTGGGTTCCTCTGTCTGTATCGTATCTGTTTTATTTTGTTGCATCGTAATCTGTAAGATTCTCTGCTTTTATGACTCCTACATCATAAAAATCGTATCTAGACTTTCTATCTATGAACCTCTCGGACTTCATCTCAGATAGTTTTATCTTAACTATATCATTCACGAAAGACATCATGCCTCCCTTCGCGCCCTTGAAATCACTTGAGATTCCACTCTGCATCGCCTCCAATAACGTGACGCTCTTTACAGACTTGCGAATCCTTTTATCATCGCTCCAGAAATATCCCACATAGGGTTTTGCCATATCCCTGAGCCAATGTAGCTCGCCGTTTGTCCCATTATGATTCCAGAAAGAATAGTATCTTCTTTCTACTTCTTGTTTAGTATCTCCAATGATACCAACTGCCGTGTACGTTCCTTCTTTTTGTAATACAACTTTAGTCATTTTTTATTCCTCTTGTGATAAAACCATTATCATGCCTACTAAAACCCCAACTAACAAAACCTCCATGAGCCGCAATACTATGCAACTTTTCCTCAGAAGTCAAGCGCAATATCGAAAAAATATTTTTTATGTTTATGGGGTTTGTCCCTAACACGCGATCATTATAGCACACTCCAAATCAAAGTCAAGTCTTTTTTTTAAATTTTTTTCAGTAATTTTTTTCTTGACATTGTAAATGGGGTATGGTATAATTCCCAGAATCTTAAATTATATTATATAAAAATATATATAATCACTAACTGGCATAATTATAAAATTAAAATAAAACCGCGCATCGCGCGGCATTTACATCTTTATTTATAAAATATATATTTACTATTTATTTGTTTCTTATTTATTTACAATTTATTCGTTTATTATTTAAATGTTTATATTTCGCATTTATTTATTTCTTATTTATTTATATTTCGTTCGTTTATAATTCATATTTCATCCTCCTCCATTAGCTTCTCTCCTGCTTTGGTTAGTCTCCTACCATTCTGAGTCACTTCGATGAGGTTCAACTTCTGCAAGTACACTTCGCAGTTGTTTTGTATCGCAGAGCGGGACATCTGCATCTTCGCGGCGAGGTTGTAAAGTCGCAGCATACCCTCACGGTACAATGTCTCAAGTAGCTTGAATTCAATCTTGGTCATGCCAAAAGGTAATTTATCTAGGATATTTCTTAATTTATCCCAGTCATTTTTATTAAATTTATTATTATCCTTGCGCGATACATAATTTACAATATGGTCTGCCATCTTTTGCGCGTCCCTTGCATTACCTCTCAGGATAGGTGCGATATGCTCGCTGAGTAGCTTTCCCTCAAATGAAATATGCTCAGGAGTACAAATCCTGAGTATCTTGGCTAATTCGACGTAGGAGTAATCTTCTAGGTCAATACGCTCCAATCTATCCATCAAGGCATGAAAAACGTCTTGAGGCTCAGTTGTGGCGAAAATAAACGTAGTCTTACGGAAGTCTATCTCGAAATCATAACCCTCATACGAAAAAGTATTAGTATGCGTACTGTTTGGATTAAGAATTGTAAGGAGTGCCATGCTGACATCCTTTGGTAGCTCTGAGCATTCATCAAGTAATATAGTTTTATCCATATTATTATTTACATGAACTGCCATAACTTGCTCTACAAATGCTCGTAGATTGCGGATAGTCGCGCAATTGATTTCTGTATAGGATTTTGGCTCAAGAGTCTCTGGATTAAGGAGATTCCGCGCAAACTCCCGTGCCATCATGGTCTTACCCGTACCTTTCGGAGCGCAAAACAGCAAGTGCGGCACTATGTTAGTACGCTCATACCCTTCAATGAAGAATCTGAGCTTGCGTTTCGCGGCCTCTTGGCCAACCATCTTTGGAAACAAATCAATAGTAGTAGTAGTCATAACTGGCGATAATTTTAATTTTTATCTTATCAGAAGTCAAGTAGTTTTTTACAACTACCAGAGGGTATTACAATCTACCTTTTCTTCTGTCTTTTCTTCTGTCTTTTCAACAACCATCTTTACTTCCTCTTTTGGTTGTTCCTGCTCTTTTGTCACTTCGATCTGAACGTGTTCGGCAGCACTTACTAACTTGTGCAGGTTCAAGAACTTCTTTGACACTTGAATAACGGCATCATCCTTAAAGAACTTGTTCAATTCTTTAAGTTGTACCCCAGTATAGGTTGAATCACCTGTTTTTTTCATACAGTTCCCGTAAAGGAAAAGCCAAGCTAATCTACTTCTACTCAAATGTCAACAATAAAAATAAAATAAATCCAAAAAAATTAAAAATATGCCAAAAGAACACAAAGGATAGTTACAAAAAAAAGAGTCCAGTTAAGGACTCTCACGCTATATTTCTGAAAAATATAAATTAGCCACTCCCTATTTTTACAAATCCCTCATATAATTTACTTTTATCAAGTATCTTCCTATATGTATATTCCCCTTATGTTTATTAGAAGAATTTGGCATCGTAATCGTCTGGAGGGTTATTATCATCGTCGGAGAAGAATAAACTCCATATCATACCGACTAATACAAAAAAGAAGAATTCCAATATATCTATTCATGTTAACTTATTATATATCGTATATAGTATAGAGTGTTCGTAGTTGTTTTGTCATATATAGTAATTATCTAATTACTTTCTCTTAATAATCGTCAATGCTTTTACGCAATGACCATCATATTCACTACCAATATCGGTAATTTCACCTTCCCAAGTATCTCCTTTGATGTCTCGTAGATATTGAGCGGTTGGAAGAACCGCAATGTCTCCGACTTGAGCCTCTTGGTCAGTCTCGTATGTGTATCCTTTTACTACTATTTTCATAAACAAAATAATTCAGATAATCTTCCAAAGAATCCTTGTTTCCCTTGTAGGTATTTATTCACTTCGTCGTTATTAGCTTTCCTCAGATGTTTCAACTGAACGGTCTTTTCAGACCTCTTATGGTATTCAGTCAATACTCTGGAATTGCTGATGTTGTTGGATATTACTCTCTCCACTCTCTTTCTCTGCTTGTTATAGTAGAGACTGCCATTCTGTATTTCTTTTAACTTCATGTTCCTTGTGCTGATGTTGTTACTACTTCTTGCGGTACTTGAGGCTCGGCGGGAGAAATTGTACTGTCCTCATTCTCAGCAAATACATTAGACATAAACTGTAATTTATCTATTGCACTTGCACCTTGGTCGAGCCACTTGTCTATTTCTACCATGAAATCAGTATGTTCACCGATTCCTACTGGTCGATTGAATAAAGTCAGTAGGTTTGCTACTGCTTCGTCTTGTTGCGCGACATACTTTGAATATGCCGCCCTATAATATGGATTAGTATTTTCACTCATGTTATTAACCTAATAGTCCCATCACTTTCTTTAGTTGATGCGGTAAATCCTGTCATTACTTCGTATATACGCGAAGCAGTTTTATCATTGACATCTTTAATATTCATTTCTATATAGCGGCGAATGTCCTCAATCTTCATCTTCTTTGTTCTTTTCGGCATATCTGATTACCTCCTTGACTAATTCATTACATTGTCTGTTATGCTTCTCATCCACAAGTTGTCTCTTCCATTGTGGCAACTCTGCATACAGTTTTTTATATGCTAATTCGTACTTTTTAGCTAATTTATTCTTCATGTTGTGCTTTTACTATTTTATAACTATGAAACTCCTTAAAGGCATCAACATACTGTACTGCATCGTTCCTGTCAAGGAATTGTGCGTCTGGCTCAGTACCGTTTACATCTATGACATAGTAAACGTATCTGTCTGGTAATTCATTTGAGATGCTCTTGCAACCGCATAAAGATAAAAATAAAAATAATGCGGCGAAGATACTACTTTTTACAAATGTTGCCATAAAGCCCATGCCCCTGTTCCTAATACCGCTAGGTAGATAGTGAATGTGACGATGAAATTCCAGTTCGGTTCTCTTCTGACCATACCATCTCGTAATGCTATCTGAAATATTTCCTCTGCTCTATCATCATCGCATCCAGTATCTCTCTTTATTTTATCTAAAATTTCCTGTTTGTTCATTACTTTTTGGGTCTTTTTAATCCTACTACCCAAACTTGTATAGGATTTTCATTTTTACAGAAGAAACCTTCATTTCGCATATAATCTATCATATTATCTATTCTATGCGCTTCTGGCTCATCCTCGTCCTCCCAAATGCGTACATGAACCTCCCAAGTGGTATCCAGTTGATAAACGTATGCCGTCATGCCATCGAACTCAAAGGCTTTATTCGGTTTTGCGTTTATATCTTTCACTTGTGGTTGAGAATAATTTAAATATTCAAAATTGAAATAATGAGTATCATCGTCCCTGTCCATTATACTTTTTCTTATAGTTTTTACTATTAGGATTCCATGAAGATTTATTCTTCGCATGAACTCCCTTTCGGCCTTTAGTGCCGTTACCAAATGTTACTTTGTTAGTAGATGTATATTTTTTAGGCATAAAGTTTTTGTTTATCGTCTTTGATAATAATATGAGTGTTTCCTGTCATGTCTTGAATTTGACTTCTGACGTACTTTAGTACGGCATTCATTTCATCAAGAGTAAATTCGCTTGGCAAT
>MDSV01221859.1_pt1 | contig 17922 bp, 16 predicted proteins | sample 810851 | NCBI WGS metagenome assembly MDSV01 (sample SAMN05326640, study PRJNA326480) | marine metagenome | isolation source: seawater | place: Atlantic Ocean: North East | collected 2012 | reverse complement strand
TTTATCAACTTTTATTTTCTCCATTTTTGGAGTGTGCTTTCCTACTTCTTTTCTAGAAGATTTAATAGTTTTATTCATTTCTTGCAGAATGTGAACACGTCCGTCTTTGGCTTGAGCAAGGGCTTTTTCCATAATCTCAAAAGTAATACCTGTTATTTTAATATCCATTTGAAGAGATGTAATTCCGTTCTTTGTTCCCGCAACTTTAAAATCCATATCTCCCAAATGATCTTCGTCTCCTAAAATATCTGATAAAATTGAAAAATTGTCTTTCTCTTTAATTAGCCCCATTGCTATACCTGCAACTGGTTCAGCTATAGGTACAGCTGCATCCATTAATGCAAGAGAAGATCCACATACTGTCGCCATTGAGGATGATCCATTTGATTCTGTAATTTCAGATACAATCCTTAATGTGTAAGGGAAGTTTTCTTTTTTAGGCAATGATGAATTCAATGCTCTCCAAGCTAGTTTGCCGTGTCCCACCTCTCTTCTACCAGTGCCTATTCTACCAGTTTCACCGACAGAAAATGGTGGAAAATTGTAGTGCAACATAAATCTTTGTCTTTTTAATCCTTCCAAACTCTCAATTCTTTGTTCATCGTCAGTGGTTCCTAAAGTTGTTGTAACTATTGCTTGTGTTTCACCCCTAGTGAATAATGCTGAACCATGAACTCTAGGCAGTATACCTACTTGACATTTAATTGGTCTTACATCTGAAAGGCCTCTGCCATCAATTCTTTTTTTGCTTTTTAAAATTCTTGTTCTAACGATATCTTTTTCCAAGTTTTTGAGTTGTGTCATTACCTCATGTTCTAATAGAGTTTCATCATCTTTGAACAATGATTTGCATGTTTCTCCTGCTAAACTTATTAGGTCAGATCTTTTCTTTTTATTTTTTTCTGAAAATGCTTTTTCTAAATCTTTAGTGAGTTCTTCTTTTATTTTTTTAGAAACCTTGCTAAAGTCTTTTTCTTCGATTTTCCATTTTTCTTTTGAGGCTTTTTTTGCCAACTTTTCTATACCTTTTATTACATTAACAAAACTCTCGTGACCAAATTTTACAGCATCTAACATTTCTTTTTCTGTTAAGCCAGAAGCTTCAGACTCTACCATTAAAACTGCATCTTTTGTTCCAGCAACGACTAAGTCCAGCTTGGAATTTTCCAATTCTTTTTTTGTAGGATTTAAAACATTTTTATTATCTATAAAGCCAACTCTTGAGGCTGCTATTGGGCCTTTGAAAGGTAATCCCGAAATTGATAGAGCAGCTGAACAAGCTATTATTGACAGTATATCAGCTTCATTTTCATTATCATATGAGAGCACTGTAGGTAAAACTTGTACCTCATTTTTAAAATTTTCTGGAAATAAAGGTCTAATCGGCCTGTCTATTAATCTTGAAATTAAAGTCTCAGACTCTGTTGGTCTTGCTTCTCTTTTAAAATACCCACCCGGGATTTTTCCTGCTGCATAATATTTTTCTTGGTAATTTACTGAAAGTGGAAAATAATCTAATTCAGGATTAACTTTTTTTGCACCAACTACAGTTGCTATTACCACAGTTTCACCGCAAGTAGCAATAATAGCTCCATCAGCCTGACGAGCAATTTTTCCTGTTTCTAAGGTTACTTTTTTTCCCCCAAAATCTATTTCTTCTTTAAATTCTTTAAACATTTATTTCCTCAAATTAAGTTTTTTAATTATATCTGTATATGCTTTTGGATTATTTTTGCTTAAATATTGCAAAAGTCTCTTTCTTCGATTTACAGATTTGGTTAATCCTCTAGTTGAATGCTTATCCTTTTTAAATTTTTTAAAATGTTCGGAAAGATTTTTTATTTTTTCACTTAATATTCCAATTTGAACCTCTGTTGATCCTACATCATCTTTATGGGTGGCTAATAGTTTAATTATATTTTTTTTCGATTTCATCTATTTTTGTTTTCTTTAATAAGTTTTTCAATTCTTTCTGCATAATCAAATGACTTGTCTTCTACAAAGTATAAACGTGGAAGAAATTTAATATCTAGTTTTTTTGATAACGCCTTTCTAACAAGATAAGAAAACTCGGTCAATATATTAACTGTTTTTTTTGTCTCTTTTCCACCTAACGGTATAACATAAGCTCTTGCTGATTTTAAATCTGAGCTCATTTTTACCTCAGTAACAGTCACCATTTTTGTATTCAAAGAAGGTATCTTGGCCTCATTTCTTATAAAAATTTGTCCTAAATTTTGCTTCACAAGCTCACCAACTCTAAGGTGCCTATGATTTATATTTCCTTCAATTGAATTTTTAATCATTTATTTGTCTTTCTATCATATCAACTTTGTAAGACTCGATCATATCTTTTTCTTTAAAATCAAGGAAATTTTTGAAAGTGATTCCACATTCAAGTCCACTTTTAACTTCTTTAGCTGCATTTTTTTCCCTAAAAATGCTTGTTATTTGCCCATCGTATACGACTTTGCCATCTCTTATTATTCGCGCCTTAGCATTATTTTTTATTTCTCCGTCAGTAACTTTTGATCCAGCGACCTTTCCGGACTTTGAAAGTTTAAAAATTTTAAGTATTTCGGCTGTGCCCTCGATTTTTTCTTTCCTTTCAGGTTCTAGAAGGCCTGATAGAGATGTTTCAACAAATTCTATAGCTTTGTAAATTACATTAAAAAATTCTACTCTTACTTTTTGAGCTTCAGATAATTTTTTTGCTTCCTTATTTGGTTTTACATTAAAACCAATAACTACTGCATTAGATGCTTTTGCTAGCGATATATCAGTTTCATTTATCATTCCGATATCTGATAGAATAATTTTAGGGCTTACTTCAGAATGATTAATTTTATTGATCGCATTCCTTAGTGCCTCGCTTGATCCTTGTACGTCTGATTTTAAAATAATGTTTAATTCTTCTTTTGTTCCTTGTTTATCAAAGAGTTTGGCATTATCTTGCACAATTATATTTTGGTTTTCTTTTGTACCTGCTTTTTCAAAATCATTAATTTTTTTGGCCTCTTCCTCATTTTCCACAACAAAAAATTCATCTCCAGCTTTGGCCGATTCTTGCATACCCAGTATTTCAACTGGCATCGATGGTAGAGCAGATTCAAGGTTTTTTCCCTCGTGACTTATCATGGCACGAATTTTTCCTAAAGTTTTACCACACACAAAATGATCTCCTTTTTTTAATGAACCTTCAATTACTAAAATTGTTGAAACTGGGCCTTTGCCTTTATCTATTTTGGACTCCAAAACTATTCCTTTGGCTTGACCATCTTTTGAGGCCTTTAAATCTAGAATTTCTGCTTGAAGTAAAATTGTTTCTTTCAGTTTATCAAGATTTTTTTTCATAGTTGCTGACACTTCAACAAACAAAGTGTCACCACTTAGATCTTCGGCAACTAATTCATATCGCATCAAATCATTCTTTATTTTACTAATGTTAGAATTTGGTAAATCACATTTATTAATCGCTACAATTATTGGGACTTTGGCAGCTTTTGCATGTTGAATTGCCTCTACCGTTTGAGGTTTAACACCATCATCAGCTGCTACAACTAGAACAACGATGTCGGTTACTTTGGAACCTCTTGCTCTCATTTCAGTGAACGCGGCATGCCCTGGAGTGTCTATGAAAGTAATCATTTTGCCATCTGAATTTTCAACTTGGTAAGCTCCTATGTGTTGAGTTATTCCACCATGTTCGCCTGAAACCACATTTGTACTTCTTAAAGAATCTAATAAAGATGTCTTTCCATGGTCGACGTGTCCCATGATAGTTACTATTGGCGACCTTGGTGACAAATTTTTTTCATTATTTAGAGAAGCTTTATTTGATATTTTAACTGGCACCTCCTCAAAAATTGCTTTATGGCCAAATTCTTTAACAATATATTCTGAGGTATCCTTATCGATAGTGTGATTAATTGTTGCCTTAACTCCCATATTTAATAAAAATTTTATAATTGCCGCCGATTGTTCAGCCATTCTATTTGATAGTTCTTGAATAGTTATTTGTGAAGGAATTTTAACTTCTTTGATAACTTTCTTGAATTCTTTTTTTTCATCAGTATTCAAACCTTTTTTATCTTTTAATCTTGCTCTTTTAACTGAAGCTAAACTTCTTTGCTTAATTTCAAATTCTTCTACATTCATAGCAGTTGAGATTGTTAACTTTGACTCTCTCTTGCTATTAAAATTTTTATCCTTAAAATTTCCTTTTTCTTTTGTTCTATCAGGTTCTACTTTTTTATTTTTGTCTGATCTTATAAATCTTTTTGTAGCTTGTTGTTCAACAAATTTTCTGTTGAAATTCCTATTATTTTGACTGCCTTTAAAACTAGAATTTGATGAGAAATTTTTTTTTGACTTAAATGGTGCTTTGGTATTTTTTTTATTGTCAACAACGTAAGATTTTTTTGAAGTCTTACCATAAGAACTTGGATTAATTTTTTTAGTAAAAGAACTTGATATTGTTAAAGTTTTTTTTTTATTTTTATCGTGTTGCATATTTTAATCAGCAAATACTATCTTCCTTGCGCTCATTATAAGGTTGTCGGCTTCTTCTTTGGATAAATTAAACTCCTCCAAGTATCCATCTACTTTAATTCTTTTTCCCTTTATTTCATCCATACCGCCAACTAATTCGTCAGAGGAGAGTTCAGCGAAGTCTTTGAGTTTCTTGATATTTTTTTCTCCTAAAACAACTAACATTCCCTGTGTCATTCCTTCAAGTTTAGTTAAACTATCCTCTACCCCAAGTTTTTTTAATTTTTCAGAAATTTCTGCTTTTTCTTTAATTAAAAATTCTTTTCCTCTTTCAATTAGTTCTTTAGCAGTTGTTTCTTCTATGCCTTCAATTTTTGAAAGATCGTCAACATTAGATTGTGCTATTTCTTCAATGTTTTGAAAATTTTCTGAAACTAAAAGTTGACCGAGAGTTTCGTCTACCTCTAATGCCTTAACAAGAAGTTCGGTTCTTTCCTTAAATTCTTTTTGTCTTCTTTCTGAGTCCTCTGCATCAGTTAGTATGTCTATTTCATAATTTATTAATTTAGATGCAAGTCTAACATTCTGTCCTCTTCTTCCTATCGCTTTACTTAAATTTTCTTCAGACAAAATTACTTCGATTCTTTTATTTTCTTCATCTATTAACACTTTTTGAATCTCTGCTGGCGATAAAGATTCTGCAACTAATGTGGGTAAATCTTCTGTCCATTTAATTATATCAATTTTTTCTCCCTGAAGTTCATTAACAACTGTCTGAACTCTGCTGCCTCTCATTCCAACGCATGCACCCACCGGATCAAGGGACGAGTCTTTTGAATTAACACATATTTTTGCTCTGCTTCCAGGATCTCTTGATACTGACTTTATTTCTATTACACCTTCATAAATTTCTGGAACTTCTTGAAAAAATAGTCTCGCTAAAAACTGCGGATGAGCCCTAGATAGAAATATTTGGTGACCCTTAGTGTCTTGTTTAACCTCAAAACAATAAGCTTTTACTCTGTCACCATTCTTCAAAACTTCTCTTTGAATTAACTCCTCTTTCCTTATAATTCCCTCTGCTTTACCTAAATCGATTATTACATTTCCATACTCTGTCCTTTTGATTATTCCACTAAGAATTTGACCTTGTTTATCTTTAAAATCCTCAAATTGCCTATTTTTTTCCGCCTCTCTAACTTTTTGAGAAATTACTTGTTTAGCACTTTGAGCGGCTATTCGTCCAAAATCAATTTGTGGCAATTCTTCGTAAATCTTATCTCCAATTTTTAAATTTTTATTATTTTTATCTAATTTCTCTGCTTGTTCTAATGTGATCTGTTTGACTGGATCCTCAACGATTTCAACAATTTCTAGAACTTTTTGGATTTTAATACTTCCATCTTCTCTGTTAATTTGGGCTTCAATCGCATTTTCAAAACCAAATTTACTATATGCAGCTCTTTGTATTGCTGTTTCCATTGAAATAAGTATTAACTCTTTGTCTATAGATTTTTCGTTTGCTACAGAGTCTACAATCCTCAGGAGTTCTTGCTTATCTATACCTCTATTTAACATATTTTTGTTCGGCCTAAAAAAAAATGGGCAAAAGCCCATTTGTACTTCCAGGTAACTTAAGATAAATGTAATTTAAATTTTCATTATTTTCAAGAGTTACTTTTTGAAAATAGATGTTTTATCAGTTTTTTCCCATGAAAAAGAACCATCTGGTCTCGGTTTTCTTCCAAAATGTCCATAAGAAGATGTTGGTTCATAAATAGGTCGGTTAAGATTTAACATTTCTCTAATACCCCTTGGACTTAAATCAAAATTATTTTTTATCAATTTTTCAACGTGCTTCTCTTTTTCTAAATCTCCGTCAAAAAGGTTTACATAAATGGACAGAGGTTTTGAAACACCAATAGCATAAGAAAGCTGTATTTCACATTTTTGTGCAATTTTTGATGCAACAATATTCTTTGCAACATATCTAGCTGCATAAGCTGCAGATCTATCAACTTTACTTGGGTCTTTTCCTGAAAATGCCCCACCACCGTGACGTGCTGCACCACCGTATGTATCAACAATGATTTTTCTTCCAGTTAATCCAGTGTCACCATCTGGTCCTCCAATTATAAATTGTCCTGTTGGATTTACATAAAAATCTTTGTCATTAAGGTTTGTTAATAATTTTTTTGGAATTGCTTTTTCAAGGTAAGGCCTTACAATTTCTTTGACCTGGGACTGTGTCGTTTCTGGAGAATGTTGTGTTGAAATAACGACCGCAGTAACTTTTGATGGAACTCCATCTTCATATTCTAAGGTTACTTGGCTTTTAGAATCTGGTTCTAGTTTATCAGCTTTTCCATTTTTTCTATCAATTGCCATTAATTCTAAAATTTTATGGGAATAATATATTGGTGCTGGCATTAAAACCTCAGTTTCGTCACAAGCATATCCAAACATTATACCTTGGTCTCCAGCTCCCTCGTCCTTGTTGCCCTTGGAGTCTACTCCCATTGCTATATCTGATGACTGAGAGTGCAAGTTTATGTCTACATCACAATTTTTCCAATGGAATCCATCTTGCTCATAACCTATGTCTTTGATGCAGTTTCGAACTTTTTCCTCTAAATCATTTTTTTTTATCTCAGGTCCTCTGGTTTCCCCTGCTAATACTACTTTATTTGTCGTCGTTAATGTTTCGCAAGCTACTCTAGAAAAAGGATCATTTGTAAGATAACTATCGACAACCATGTCGGAAATTCTATCACAAACTTTATCTGGATGACCTTCGGAGACTGACTCGCTTGTAAAAAGATAATTTTTTGAATTCATTATATTTTAAATTTTCTTAAAATTAAAAATGTAATGATAAATGTAATTAAAACTGACAAAAATATCAAATCCTTTTTAATTTGCTTTTTATCTTTATCTAATATCGGTAAACTCAATTCAATATTACCCATTTCGTTCGGCTGCAAGTTTTTCAAAATTTTTCCCTTAGGACTTATAAACGCACTTATACCCATATTTGCTGCTCTCAATGTAAAAACATCGGACTCGATCGATCTAAAGATAGCTTTTGCAAAATGCTGGTAAGGTCCTATACTTTTTCCAAACCATGCATCTTCAGAAATATTTATTAAAAAATTATATTTATTATTTTCCTCAACAAAGCCTGGAAAAATTATTTCATAACAAATTAAGGGAAGTATGTTTATATTTTTTTTATCATATTTAAATTTTAGTAAAGAATTTTCCTCTCCTCTTGAAAATGATACGTAGCCTGACGTTATTTTTTTAAGTCCTAAAGAACTTAAAATGGAATCGAAAGGCAAAAATTCTCCGAATGGCACAAGCTTTCTTTTGTCGTATTTTGAAACAAATTTGAGATTATTATTTGCAACAATCATACTATTAAAATATTTATCCTTTGATAATACTTTTTTTGAAGTATTGGCGCCAAAAATGATTAAATGCTTCTCAGAAAAATTTTTTTTGAATAATTCTTTAATACTTTTGTTTTTATAAAAACTCTCATTAATAAAAACCCCTTCAGGCCATATAAAGACTGTTTTTACTTTCTTGTTTGGTTCGCTATATTTAATTAACTTTGACGCAACATCTACCTCGTCTTTAAAATTTGTCATATTTATTTTTGCCGAAACAATTTTAAAATTTATTTTTTCTTGAGTATATGGTTTTGTTGAATTTATTTTATATGAGCCATAAAAATAATTTGAGAAAATAAGAGCTATTAATATGGGTATTAAATAATATTTAAATTTATTTTTAAAAAAAATTAATGTTGGTAGAAAAAAAACAATAATAACAAAAAAATTAAATGAAAAAAGCCCTATTATTTTTAAAATTTGTAAACTTTCAATAGACCATGAAAAACTATAACTCCAAATATTCCATGGAAAGCCAGTTAAGATTTTACTTCTTATAAAATCTGAAAAAGAAAATGCTAAACTAATTAGAACAATTGAGGAAATATTTTTTTCGCAAAAATTACCAATTATAATTATTGGTAAAGAAAAAAATAAAGATAAAAATAAAGGAATTAAAATTAAACTAAATGGAATTAAAATTTTAAATGTTTGATCAAAAGTCAATGAATTAGCAATCCAGAAAATACCAAAGAAGAAGAAACCAAAACCAAATGACGAACCGAGGATAAAAAAATTTTTTAAGAATGGTTTTTTTCTATAAGTACTTTTAGATTTTTTTTTTACATATGTAATTATAAAGAATAATAATGGTAACGAAAAAAAATTAACAAAAAATAGATTAAATGGTTGGAAACTTAAAACCGTTATACCTCCTAATATTAAAGGAAAAATGAAAATTATAAAAATTCTTTTATTAAAAAAATTTAACATTAATTTTTTTTAATTTTGTTAAATATTATTTTTTCAAATTTATTCATTTTGTAATAATCTGTATTTTTTTTGTGTTTATGTCCGATAAGATGTAAAAAACCATGAATCCATAATTTATTAAAATTTTCTATAAAATGCTTTTTTTCAATTTTATAATAATTTAAAATTATGTCCCCAAGATAAATATCTTTTTTTTTAAATTTTTTTAACGTTCTTAAATCATTAAATGGAAAAGAAAGAACATCTGTGGTCTTACTTTTTTTTCTAAATTTTTTATTAAGAAGCTTTATTTCATTATTTCCTGCTAACAGTATTGAAAAATTTATGTTTTTATTTTTTAAAAAGTCAGCTGAACTAATTAAATGTTTGACTCTGCTATTTAAATACTTGTGGGGATTGGATATTTTTTTTTTCCAATTTTTATTTTTGATGAAAACATCAACTTTTATCATCTGTATTCTGTTGATAGGCCTGTATAATTTTAGATACTAGTGGATGCCTTACAACATCTGTGTGGTCAAATTCAATGCATTTTACTTCTTTAATGTCTTGTAAAATTTTTTTTGATTTAAGCAAACCAGAATGATTTTTGTTAATTAGATCTACTTGTGAAGGGTCACCATTTACAACTATTCTAGAGTTTTCACCAATTCTTGTTAAAAACATTTTAATTTGGGTTAATGATGCATTTTGGGCTTCATCTAATATTGCAAATGAATTTTTTAAAGTTCTTCCTCTCATAAATGCTAAAGGAGCGATTTCAATTTCCCCTGTTTCAATTTTTCTTTGAACTTTTTCATATCCAAATAAATCATATAACGCATCATATAATGGCTGAAGATATGGATCGACTTTCTCTTTTAAATCTCCAGGTAAAAACCCCAGTCTTTCGCCCGCTTCAACAGCTGGTCTTGATAAAATAACTTTTTCTACTTTCTTTTCCATCAACATATTAACAGCTGCTGATACGGCTAAATAACTTTTGCCTGTACCGGCCGGACCTAGAGATAAGACTATATCCTCTTTTAACAAAGCCCTTAAATATTCAGACTGCTTTTTTGACTTTGGTATAACTGATCTTCTTGGGGTCTTTATAACTTGATCGATAGATCTAATGTTGCTTTTGTCCATTATATTTTGGCTTTCAATTTTTTTTATAGAATAATCTACATCATTATCTTCTAAAGAACCAGTTACAAGAAATTTATTTACTAAAAATTCGAGAGCATTTGATACTGAGAGGACTGATTCTCGTTCCCCTTTTATTGTGAGAGAATTACCTCTAAAAAAAATTTTTGTTTTAGTTAATTTTTCAATTTTAATTAAATTTTTATTAAATTCTCCTACAATTTGAGACAAAATATTATTATTAAAAATTTTTATATTTGATGTTTCGTTATCAATTTTTTTTATAGAAATTTCTTTGTTTAAATTTTTTGCTTCTAACATTAAGCTGCTACTTCTCTTTCATTGGAAAATTTTTTTCCAAATAATGAATTTTTATTAAATTTATCTATTCGAACCTTAATAATATCTCCTATGTCAGTGTCGCTTACATTATTTAAAATGACTGGGGTTAAATCTTCAGTTCGACCAAAATGTTGAGCTTGGTTTCTTCTTAATTTATTTTCAACTAAAACTTCCTCTATTTTACCAATTTTATCATTATTTTTTTTAATTTGAATTTTTTCCAATAAATTTTGTAAAATTATTAATCTTTTTTTTTGCACTTTTGGATCTACCATTCTCATTTTAGAAGATGGTGTTCCAGGTCGGGGACTGTAAATGAACGAGAATGAGTTGATAAAATTGACTTTTTTAATAAGTGAAATTGTTTCATCAAAATCTTTTTCTCTTTCACCTGGATAACCAACTATAAAATCACTTGAAAAATTTATTCCAGGATTAATTTTTTTTAATTTACTTATTGTATCTAAGTATTTCTCTCTCGTATGTTTCCTATTCATATTTTTAAGAACTTGATCTGAACCGCTTTGCACAGGTAAATGAAGGAATGGCATTAATTTTTTTTCTTTCTTATAACAATTGATCAAATCATCTGTCATATCTTTGGGGTGTGAAGTAGTATATCTAATTCTTCTCAATTTTTCACTATTACCCAGTTTTAAAATTAAATCGGCAAGTCTAGTTTTATTTTTGTATGAATATGCATTAACATTTTGACCCAACAATGTTATTTCTCTCGCACCATTTAAAACCAATTGATCTACCTCTTTTAAAATTTCTTCCGGAGACCTAGAATATTCGCTCCCTCTTGTATACGGCACAACACAAAAATTACAGAATTTATCACAACCTTCTTGAATAGTTACAAAAGCTGATACATTTGTGTCAGAATTTTTTAATGTATTTAATTTATCAAATTTTTCAATTACATCAAAGTCAGTTAGGTTAAACTTTTTTATTTTTTTATTCAAAGAAGATAATATGTTTGGAATATTTTGATATGATTGTGGTCCTATTACAGCATCTATATAAGGCTCTCTTCTAATCATTTCATCATTTTCAGCTTGTGCAACACAACCTGTTATTAAAACCAATGGTTTTTTTTTGTTTCTATAACTTTTTTTTAACCTGCCAATATCTGAGTATACTTTCTCCGTCGCTTTTTCTCTAATATGGCAAGTATTTAAAATATAACAATTTATGTCTTCGGAATCAAAACTTCGTAGATATCCATTTTTTTTAAACAAATCGGAAATACGATTACTGTCATATTCGTTCATTTGACAACCAAAAGTTTTGATAAAAAATTTTCTAGACAAATTATTAATTTTTTTTAATTTTAGACCCATAAAGTTCTAACTTATGGTCTACTAGTTTATATCCAAGTTTTTGCGCAATTTTATTTTGAAGTTCTTGAACCTCTTTATCAACAAATTCTACTATTTCTCCAGAATTAATATCGATCAAATGGTTGTGATGTTCTTCGGTTGTTGGTTCATATCTAGATTTACCTTCTTTAAAGTCGTGTCTTATTAAAATTCCAGACTCTTCGAATAATTTAATTGTTCTATAAACTGTTGCTATGCTTATTTTCTTATCAATCAAGGATGCTCTTTTATGGAGCTCGTCAACATCTGGGTGATCTTTTGAACCAAAAGTTTGTTTTGAGTCTGATAACACCTTTGCGATAATTTTTCGCTGATCGGTTAACCTAACTCCTTTTTCTTTGCATTTATCTTCGATTTTGCTCATTTAATAAATTTTACTTAATTTAACTTAAATATATAGGTTTAATCAATTCATTTTGTATTAAGTTTTTCTTTATTAATAATTCAATACTTTTTAGGTTAAAATCACTTAGATCCATATCCTTATACCCGTATATATTGGCTCCAGTTACTATTTTAATACCCTTTGCCGCAGCAATTGAAATTCTTATTCCAGTAAAGCTTCCTGGCCCCATATTTACTAAAATAGAAAAATTTTTATCGATTTTAACTTTCTTTTCCCTTATTAACTCAAAAAGACTATTCACAAGCAGGTCGTTTTTTCTAATATTTGTTTGAAGTTTTTTAACAAAAAAATTATTATTCACTTTTAACCCAATTGAGTCATTTTTGCCTGTGAAATTAATTATAAAACATTTTTTTATCATCTTTATATTTATAGTTTTTTTAAATGTTTTTAACAATTCTTTTTCATATTCAAAAAATATTGAGGATTATGGCATAATTAGTATCATGTATCATCGGTTTGAGGAAAATAAGTATCCATCGACCAATATTAAAATAAAGGATTTTAAAGCACATATTGATGAAATTAAAAATGCCAATCTTAAGTTTATTACATTTGAGGAATTTGAAGAATCATTTAGTAAAAATAATACTTCAAGAAAAATTTTATTAACTATCGATGATGCGTTTTCATCTTTTTATAAGAATGCTTGGCCAATTTTAAAACAGGAAAAGATACCATTTATAATTTTTGTAAATACTGAAACTGTGGGTTCTAGAGGTTACATGAATTGGGAGCAGATAAAAAATATTTCAAAATTTAATTTTGTTCATGTTGGAAATCATAGTCATAGTCATGATTATCTTGTCGATAAAACTGACCAGGAAATAAGAAAAGATCTTACAATAGCAAAAGAGATACTTAAAAAGAAATTAAATTATGAAACTAAGATTTTTGCATATCCATTTGGCGAATATAAAAATTCTTACATTGAAATTGTTAAAGATCTTGGTTTTAAATATGCGTTTGGTCAACATTCAGGAGTTATTGATAAAACAAAAAATAAATTTGAGCTTCCGCGATTTCCAATAAATGAAAAATATGGGGAAGCTAAAAGATTTAAGAGTTTATTAAAAAATATCCCATTTCCTTACAAAAAAATATTACCTAAAGAAAAATATTTGACTGACAACAATAATCCTCCAGATGTAAGCATTCATTTTTTTGAAGATCAAAAAAATTTGGAGAATATTAGTTGTTATTCAAATGAACAAAATAAATGGAGAAAATCAAAATTACTCTTTATGAGTAAAAAACAATTAAAAGTAATTCTAGATGGAAAGTTTGTTACTGAGAGAGGTAGGATTAATTGTTCACTTAGAGAAGAAAGTGGTCATTGGAGATGGCTGGGAATTCAATTTGTTATTGCCGATTTATAAATTATAGAGCAAGAGATTTTGATCTGCTGGAGTTCATCAAAATAGAATTATCGAAATCAGTAAGATTATTTTGTTGTATAATTTTTTTAAGAATTTTTACATATTCTGATCCTGTTTGTGCATAGTTGTAAAGATAATCAACAAGATCTATTCCTGTAACTATTTGGCTATTTCCTCTAATCTTAGCTCTTTCATTTCTAAATTCAGAATATCCTCTGTGGGTATTTAAATTTTTCATGTATGCACCAACAGAAGATTGAAGCTTTGGAAATTTTAAAATCTTATGTTCTTTCTTTTTATCCTTTTTAGATGGTTCAATGCCGTCACCACCCCACGTCCATTGTCCATACATAGCATTTCCCTCTAAAGCAAATCTAGAAGTTCCCCAACCACTTTCTTTTGCAGCTTGTGCTATCGCAATTGAAGTCGGTATTATATCCATTCTTAATTTAAGTTCTGCTATATCTTCGCCTTTTACATCATAATCTTTAAATCTTCTTTTCAACCAAACTTTTTCACCCATTGTATTTGACTGTTTCCCTAAAATTTTAAATAATTTATTTCTATCATCAAATATTTTTTCATTTTCACTTAAAATTAATGGCATTATAATTTTTATGAACGTATCTTTTCTTTTATTAGTGCTTTTAATTTTTTTGAGATCTTTTGGTAACTTAGATAGGTAAACTGGTTTGACAGACTGTCCCAATCTAATACTTTTTAGATCATATTTAAGATTTTCAAATAAATTTAAAGTAATTTGCGTGTCTATACCTATATAATTTTCATCTTTATTTTTATTTTTTGAAAATTCAGTATTCTCAATTTTTTTATTATCATTTTTATTAAAATTTGACTTATATTCCTTCGCTACATAGGTAAATTTAATCTCACTTGTAACTGTTTTTATAAATGGTCTTACTGAAATTAAACTAATTACAAATGTCATTAAAAATAAAGTTATTAAAACGTTTGTAACTACTTGCTCTTTAAACTTTATTTCAGCAATTTTTTTTTTATTATAACTTTGTTCAGGTAGCCGAATTTTATTTTTTAATAAAATCAGCTCAATTTGTGAGACGGTCAATTTTTTCTTTGTCTTAGCGTAAAATTTAAGCTCATCTATTTTGTAAAGCTTACTCAGTTCTAATAATTGATCTATATAAGGTGTCGTTTTTGACTTCATTAAATTAAATAGCTTCTACGTTTTTAACTTCTTTTATATAATGGCGTAATAGATTTTGAACTCCGTTTTTGAGAGTAACGATTGAACTAGGGCAACCAGAACAGCTTCCTTTTAACTCTACTTTAACTGTTCCTTCTTGAAAAGATACAAATTTTATATCACCACCATCTTTGGCAACAGCTGGCCTAATTTTACTATCAAGAACTTTTTTAATTTCTTCTACAATTACGTTACTTTCTTTTTTGGCATCGACTAAATGATCAGAATTTTTAACAAGAATTGGTTTTTTATCTTTTTCCAAATAATCATTTATCTCTGATATTATTGAGGGTCTTAGACTTTCCCATTTCGCATTTTCAAATTTTTTTACACTTATAAAGTTATCCGATATAAGTATTAATTCTACTCCGTCAAATTCTAATATATTTTTTATTAAATTATTTGTGGTTGGTTTGACATCTTTTTTTTGAAATTCTTTGGCACCAATCTCAGAAAGCTTACTACTTGAAATAAATTTTAAAGCATTAGGATTTGGGGTTGTTTCAGTTTGTATCATTATTAATTAATAACATATTTAAGTTGTTAAATAAATCCCACAATTTCCTTAATTTCTTTTAAATTTTTATTAGCAATTGTTTTTGCTTTGTTAGTTCCATCTCTCAAAATGCTTAATAACTGGGACTGATCTTTGTTTAGCTGTTTTATTTTTTTTCCAATGGGACAAATTGTTGCAATTAATACATCTGAGAGAGATTTTTTGAATTTAGAAAAATCTTTGCCTTCCATTTCTTTTAATGTTTTTTCTAATGACGTGTTAGTTACAGATGAATATATATTGAGTAAATTTAGTGCTTCAGGGCGTTTTTCTAAATCCTTCTTGTCTGATGTTATTAAAGAAGAATCAGTTTTTGCTTTTTTAATTTTTTTTTCAATTTCATCTTCGCTGTCTTGAAGATTAATTCTTGAATAATCAGATTCTTCTGATTTACTCATTTTCTTTTTTCCATCTCTCAAACTCATTACTCGAGAAAAGTTTTTTTGTATCAAGGGTTCAGGTATAGGAAAAAATTCTAAATTACCGAAATCATTATTAAATTTATTTGCTATATCTCTACAAAGTTCAAGATGTTGTTTTTGATCGTCTCCAACTGGAACATGTGTTGCCTTATACAAAAGGATGTCTGCTGCCATCAAGGCTGGATAAACATATAGTCCAACACTTGCGTTCTCTTTGTTTGAACCAGCTTTTTCTTTAAATTGTGTCATTCTATTAAGCCATCCCAGCCTTGAAACACAGTTAAAAATCCAAGCTAACTCGGCATGTTCACTGACTGACGATTGATTAAAAATTATACTTTTTTTAAAATCTAATCCGCAGGCTATAAAACTAGCTAATGTCTCAAGTATGCTTTTTTTAAGTACTTTTGGGTCCTGAAATACTGTTATCGCATGAAGATCTACTATGGAATAAACACAAGCCTTTTCTTTTTGAAGTTCAACAAAATTTCTCATAGCTCCAAGGTAGTTACCTAGATGAAGATTTCCGGTGGGTTGAACACCCGAAAAAACTAAATCTTTAAAATTTTTACTCATTTTATTTTATAACTTTTTAAGTTTAATATTCCTAAAATTCTAGCAACGATTAGGTATAAAATTGATGATAAACCTACCATAATTAACATATAAATTAATTTAAATTTATTTGAATATTCAAACTTATCCTCAAAATAATTAAGACCATAATAAAGAAATATAGACATTAAAAATGTTGAAAGCAAAATTTTTAAAAAATTAGGTATAAAATTGTTTTTGAAAAATAATATTTTATTTTTTTTTAAAAATATTAGGTAAATTATAACAGCGACCCAAGTAGATAAAGAAGTTGCAATTGGTATTATAATAAATCCATATTTTTTAAATAATGATAGACTTATACATATATTAATTATCATAGCTACAAAAGATACGTAAAATGGGAATTTAGTATTATTTCTCGCAAAATAAAAATTTGACAAAACTTTTATTAATGCAAAAGCTGGAACACCGAATGCGAAAAACATCAAAGCTAGAGATGTATAATAAATATCTTCTTTACTAAAAGATCCATAGCCGAATAGTGAGTTGACTATTTGCTCCGATGCTATTAGCAGCCCTAATGCTGCAGGGAGTGATAATAATAGACACAACTCAATAGATCTAATTTGTAATTTATCTATTAAATTTTGTTTTTTCAATTTAACGCTTTTTGCTAAATTGGGTAAAGTAACTGTGCCGATAGCAATACCTGCTATTGCAAGATTGATTTGATAAATTCTATCCGCATAATACAAATAAGACACAGCACCTGATTGAAATGATGCTATAATTGTCCCGATTAAAATATTAATCTGCGTTATTCCAGAGGAAAAAATACTAGGTAATAATTTCTTAAAAAAAAGTTTTATATTATTATTAAATTTATTTATAAACGAAAGCGATGGAAAATAAAATTTACGTGTAAAAATAATTAGAAAAATAAATTGAAATATTCCAGCTAACGTTACACCAATGGATAAATTTTTTGCAATATTCAAATTATAAAAGAAAGAGATAAAAAGTGATAAAATTAGGACTATATTTAGAATTATTGGTGCAGCAGCGGCAGCGGCGAACTTGTTATTGGTATTTAAAATACCCGACAGCAAAGAAGATAAGCTAACAAAAAGTAGAAATGGGAATGTAATTCTTGTCAACTCAACTGCTAAATTAAATTTTTCTAAATTTTCATAGAAACCTGGAGCTACAATATAAACAACAAAAGGTGTAAAAATTTCAATTATTATAATTAAAAATATAAGAAATATAGAAATTAGACTAAAAACCTCGTCTGCAAATTTTTTTCCTAGTTTTTTTCCTTTAATTTTTTGCTCAGAATAACTTGGTATAAATGCAGCGTTAAATGTTCCCTCTGCGAACAACCTCCTGAAAGTATTTGGCAGCCTGAAAGCAACAAAGAAAGCGTCAGCATAAATGCTTGTTCCTAAAAAAATTGCGATTAAAATATCTCTTAAATAGCCTAAAAGCCTGCTTACCAAAGTGTAAAACCCAAAAACTGACGTGGAGGACAATAAATTCATATTTAAGACAAATTAATAGTGATTTAATATCATTTATATTACATAATTAAATTTTAATGACAAAAAAATCAAAAATTGACCATTATACAGATAAAGAAGCA
>MDSV01128843.1_pt1 | contig 17923 bp, 18 predicted proteins | sample 810851 | NCBI WGS metagenome assembly MDSV01 (sample SAMN05326640, study PRJNA326480) | marine metagenome | isolation source: seawater | place: Atlantic Ocean: North East | collected 2012 | reverse complement strand
GGGATCGATAAACAGGGGGTCATGGAGATCTTGGAATCTGCTGGATTAGGCTTGCCTAAGTATTATGAATGGAGAAGCAGGAGTGGATGCACATTTTGCTTTTATCAAAGAAAGATAGAGTGGGTAAACCTTATGGAGAAACACCCAGAAGCCTTTGAGGAAGCAAAAAGTTACGAAAAACAAGCATTGGAGAATCAATCGCCTTTTACTTGGACTGAAAAAGAATCACTTGAAGAACTCTCAAGACCGGAGAGAATTGAAGAAATAAAAGTTGATTACCAAGAAAGGCTAGAAAAATCAAAGGCAAAGAAAGTCATTAATCCTCTCAGGCCCGATGAAGATCCGGTCGATATAGATGAACTTTATGGGCAATCCAAAGTGTGTTTAGCTTGTCATAAGTAAATTCAAATAACATCCTTTACAAGAATACTTTCACGATGATATTTGATCATCTCTCTGTCTATTTTGTGCTTAGTTGAATTGATTATTAAAGGCTTTGAGTTAAGAGATAAATCTGAGGATATAAGCTTCATATTTTCATCTATCGAGAAAAAACCATAATCAAATTGCACATGGTGATTGGGGCAGAGGCATAGAATATTTGAAAGTTCATCAGGCCCATCATGAGGACTACCGAGTGGTTTTATATGTGCACCCTCCGAATAATAATAATTATAGGGGCTCGGGATGACATGTAGTTTGCTATTGCATATTTGACATTGATTTTGATAAATATCTTTAATTTGTCGGATTAATTTAGAATTACGTATGAATCTATCTGTATAAAAGAATTGCCTTAATGGAATCGTATCATTTACATAAAAATCTATTATTTTTTTTGTAAGTAAATCTTCTTTTTCAAGATAATCTCTGTGCAATTGATCCAAGCAATCAAATTTTAGTTTCGATACTTCTCTAATATCATTCCAATCTGGATTAAGAATAATATCATCAGCAACCTCTAATAATTTTGTGTTTGATTTAGGGTTAGCTTTGCTCATTCCCTGATGAGGTACTTCTTTATTGTTCTTATATAATGACCAATAATCATCTGTGCAACAATGCCATAATGGCATATGTCCTTTGTTTGATTTTTTTTTGTCTAACTGTTCCATAACTCTTTTAAATTCATTAAGAATCCTTTCAATACTGATTGATGAAACTAAATCTTGATCTTTGGATACTAAATCTGCTACGACCATTAATATGAATGGTTTATAGTATGGCGTTCTATGGTCTCTTTTTATGGAATCAATATTTTTCATAAACTTGTCTAAAAATAATCTATATTAATATTTTCTTTTTGACGGTATTACACCCCTGATTCCGCCAGTTGGATCCTCAACATCTCCAATCTCTCTCGGTATTACATGAATATGAATGTGGTTGATTGTTTGCCCTGCAGCTTTGCCTAAATTGGCACCAATATTAAAACCATCCTGACTGTGATGATCTTTAAGATAATCAATTGTAGTCATAACCAAGTCAAAGAGAGAGTGATACTCTTGAAAGGTTAATTCGCTAAAGTCCTCTGCATGTCTTTTTGGAATAACCAGACAATGGCCCTCTGTAACTGGATATTGGTCATAGAATCCAATTGCCAAATCATTTTCAACTATGATTTCTCTCTCTAGATTACAGAAAGGACAGGTAGAATTTTTTTCATTCATCATCCTCTCCTTCTTTCAATACCTCCCTTTCTAATCTAGCAGACTTGAGATCAAAACTTATTGTTCTCTCATGCTGAGTTATCTCAACTTCTTCAAGCGCAAACGCTTTAAGCCATTCTACAAAATCCGCAACATATTGCTTCACCCCTGATCGAAATGGAGGCGGATCATCCAATAGAGCGTTGTGTAATTTTTCTGTGAGCCATCCAAAAGACGCGTAATCTAATACTGCATCATCTTTTCTTAACTGAGATTTGAACCATAGATACATTCTAGACCCTAAAAATGCATTTTTAATTTTCATTTGATCCTGGAAAGATTCTATTCCCAAACCTAGCAATTCAGCATCATGCAAATGTTCCTCATTATCAAAATCCGGCCACAACAGCGAATTAGGCTCAGTGTGAAAAAGCTCATTAACCCACAGAAAATCAATCGTTGGACTAAGACGTTTTTTGAGTTCTGAACTCCAAGATGGAGATTTTGGTCTCTCATGTTCTAAATTAGCAATTTCATTATTGATGTCATTGAAAACATCGTCATTAATCCAGAAGACTCTACTTTCTAAAGTTTTTAATCGATCCATATCAGCAATTGTGGGCTCAACCACCGCTCCCATCTCTAAATTTCCATTTCTGGACAGGCTTAAACCTCTATCCGTAAGATTTGCACTGCCTAACAGAACTCTGGATGAATCAAAAATAAACGCTTTGCTGTGCAATGAAGAATCAATACCAAACTCCCAGCCATTGGATTTGCAGAACACATAAACCCCTAAATCTGATGCCTTAAATGCGAGATCCTCTGGTCTCCAACGAGCAATGATTTTTACCCTAGTGTCCTCATGAATATGATCTGAGAGCCATTGCATGGCATTTAATTTAATGAACGCAGAGAAGATGGTGACTGAAACACTTGCTTCTTTTGAAAACTCAGCCACCAATTCTTGGAATTCCTCATTGGAATAGATGTTCCTATCAGAATAAGATCCGGTTGACATATTAATCTTTAGTCGTCTGCAATCTTGATCAATTGTTCAGTCCAATAACCCCAACGATCCCTCAGAGCTGGAAAGATTTCTCTGTTCGGATCTGATCTCCAGAGCTCATCTTCGGCCTTGGCGTAAGCCATGAAGATAATTTTTAAGGCCTCATGAGGCATAGGATCTGATTCTATATTGTCCTCTATCTTTGAGAAGAATATTTGATAAAACTTATGTCTGATATTTATCTGGGCTTGGACGCCGCCTCCTACAATAACTCTATCTAGGAAAGTATTCCCAGCCCAATCCTTGGTGATAAAATCAGCTTCCCAATCAACTTTAAGCTCTGCTTCTTGCGTTGCCTCAGCGTGTGATTTATCTTTATCAATATCAACGAGAATATCTCTGATTTCTTCAATTTTTTGCTTTCGAGTTTTATTTTCGCCCTCTTTCTTGGATTCTGAAGGTTCTTGCATGGGATTTAGCTTAATCGCAGCATTAACTCGCTCTTCAGTTGATGCTTTGTCTTTTTTCCTGGATCCTCTTTTCGTCTTTGTCGATCTTAGATGACTCCTAATCTGTCCAACCTCATCATCAAATATTTTATTTATTTCATGATTAAGCCAAATACTATCATCATCATCCTCTTCTCCAAATATCGGAGGAGGATTTGAATCATCATAACCATGAATATTATTGATGTGCTGTTTATCATTGGCCACACCAAAAACCTTATCCAATTCAGGGCTAAAACGAACTTCACAACCCCACCAGCGTTCAGTGGTTTCATATCGATTCACTAGATTAAAATCACTCATCTCTATCTCACGACCCGCTCTTACAAAAGATATTCCATTATTCCTTTTATAATGCTTACCAAGATCGGATGATCCGCCAACAGCTCTTACGCTAGGTTTAGCATACGTAAATTTCATTTTGACTTCAGATTCTTTTTTTTCTCCGTTTTTATCAAGATAAGCGCAATTGAATGATCTTTCTGCATGAATCTGATTTGTTTGCTCTACAGAGAAATCTATGCCATCTACAATTGGCAATGTATTGGGAGTTAAGAGATAGATAGGATCATTTGAAAGAAGCGGTTTTCTGCCTTCTTCTCTGCCCTCGCTATTGATATGAACGACTTCAATGTCTCTTTTTTCTCCATAGTTGTCATTGTCATCTAAAAAGTGTCTATAGATCCTTGAAAGATCGTTATGAAATCGATCAATGATGCCTCTTGAAGTTAAAATTCTTACCTTGTCAAAATCTAACTGGGACCAAAGAACCATTGTGCCGCTTTCGCCCATTTTATATTTATTCATCATCTGCATTTTCCCAATGATTGGAACTTCTTTCTTTGGTACTTCAACAACAGCAGGGAGAGCATTATCAGCTCGCTTCATCATTTCATCGTAATCGACATAAGTGTGATAGATAGGCCCATTGTCTTGCCAACTATAAACCTCAAATCTCCAAGTTTGTGTCAAAGAGCCCACCGACATTCCATAGCCAAACTTACCAATTTGATCTCTGCCACCACGGCCAGCACTAAACCCAATTGAAAGACAATCCTGAATAGTTTCAGGATCCATGCCTTCACCGTTATCGAGTACCGCGATTTTATCCAATCTTTGCACTCTTCTGCCTCCGGCAGCTTGGGTTTCAGTATCTACAGCAATTAGTTGAATTAAGTTTGCATTAGCATCTAATGAATTATCTATTAGCTCAGCAAGAGCGCCCATAGTTTTGTATGGTGATTCTTTGATTGAGGCCATCATTAGTTGGGAATTCCCAAACTGTGTATTGCTATATTCTTCTGACATGTTTTGTCTCCATTAAATTAAATTCATTTTCTTGATAAATATTTTTGTCACTCCCAAGCATCTTCAAAGTATGTGCTTGCGAGAATCAAATCTGGCTGCTTTTCTAAATTGTCGATCACATCTACAAGCAAGCAATCAGATGTACCACCATTCTTTGGGCCTCTTAAGCCTCTGCCGACCATTTGAGAATAAAGCACGACAGATGCTGTCGGCCTTGCTATCAATACACAATCGATGGAAGGATCATCAAATCCAGTGGTGAAAACACCAAAGTTCAGAAGCACATCAAACTTATTCTCTCTAAAGTCTTTTACTGCACGCTTTCGATGAGAGGAGCTTGTTTCTCCTGTTACAGATCTTGCACTGATTCCTCTAAGATTAAGAAGAGCTGCTAAAAAAGATGCATTGTCTTTTGTGGGTGCAAAAACCAATATTTTCTTATTTTGCTCTCTGACGAGCTTGATAATATGAGCAATAATAATTCCATTTCTTTGGTTGTCTTTTGCAGCAGAAGCTAGAACAGAATCGGGCAATTCAAGTGTTCTAGCCAAAACAGCCTTTTCGTTTTGATTAAGATCAATGTCATAGTCTGTCTTCAAAGGAGCATATCTTACTTTTGATAAGATGCCTCGACTTTGAAGGTATTCAATCGGTGTTTGCTGCTCATTCTCAAAACAAAATTCATTCAAATTTCTAATGTTTTTATCAAAGAGTTTTGCAAGGGCTGCTGACTCCTCATTGGTTTCATTGAGTCCATGACGGCCTGGGGTAGCTGTTAGTCCTATGACCTTAGAATCATGCTTTTGCAATTGCTCTAAATTAAAGCTATAGGTTTCAGCCAATGCTAAATGGGCTTCATCAATGATTATTAAATTTGATCTTTGTCTCAATGCTTGAAAAATATAATCTATTTCATCTTTATTCGATGTAATCATGCTGTAAGCACTTTGAAAACTGATAACTGCGAAAAATGGACCTTCTGGCATTTGACTTATTTTACTGATATTACCGCCCCATAGCCTGAGAGAGGTCACATCAAAGGAGCCTTTTTTATCCCATCCAATATTGAAAGATTCAATGGCTTGCTCACATAACTCATCCGTATGCGCTAACCAAATAATTCCAGGGTTTTGTGTTTCAGAAAGTCTCAGATAATCATAAATTGATTCCATCATTGTCCATGTTTTTCCTGCTCCCGTAGGCATTTGCACCATTAATTTTTTTTCATCCCCAAACACGATCATTTTTGAAACTTTTTTCTTTAGCCAATTCTGATAATCATGCATTGGGCTTTCTGGAGAGTTGTCTTTGAATGGCTCTCTGACTATTGATGCCTGAGGTAGAAACACATCTGATAGACTCATATGTATAAGGATATCCCTACACTTTTTACTATTATTCCATCTATTCACATTGGCAAGCCCATGAATGTCAGTTAGCTTATCTCTGATTTTCTTGTCCTCAAATATCGCTGTATTATGAATACTAACTATTGCATCAGATAGACTGGTCGGCGTGATTGTTTCTCCCATTTCATCCATAAATTCTGCGACACCCGGCATGATTTCTTGCAAATCAGGTATTGAGAGCTGTCTTAGATTTAGCTTCAGCTGATCTAATTCTTCCTGGATGTTTACTTCTTCAGTCATTTTATTGTTCCTTATGATGGTAAATTCACTCGGCGTCTTCGTCATCATTTTGTAATAACTCACGTATCGGTTGATCAACTTCAGACATTTCATCAACAGCCCTTGATCCTTCGGCAATTCCCATAGATTCGAGCTTCCTGAGTGATGGCATTAATCTTGCATCCCATGAGCTTACAGCCTGGTTGTAAGATTTGGCTGCAGTCGTTAAATTCTTTCCTACTTTAATAAAATGATCCTGGAATTTTTTTATTCTTATGTGGATTTGCTTAGTCTGCTTTTGTATTTCTTCAGCATTTTCGTGCAATTTTTTCTGTTGCCAGGAAAGCATAAAGTTTTTGAGAATAGGATAAAGCGTTTCCGGTGGGCAGATTTGCACCCTGTGAGCCCATGCTCTTTTATGCAGATCTGGAAAGATTTCGAGTGCAGATAAATAAACACCGATATAAGGCACATACATAATAACAATATCAGGTGTTGGGCGTCCTATGGCTTGTGTATAGTCATTTGCACCCAAATTGGCAGCATAATTCAACATATTTTGTGCATTTTCTCTAAGCTTCTGCTTTTTTATTTCTTCATCATCAGTATTGACTGCTTCTTCGTATTTTTTCAACGGTGCTTTGGAATCAATAACTAGGGCACTGCCGTCAGCACCATACACATAAAAATCTGGCCTAAGATTTCCATCAACTAATACTTCTGTTATTTGTTTGTCAAAGCTTGCGCCCTCGACTAAGCCAGCATTTTCTAACATAACTTGTAGTCCCTCTTCGGCAAGAGCTCCCTGCTCACCAGTATTGGATAATGCCGCCTCCCACTTGTAAAAAGATTTTGACAAATCATTAAAACCCTCAGTCAGCGTGGAAGTGTTAGCTGCCCATGTAGCTCGGGCTTCTATTAATTCAGTCCTAATCTTTTCCAATTCCTCAGGCATTTCAAATTCTGATTCATTATTAGAATAGAGATTATTGATTTGCTTCCTGTTAAAAAAAGAAATCATACCTGCTGCTAAAACAATGCAAAAGATAGTTAAATAAAATTCTGTACTCATTATCTTAGCTCCAGTTAAGTCTTTTATTGATTTTGAAAGCTGTAACAACTTGATGATTATTCCATACAACTGCGGTACTAGAAAGCTGCTTGTCATACTTTGATACTAGTTCAGGCTCTTTGCGTTGAAGTTTAGCAATGACTTTTTTTGGAATATAGCTTTTGTAATCGTTGTGCGTTTTGATCCGTTTGCCATAAGTTACAACGAATGGAAGAATTACTAGAGGTATACCCCTTTGCTGGCATCTTCCAATCGCATGATCAGACAAAATAATTTTTTCAATATTCATGAGTCAATACCCCTATCAATTAAATTCATGTATGCATATTATTGCATATGAGTTGTTTGTGTAAAGCATTATTTTGCATATTTATATATTTCATGTTGTATATATTGCATATTATATATAAAATCTTATACCATGGATAAAAAAGAAATGAGTAATATAGGGCCTTTCAACGATATTGGCTCAAAAATATTTGGCTTACAGAGTTACGATAAAATAATCCAATCATTGATTCTTGTTAATATCACAAGCAGCTTATTTCCAAAAAATAGTTCACGAATATACGCACGGGAGCATAATAATTTAAACATTGATTTCATATCCATGCTCTTAAACGATGAGCTAGAAATATCAAATTTATTTTGGGATACTTTTTCGATCATCCAGACGAATAATATTGATCAGAGATTTAATTTCTCATTAGACCAAATTACCCAATTACTAGAACTTACTGGTGCCAATAAAGAAAATGAAAATCTTTACGAAGCTTTAAAATTATTTATATCTTCAAATGCAATAATCAATCAAGCCTCAAATACACACATCAATGCAGAAGAGTTAACTAAAATTCCAAAATTCAATGGTCATGGGTCAATAGCCCACACAAACTTAACAGATTCGACAAAATACGCTTTAATAGATAAAGCTAAGTCAACGCTTCTGAAAAGCTTATTCTTACTAGAAGGCTATATTCTGTCTTCAGAGCATCCACTTTTAAAAGTAATGGATAGCAAATTATCGCCTAGTGATGAGAACCTTGATCTACTCATAAAACATAAAATGATTAAACCTTCATCAAAATCTACACTTGCTGATTACACGATGATGATAGAGAGAACCGGTCAAAACAATATCACTGATAGCAATGAGGAGTCCTATATCGCTTTTGCTGGATTAGTAATTATCGAATTAAAAAAACTCTTAAATATTTTCCAAAGTGCAAAAGCTGGGAGTGCAAAGGCTTTGGATTTTAATCTTTCGGAACGATTAGAGTTCAATTCTGTTCTCAAGATTGGACTGAGAGAAAATACTGAATATTCAAGCATTGTTGAATTTTTGGATCATGATTCGAGAAAGCTAACTGATTATTATTTAGATGCTTGCAAAGAAGTAAGAGAGAATCAAAAGGGTGGTGCATTGGAACTTATTCAAATAGAAAAAGATCTTCAAAAACAAAAAGAATTAGAGGCAGAAGATTTAGATGCTCTTCGTGAATTTGATTCAAGCCTACTATTTATATCTGCGATAAATTATTTAATCAATGCTCTTCAGGCAAGGATTAATTTACTTAAAAAGTCATGGATTACTGCAAGAGAGCTTGCGCTGATTGCAAAACTTGAAACATACAGAACAGTCCTCAATGACGCTGTAAGAGAGAAAAATGATAACAAGAGCCCTCTTAAAAAGATTGGTGGCAGAGATAGAGCGACAGAATTTTCATCAGAGTCTGGGAAAGAGTGGCTGAAATCTAATAGAAAAAATACATTTAATTTAAAAGCTGGTTTGGAAATTAGAGGCGATGTAAATATCGAAGACATCAAGAGTGTCTATAAAAGCTTAAATAAGAATCGAGATTAGGATTTCTTATGAAACAAATGAGAATTTTTGAAATTACAAAAGCAGACTGGGAGTTTCTAGAGACATATCAAAAAGCCAATAATGAATACAAAGGCTGGATTGAGATACATCAGTCTTATTTAGATCTTGAGACCAGATTTACTGCATATCTTAATAATCACAATTTATCGCTTAAAAATGATGTCATTAGTATCGAAGATATCAAATTACACAAGAAACTCACTGAAGATCTAAATAATATCCAAAAAGAACTACAATGGATCCCAAATCAGATTGAAGATATAAATATTTGGCTTGAATGCAACCGAGAAAGAGCGGCCAATATCAACTAAAGAATCATTTGAAATAATAATAGCTTTTGTTGGCACTACCAATAATTTTTGCTGACTTGATTTATGTTTTTTTGTTTGCTCTGAACTTGTTTAAAAAAATTGATCATTTCTGGATTATTCTTAACTGAAAGCATTGCTTCTATATTGATAGCTTTATCATATACCCAATAGTCATGACAAGAGCCAATGTAAGACAGTTTCTTTAAGAAGTTTTGATCTTTCCAAACATCTGAGAATGCTTCTTGACTTGCAATAACAACTAACATATAAGAATTTGCTTTGATTAAAGACAGAATGAATTCTTTGTCTTTAAGTAAGGGATTGTTGATTCGATATTTAGATTTGTCATATTCCATAAAGGCATCACAAATATTTGAAGGTCCTCTCTGCATTGAAAATATAGAGTTGTAAAGGATCTCTCGGTCGGCTTTTAAATCATCTGAAATTCTGTATATGCCATCATCATTTATAGAAGTATTGCATCTAGCGGATATTCTTCGCTCATCAAAACCAATTGCAGAAAGTATCAAGCTCCTATCTGATAGCAGAGATCGATCCACCCATTTTAAACCGGAGCATTCTTTTACTGCCTCCAACATCATTTTTTTATCAGAGCGAATTCTGCGGCTTGCAAATTCAAGGTTATCTTTTTTCTTATGCATTGCTGTTTTCACCACCTTTTCATGGTCACGCAATCTTTTGCTGGCATGCCTCAATTCGCTTCTGGTACCAGAGTATCGAATCGCTTTTAAGACAACTTTTGTGTTGTCTCTCAGTTCTTTGCTTGTCCACCTAAGGACCGGGGCTCTTAATGGAAGTGCAGCCAGAACAATATCTTTGTCTTCTCGCAGTTCTTTATGGAGAAAACGAAAAAAACTATTTTGATCATAATATTCCCAATATTCTCTCCTCCACCAAAACCACCAGCTAGGTTTACTTATTTCCTGTCTGGCATGCTTTTTAATTATCCTTAGTATCTCTTTTTTATTTTTCAGCATGGGATGGTTGGGATCAATAAACTCTGCGGCACATAAATTTGAGTCAAGTGCGGTTGCGATAATTTCAGAGCTTGATTTTAATCTTTTGCTGGCATGCTGAAGATTTGTACCGTCTATCTCGACTGCTTTTTTTACTAAGTCAAAATCATCCCTCAACTTTTGACCAAGAATACTAAATCCATAATGAAAATCTGCTTTGATTAATGCCAATCCAATATCTCGATCATTGAGCAATGAATCAGGGATAGCACCAATATCCAAGAATTCATACACAAGCGCATGCAGGATGATTTCTTTATTATGCTGTATTTCTTTGGGCATAACCTCCAATGAATAAGACGACATATAGCCTTTGGTATCATTGCTTGAAATTTCAATTGCCAACTTGTTTAGGTCTATATCTAATTGGAGGTCTTTGCTGGCATAATTCAAAGCGGCACCGAAAATTGGTAGCGCTAATTCAAGCAATTGCCTGTCAGCACGTAACCTCTTACTTGCGTATTGAAACACCATTCCATTTTCACAATAATCCGAATCATAATTACTGTTAATACCAGCAAGGATAACTTCACGATCATCAAGCAATTCTTTGTTTGATACGTATTCTATGCAATTTGGATCTTTCTTTAATGCCATGAGGACAATCTTTTTTTCGGATCTAAATTTGAGAGGTAATTTTTTGAACCAATTATCCCAATCATCATACCCATCCATAGCTAAATCACTCTCAAGCACCCCAATAACGATCTGTCTATCTTCAGTAAATGGTTTAATGCCCAACAATCTTACATAGTAAAAATAATCCTCATACTCATTACTAAAATCTAATTTGTGACGCTCCTTATTCTTTAAAAAGCTAATAATGCTGAACTTTGCATCATCTAAAAAATTAGTATTACTTAAATCCACAGGGTCATTCACTGACTCAGCCTTCATTACATTATTTAATGGCCTATCAAGAGCTGCTTGGATGGTTTCTGGTGCAAATGTCCTTATGAATGGATTTTCAGGATCATGGACTTTTGCTCTATCAAGGATTTCAGAGTCATTTATTAGTTCTTTACTGATGAACGATATAATCTTTATATTTATGGATAATGCTTCTAAGACCCATTTCTTATTGGATTTTAGTTCTTCACTTGCATATCTAAATGCATCGGGTTCTATTTTTATAGCTTCCTTAAAAAAATCTCCGTCGTTTTGTAACTTCTCCCCCAAGCATATAAGCGCACATTCACATTCATATGGTGATGCTCTTAAATACTCAAGCCATTGGTCACTGTCATTCTTGTATTCTTCATCTAATGATTCAAGCCAATAATGGCCTTTATTTTTAGCCATTTTTATTTTATTTTTATTCATAAATTAATTCTCGGTACTGATCCTTATGACCTCGCCAAAGGGAAATGCTTGAGACTTTAATCCATCTGAGGGCACCAACCACATGGTTGGATTATCAGGTTGTTTTTCTGGGAAGTCACCGTATCCGTCTGTAAAGTATATGGCGGCTTTATTGATCTCAGAGAAGCCTTCATCTGACTTACTTAAAGCTTTAAAAAAGGGAGTGAAACTGGTTCCTCCTCGACCTTTTGTTGGAGGAAGTTTATCTATATGATCAATCTCATAAGGGCCATCTAAATAAGTGTCACAATAATACAATATGCATTTAACATGAGGGTAAGAAGACAAGATTCCCTTCAGCTCGCCAGCAAATTGACTCAATAATTTGTTAGAAACGGAACCACTGGTATCGATACAAACAAAAATTTCTAATCCATCTGTAAGCAAGCCCTCAAGGTAAAGACCCTTGTATATAAATCTCCTATCGAGGTCGTCAAAGTCAGAATTTGTTTTGCCAACGTATTTCCAAAGGGCATGTCTCCAATCAACTTCGGGTTCAAGAATATTTTTTATTTCACTTGAAAGACCCGCTGGAAGATTCCCTTGATCCGATCCATTTGAATCATTATTGACAGTATTTTCTACAACTTGAATAGCATCTTTCCAGTAACCTTCGATTTCTTCTGTGCTCATTTTTTCGGTATTGAGATCATCATTTTCTTCGTCGAACTCAATGATGTCTGGCATCGACAATTTTATTTTTTCTTTATTTTTCAAAAGCGCTTCATAAATTTCCTCTGCCGACTCATCTTTAAACCCATAATTGATGATTGCACCATCTGGTAACTGAAAAGAGGTATTCATTCCAATCAGGCCATTGACCACGATATCTGCAGCAATATTCCAAATCAGTCGGTCCCTTCGGCCTATTCTGATGCAATGCAAAAGTGCCATATGCAGAACCTCGTGCAACAATAGTGCATTCTGCTCGCTGCTTCTTAGAGAGGTTAAATAGTCTTCGTTGATAAATATCGTCTTACCATCGGTTGCTGCTGTCTCTATGCTTTTTGATGGGATGATCCTCGCAAACAACATCAGCGCCCCAAAGAATGCACACTCTCTTCGCACCTGAAGAACCGACTTTGTAACTACATCCTCAAATTCCATATTATGCATGCAATAACTTGGTGAGCCTTTCAGCGACTTTCATAAGCTCTTTGTTTTGTGTGACCACATCAATCAGTGCTTTAGAGTCCCCATTCGCCGCACATATAGAACTTGCCTCATACGCGCATTGATTCAACCATTCCATTGATGCTTTCTCAGAAAGATAAAGGAATGCATTTTTATAATGTTCCATATTCTTTGATCTCACAGATAGAGCGCAAGTCAGTGCGTACTGCGAAGAAATATCTTTGGGAAACTTTGGTTTACTCTTTCCATTAAGGATGGGATCAATTTTAGGCAATTCACTATAGACTTTGCAGAAGCTTCTAAATTCACTTCCAACTCCTGATCCGATTGCTGGATCCACGGTTAAATCGGCCTTCAGTAATTTGTCGGCTATGTCCCAGCTTCTAGGCGATGGCCATGAAGGACTGTTTTTATCGATCTTATGTAAGAGCTTTGGCCTGAAATTTAAGAAAGAAATAATGCGATCATCTATCTTGTTGGCAAGCGCATATTTTTTAAACTCATCCAATGATGTGTTTACCTCCAAATGAATGAAACGATTGGCTAAAGGTGCAGGCATATCAAAAACTGCGGCATAATCGCTCTTTCTATTGCCAGCGCTCCATATAAACCAGCCTTCAGGCACCTTATAAGAACCTACTTTTCGGTCAAGAATTAACTGCTGTGCGATTCCTTGTACAGCTGGAGGCGCCATATTGATTTCATCCAAAAATAATATGCCCTTTCCTTCTGTTGGAAGAAAATCTGGAGGAAACCAAAATGCCTTGTCATCCTTGGGAACAGGAATGCCTCTCAGATCAGTGGGTGCCAACTGACTGATCCTGAGATCTATCAATTCAAGGTCATTTGAATTTGCGACTGATTCAACAATAGATGACTTTCCGATGCCAGGAGCACCCCAAATCATGAGTGATGATTGGATTTTATTTTTTATAATTTGATTTAAAAATTTATCTAAATTTTTGATATTTAGTTTCTTCATTTCTTTTATCTCGAATAATATTTCTTTATATTCTTAAGTAAGCAAATGACAAGATGTGACACATCAAAAAATGAGCAGAAAGAAAACACGGCCGAATCACTTTGAAGCAGTAAAAAGAACTCAATCCATTCTTCGAATGATGGGTCAGGTGCCGCTGACCTCTAAACAGATTTACAATAAACTGATTGACCTGGGTTTTGACATCTCTGAAAGAACTGTGATGAGAGATATGCAAAGCTTGCCAGAAGAGTTTCCTGAAAGAATACATGTCATTGATCTCATGAAGCCATACGGCTATAAACTTCCTAAAGGTATGCCAAAAGATTCAGCAATGAGTCCTACAGAGGCGGTCTGCCTGCAGCTTGCAAAAGAGTATCTCAATCCAATCCTTCCACCCGGTGCACTTGATCCAATTGCACCATATCTGAAGGAAGCGGAGATCATTCTGCAACAGAAGCAAACAGATAGGAGAATGCAAAACTGGAAAAAAAAGGTTTTAACACTCAATGAAGGTTTTAATCTTGAGCCAGCAAATATCAGGAAAGGAATACTTGAAAGAATACAGTCGTCACTTTGGGGGGGAAAGGTAATAGAGGCCTTATATAAGTCAAAAAACAAAACTGAAGCGAGTAGATACTCTTTGCATCCTTGTGGTCTTGTATATCGAGGCAGGATCTCGTACTTAATCTGTTCATTCGAGAATGATACAGAGAAATTTATTTACCTCCCACTTCATAGATTTGAATCAGTAGAACTTACAACAGAGAGAAGCGTTCATAAAGATACAGATGTTAAAGCAGTTGCAAGAAGCATAATGGGGTTTGCAATGAATACTGAAAAAATAGCCATTACATTGAAGTTCAGCAACTTTGCTGGAAGTCATTTAATTGAAACACCTATTTCCAAAAGCCAGAAAATTAAAAAGACTAAAGATAATTATTATTTGGTATCGGATGAGGTAATTGATGATATGGAACTCAGATGGTGGATACGGGCCTTTGGAGATGAGGTTGAAGTGATTGAACCACAATCACTCAGAGGTGAGTTTAAAGCCATGGCCAAACGAATGGAGAAAAAATATGAATAACGTTGAGCCCAATTCGATCGAGGCAGTGATTCTATTCATTCTTTATATATGCATGCAGGATGAAAAAGTATCAAATGAGGAAATAAAAGAACTACTGGTTACGGCTCCAATCTTAAACAAAATGTATCTAGATATTTTTGGTGAATTTATTACGCTGGATCTTGAGCAAAAGATTAATGAAATTAATGATCAGACTGAGACTAAGAGAAAACAACTTTTGAGCAGTAAAATCTCAGAATTTGAGAAAGAATTATTCTCAAAATTGCTAACTGATCCGTCAACACAAGATATCGCCCTATTGGCATCGAGAAATGCTGCCAGTGCGGATGGTTTAAATCAATTTGAATCAAAAAAGTTTAATTTCTGGGCAAAGGAATGGAGCATCATTTAATCTTAGCAATTAAATCTAAATGACATAATCTGTCATTGCATCTACTTAAGATGCTCACCATGAGGAATAATTTAAATGATTTGATAAGAGAATTGGAGATGCCAGATATCTTCGATTCTTTGCCAATCATACCCTACTGTGACCTATTAACTACAAAAAGCGGTATGTATGTAACTCAAGAAAGTTCTAATTATTTCTCTGGAACAGCAACTCACTTTTTTCACAACGACCAAAATGTATTTGATCTTCAAATTGTACAAAAAAATCAATTCTTGAATGGTCAACCTCATGGGGTAAGCCTCAAGTATGATAATGCTGGTGAATTCATATACGCTCGAAGATATGAGCATGGCACCTTAGCTCATGAAATATTAAACGTCCAATTCCTTCGCCGTACTCATGAAGGCTTTCTGGAGGCATGGAGTTACAGTCCTCTGGAGACATATAATACTTGTTATGTGACCTCTACAGCAAAGAGATATCGATTCTATGGAGAGGGTGTACTATTGGATACACATTTGAAATATAAGAATAGATTGAAAGGAGTAACATCGGTATCCAATGGATTAAAATCTGGCAATGAAAGAATATTCTATCCTAATGGAACAATAAAAATATCCAGAAACTATAGAAATAATATTTTGTATGGCTTGTACGAATGCTTCTCTGAAAATGGCAAATTGTTGTATGAGGGAGACTACACAAATAAAGTTTTACCTTGGGAAGATGTCTTTCCTCCTAAATCATCAATAATTTATGAGTTCAATGAGCCTTTTTAGTCAAGCATTGCCGTTATGACATAAATTGACATATCAGTCACTTAAAGTCGCTACGTGAATAAAAACAAAAAAGAAGATCTGTTCCATGATCAAAAAAATGGAGAACCATTCTCCGGAATTCACAAGATCTATTATTTCTCAGAAAAAAACCCATTGGAGATCATAGGTGTCAAATCAAGAGCGTATTATAAAAATGGAAAACTACATGGCTATAAAGACAATTTTACAATAAAGGGCAAATATAGAAATGGCACACTTCATCACAAAGGATCACTGGTAAAAGAAATTTGGAATTGGAATTATCTTTCTAAAAGACCGAGCGGACTTATATTCAGAAGAAACAGGAAGAACCCATATACTGGTGAAGCAAGAGAATACTATTCCCTACAAAAAAACCATCAATCTATACCATCTTTAAATATTGAGTTACCTCCATCAGATTCTCCTACTAGCGCTTTTGAAAATATTTGCAGAGTTTTTAATGTGGTTAATGGAGTCAAAAATGGTTACGAAGAAACATATTATCGATCGGGTGCATTGAGAACTCAGGGCAAATATAAAAATGGTGAATTAGATGGTGTTTTTAGAACATTTGCGAATGCAGGATTCTCTCAAATTGAATCATATAAATCTGGGAAAATTTCTAAAGAAACACAATGGCTAGACCAAGATGGCAAACTGCTCTTTGAGGGAGCGTTCAAAAACACATTGTTTGATAACTTGTGGCCAAAAGAACTTTTACATTTTCTAAAAGAAGACCTTATAGAAAAAGGGCAATGGTTTCTGAGGTCATTAAAATGAGCTAATGTGAATTAAAAGACTCTTTAAATCAGAAACAAAATTAGATCTTTTGTGGGAGGTATGCCCGCAGCTAAAATCAATGATAATGCCAAAATCATTAACCCATATTGGACAATTTCTAATTTGTGTATATCGATAAACTCTTCGATTCGACTCATGGCGAGAAGCAAGTATTCTTTGCAGTCCCTTTGAGCCAGAGGTGCTTTGTTCTGGTATGAAACCATAGGCAATAGCTTTTGTTCCATTTGTCCTGCTGTGAATGCAAACATAGGGGAAAGGCTGAGTGCCATCATTCCTTTTAATGCTTCTCTTCTTGTAGGCATACAATATTAATAGCAGTTGAGGAGATGGATGGCAATTTCTTTAAACAATAAGAAATAAAAATGTAGAATATGACCCTAGCATCTAGAGAAGAGTTGGTTCTCTCTCCAACCTGCCCAATCCGGCAAGGTGGAAAAAAATGATGTGGCGATCAGCAAATATAGGAGATCACAATGCGAAGATTTACAATCAGCCATCTCAATAAGGCTAGCTTTAAGGTGAAAATCTGGATAACTAGTCATCATGTTACAGAATACACATTTGATGACGATGGACAAAAATTAATTCATCGAAGAGAATCCTTTAGATGGGGAGGTCCAGTGAAAAAAATCACCACAGAAAAACAATTCTGGAAAGCGTTTAAAAGTGAAATCAAGAAATTATCAATCGATGAGCAACTAGAGCTGCCAGCAAAAATACTCAGACTTTACTTATGGAAGTATCCATGCGAAGAGAGATCATCGAAATTAAATGGCTGATTTTGGCACATCAAATGAGACTTCAATATGAACAGTGAAAGAAAACATAGGCAACTCGTGAACCATTATATTGAAATGTTTGCAGCCAAAGATCGTCAAGAACAATGGGCAATTGATGAAGCTCGAAAGCCAATACCTAAAGGACACAGTGGAGCGGTCTATGAGGCTCTCGGTATAAT